>OGPP01000974.1_pt1 | contig 24663 bp, 20 predicted proteins | sample 1553021 | NCBI WGS metagenome assembly OGPP01 (sample SAMEA2580217, study PRJEB22360) | human gut metagenome | biome: human gut; feature: human-associated habitat; material: faeces | place: Denmark | collected 2008/2010
CCCCGCTGTATCCCCCAGCTCGGGTAGCCGCGCGCAGGCGAGCGAGTCGCCGACCCTCCAGCTCGACGGCCTCGAGATCAACCGTGATGCTCGCTCCGTGACGGTGGACGGTGCGCCGGTGCGCCTCACGCCCATCGAGTATTCCATCTTGCTGTATCTGGCCGAGCATCGCGGCAGCGTAGTGCCCGTGGAGGACCTGTTCCGCGCGGTGTGGAACGAGGACTTTATGCCCGGCTCCAACAATACGGTGATGGTGCATATTCGCCACCTGCGCGAAAAGATTGGCGACGACGCTCAGAAGCCGCGTTTTATCAAAAACGTTTGGGGCGTCGGCTATATCATCGAATAACGCCTTTGTTTGCGAGGACATGGACATGACAAAAGACGATAAGCAGGCGTTTGAGGTGCCCGATCGGCTCTTTGAATATATAAGGGCGGTCGTCGATAATCGCGCGCTTGCGACGGTGCTGCTCTTTTTGCTGAGTCTGCTGCTGATCGGCATTGATAACATCGTCGGTATCTTGGCGGTGCTACTCATCGGCTTTTTGCTGATCGATCGCTTTGAAATCGCGCGTCGTTGCGTGGTGATCGGCGGTGCCGCGTGGGTCATGACGCTGGCGATCGGCGCCATGGCACTCGGTGGCATTGAGGGACCGGTGCTGTTCGATGCCGGCTTTGTATTCAACATGCTTGGCTTTGTCTTGGCGCTCGCCGTGTGCGTCCTGTTCTTTTGCGGCCGCGCTCTGTACTACCAGGGCTATGAGCAGGGTGAGCAGCATTCCGACCGCGTGCTTGCCGCCCGTATTCAGGATCGCCTGATCGATCATCCCGACGCGTGGGACAACATCGACGGCGACTTCCTGGAGGTCGAGGGTGTGCTCAACCGTGTGCGCGATCGCGAACGCAAAGTCCAGCAAACCCTGCGTGACGAGTCACATCGCAAGGACGATTTGGTCACATACTTGGCGCATGACCTGCGCACGCCGCTTGCCAGTGTGGTGGGCTACCTCTCGCTGTTGCAGGAGGCGCCCGGCCTGCCGGTTGAGCAGCGCGCGCACTTTACGGGCGTGGCGCTCGACAAGGCGCACCGACTCGACGCGCTTATTGAGGAGTTCTTTGATATCACGCGTTTCGACTTCCACGATATTGTGCTCACGCGCGGCTACGTCGATCTGGGATTGCTGCTGGCGCAGGTAGCCGATGAGTTCTATCCCATTCTCAACGAGCAGCACAAAGACGTCCAAGTTGATGTGCGTGAGGACCTGACGGTGCTCGTAGATGGCGACAAGATGGCTCGCGTGTTCAACAACATCATGAAAAATGCCATCGCCTATAGCTACGAAGGATCGACCATCACGATTGAGGCTGGGCGCCAAGATGACGGTGGCGTGCGAATTCGCTTTATCAACCAGGGTGATCCGATTCCGGCGGCTAAGCTCAAAGTGATCTTTGAGAAGTTCTATCGCCTGGACGCGGCACGTGCGACCAATCGCGGTGGTGCCGGCCTGGGTCTTGCCATCGCCAAGGAGATTGTCGCGGCGCACAGCGGCACCATTGCGTGCGAATCGACGCCCGAGCACACGGTGTTTACCATTGCACTGCCCGCTGCATAGCCAGCGTGCCCTTACAAACACTTGACAATGCGCTCACGTGCGTATGAGCCGCGATTTCTACTATCGATACTGCTGAATTGATATCGATATGGAGGTATGCGGTATGACGGCTGCTGCGGCGATGGAGCCTACGGAGCTTGAGGAACTCATGGAGGCGCAGGCCGAGGCCGCGCACGAGCGCGAAGTTGGGGATGCGACTCGCCCCACGGCGCAGGACCTTGCCGTCTCGCCGACGCGCATCGACGTCGAGGGCCTCGACCTGTTCTATGGCGATCACCACGCGCTCAAGGACGTGTCCATCAAGATCCGCGACAAGCAGATCACCTCGTTCATCGGGCCTTCGGGCTGCGGAAAGTCGACGCTGCTGCGCTGCTTTAACCGTATGAACGACGGCATCAAGGATTGCCGCATCGAGGGCAAGATTGCGCTCGACGGCCAGAATATCCTGGGCGATTACGATATCTGCCGCTTGCGCCAGCGCGTGGGTATGGTGTTCCAACGCCCCAATCCGTTTTCCATGAGCATCTACGACAACGTCGCCTACGGTGCTCGCGGTATGGGGGTGCGCGACCGCGTCGTGCTCGACGAGCTGGTCGAAGACTCCCTGCGACGCGCCGCACTGTGGAACGAGGTCAAGGACAAGCTCAAGGAATCGGGTCTGGGTCTTTCGGGCGGCCAGCAGCAGCGTCTGTGCATCGCCCGCGCGCTGGCCGTGCAGCCCGACATTCTGCTGATGGACGAGCCGACCTCGGCGCTCGACCCCGTATCGACGCTGGTGGTGGAGCAGCTGGCCTGCGAGCTCAAGGAGACCTGCACGCTGGTGGTCGTTACGCACAACATGCAGCAGGCTGCGCGCATCTCTGACTCGGTCGCGTTCTTCTTGCTGGGCGAGCTGGTGGAGCATGCACCCGCTGCCCAGCTCTTCAAAAACCCGACCGATCCGCGCACGGCGGATTATTTGACGGGCCGTTTTGGCTGATACCATCTAGTGCAGGCGCCTTTAGGGTTAAGATGCGGTCATGCCGGCCGCAAAAGGGGTTCAACATGATCTATTACGTCGAGGACGATGACAACATTAGGGATTTGACGGTCTATGCACTGCGCAAGCAGGGAATCGAGGCCGAGGGCTTTTCGTGCGATGGCGAGTTTAAGGCCGCCGTGGCGCGACGGGTGCCCGATGCTGTGCTGCTCGACATCATGCTGCCCGATACCGACGGCTTGGCGATTATGCGTCGTCTGCGTGCCGATCGCCTGACGGCGACGGTGCCCATTATGATGCTCACCGCCAAGGACACCGAGCTCGACAAGGTCATGGCGCTCGATGGCGGTGCCGACGATTACCTGACCAAGCCGTTCTCGCTTATGGAACTCGCTAGCCGTTGCCGTGCGCTGCTGCGCCGCGGCGGCATGGTCAAGCAGGCGAGCGATGTGCTCAGCGTGGGCGATATCGTACTTTCGCCCAGCCACCGTGAAGTGACTGTTGCCGGTGAACCGCTCAAGCTCACGCTGCGCGAATTCGACCTGCTCGAGTACCTCATGCGCAAACCTGGCGTGGTCTTTACCCGCGAGTCGCTGCTGCAGAGCGTATGGGGCTGGGACTTCGACGGCGGTTCGCGCACCGTCGACGTGCATGTGCAGACGCTCCGCCAAAAGCTCGGCGAGCGTGCGAGCGCCATAGAGACCGTGCGCGGCGTGGGCTATCGTCTGGCCGAGCCTACGGCCGATGACGATGCCGAAGGAGCCGACAGCGCGGCTAGCGCATCGGAGGAGTAACTCGTGGTCTTAGCCCCCCAGGGAAAACGTACCCTGTCGCATCGCGTGTTCGCGACGATTTTTCTCTGCGCTATGGCGGTTATCGTGGCGTTTACGGTGTTGGGCGCGTTCTTTGTGCAAAATCCCCTGGCAGATGCCACGAGCGCCAACCTTTCGCAGGAAACCGAGCTTATTGCCGCTGCCCTCAACGAGCAGCAGGAGCCCATTGCCTTTCTGCGCAGTTTCGATCGCGAGGACTTGCGCATCACGCTGATCAACAAAGACGGGTCGGTTGCCTACGACAACGAGGCATCGCCTTCTATGCTGCCCAATCACGGTGATCGCCCCGAGGTCGCCAAGGCTTTCGAGAGCGGCTCGGGTTCTGCGGAGCGCGCAAGCTCCACGCTCGACGAGATTATGCTGTACCGAGCTGTCCGACTTAACAACGGCCAGGTTGTTCGCTTGGCGCAGGCCCAACCTGGCGTTGCGGCGATTCTGATGTCTCTTGTGGCGCCGATGCTGCTCATTGCGGCGGCGGGTGCGGTGCTCTCGTTTTTCTTGGCGCGTCGTGAGTCCCGCGCCATCATTGAGCCGTTGCAGGAGGTCGATCTGGACCATCCGCGCCGCAGCTACGAGCATGCTTATGCCGAGATGGTTCCCATGCTCGAGCGCATTGAGTCGCAACGCCAGGAGCTCAAGCGCCAGATGGCGGTGCTGGCGGACAACGACCGCATGCGCCGCGAGTTCACGGCCAATATCACCCATGAGCTCAAGACCCCGCTTACGGCAATCTCGGGCTATGCCGAGCTCATTGCGAACGGCATGGTCGAGGGTGAGGACGACCTGCGCACCTTTGGCGGCCGCATCTACCGTGAGGCGGGCCGTTTGGCGGCGCTCGTCAACGATATCCTCACGCTTTCGAACTTGGATGAGGCCGAGCGTGCGAGCGATGGCGAGGCGGTGCCTATTGGCTCCACGGAGCCCATTGAGCTTTCGCGTGCTATCTATGCGGTCGAGCAGCGTCTTGAGCAGGTCGCTCGTCAGGCAAATGTGGCGATAGGCCATGAGACCAAGCCTGTGGTCGTCGAAGGCGTATCGCGTCTGATCGATGAGCTCATCTATAACCTGGCGAGCAACGCCATTCGCTACAACCGGCCCGGCGGTACGGTGACGTTGCGGTGCGGAACCAACGACGACGGGCACCCGTATCTGTCGGTTGCCGACACGGGTATTGGCATTGCGCCCGAGGAGCAGGGTAAGGTGTTCGAGCGTTTCTATCGCGTTGACAAGAGTCGTTCTAAAGCGCGCGGTGGAACGGGTCTGGGTCTGGCCATCGTCAAGCATGCCGCCCTGTATCATCACGCCTCGCTCGATCTGTCAAGCGAGTTGGGGGTGGGGACCACCATCACGGTGACGTTTCCCGTGCAACAGGACGAGCAGTTCGTGTAGCGGTACTGCAAACATGTGAATTTCACGCCGCATCGGGGCTGCCGGTGCGGCGTTAATGTTGCGCAACAATGGTGTAAGCGCTGTATCTTATGTATAGAGTTCGGACATGGCAAGAAGATGCGATATTATACGAGCAGTTTTGTCGATATGAACTAGGGAAATGAAAGGCAAGCTGCATGACCCTTCTCGAACTGTTCCAGCTGCTTAAAAAGCACCTTAAGCTGGTCATCGCCCTCCCGGTGGTCTGCGCGATCGCCATGGGCGTCGTGTCCTTTACCATGATGGACAACACCTACACCGCCACGACGAGCATGTACATTCTCGCCAAGACCGATGGTAGCCAGACGAGCTACTACAACGACCTGTCGGCGAGCCAGATGCTCTCCAACGATATCGCGACGCTGCTCGATAGCGACAGCGTCAAGAGCGGCGCTGCTAAGGAGCTTGGCCTTTCCAACTTGGATGATTACAAGGTGAGCGTTACGAGCGAGACCACGACTCGTGTCATTTCGCTGTCCGTGACCGGCGACAGCCCCGACGGTGCCGCCGCTGTCGCCAACGCCATTGCCAACTCGGTGTCTACCGTGGCTCAGGACGTTGACGCCGCCCAGGCCGTCAACGTGATCGATAAGGCAAAGATCCCCAACCAGCCCAGCGGCCCCAACCGCAAGCTCTACATCGCGGTCGCCGCTCTGGCCGGCCTGTTCGTCGCCGTTGCAATTGTCGTGCTGCTCGACATGCTCAATACCCGCGTCCGCTCCGTTGACGATGCCGTCGAACTGCTCGGTGTGCCCGTTATCGGTCGTTTCCCCGTTTTGAAGGGCGGTAAGTAATTCATGGCCCGTAAAAAGAAAACCAGCGATACCCTCGCCTTTAGCAACGCAGCCAAGACGCTGCTGGCAAACATTCGCTTTGCGAGTGTCGATACGCCGATCAAGTCCATTACCTTGACGTCCTCCATCCCTAACGAGGGCAAGTCCACCATTGCGGTCAACCTGGCTCAGGCCATTGCGACCAGCGGCAAGAGCGTCCTTCTCGTCGAGTGCGACATGCGTCACCGTACGCTTGCCAACCTGCTGGGCCTCCGTCATTCCGGTGGCCTGTACGCCGTCCTTTCCGACCAGATGTCGATTGACGAGGCTGTCGTCGAAACCGGCCAGCCCAACTTCTTCTTCCTCGATGCCGAGCCGCGCATTCCCAACCCGGCTGACATTATCGCCTCGCGCCGCTTTGCCAAGCTGGTTGCCGCGCTGGAGGAGAAGTACCAGTACGTCATTTTCGATACGCCGCCCGTGGGCACCTTTGTTGATGCCGCCGAGGTCGCCGCGATTACCGACGGCACCATCTACGTTATCCGTGAGGACTTCGCCAAGCGCAACGAGATCATTGCCGCCTTCGACCAGCTCAACAAGGCCGAGGTTAACGTAATTGGCACGGTCATGAACTGCTGTGAGACCTCGAGCCATGACTACTATTACTCTTACTATGGCGAAGACAAGGGTCAGAACAACGCTGTTGCCGGAGTTAACCCTGCTGTTGGCGGTGCCGCTGCAACGGGGACCCCTGCGAAGGCGAAGCGTTTTAAGAAATAGCAACGACGCAGATAAGAGGGCGATATGAGAGACATCCACTGCCATATCCTGCCCGGTGTTGACGACGGCGCGGCGAACCTCGAGCAAAGCTTGGCAATGCTCGAGGCGGCCCGCGCCGTCGGCGTTACGCACATGGTGTGTACGCCACACTGCCGGGACCCGTATTTTGACTTCGAAAAAATGTGGGAGGCCTATCGACTGCTTAGCGCGCATGCGGGCGATATGCATTTGCAGATGGGCTTTGAGGTCAATCATGCCAAGCTCATGGATTTGGGCATCGAATGGGCCGATCGCCTGCATTTCGATGGCTCAAACGAGTTTTTGCTTGAGCTCTCGACACGTGCTGATTCGTATGACTTTGAGGAATACGAGAACACGATCTACGACTTGCAGTGTCGCGGTTACCAGGTGATTATTGCCCATCCCGAGCGCTATCGTGCGATTCAAAAGGATGTGAGCGTGGCTGAACGTCTGGTCGACCTGGGTTGCAAGCTGCAGGCTTCGGCGGACTTTATCGCAGGTGGACGATTCGGTCACGAAAAGAAGCCGGCGCAGCGCCTGTTTAAGCAAGGCCTGTACAGCTATATCGCGAGCGATGCCCACAACGTGGGCCACTACGATTGCCTAGCAAAAGCACGCGCGAAGTTTAGCGTGGGAGCTCATTTCCGCTAAAATTTTTCCCCAACGTTCGCATCGAATGAAGGGGCAGCTATGGATATCCAACTTAAGACGGGTTGCTTTGAGGACGCGGCGCTGGTGCGCCGCGTCGTTTTTATGGACGAACAGGGCTACGAAAACGAGTTTGACGCTATCGACGAGGCCCCAAGTTGCATCCACGTGACGCTTTATGTTGACGGCGAGCTCGCGGGCTGTTCGCGCGTGTTTCCCGAGGAACTCGAGCGTGTGGCCGACGCGGAGGCCCCGGTGTCGCCGGCGTGCGATATGGACGAAGGTGTCGCGGCGGGGGAGACATACATTATGGGCCGCGTTGCGGTGCTATCCTCAATGCGTCGCCGCGGTCTGGCGAGCAAGATTGTCGAGGCCAGCAATGCTGCTGCACGCGATGCTGGCGCCAAGCTCATAAAGCTGCATGCGCAGGAGTACGTGCTGCCGCTCTATGCCAAGGCCGGCTACACGCAGATCGCGCCGGTGGACTACGAAGACGAAGGTCAGCCCCACGCCTGGATGGCCAAGCGCATGGGCGACAGATAGGGACGTTCCTTTTCTGCCGGCAGTCGGGGACACTCCTTGGCAATCGACGCACGGGTATTCCAACATACAGTTTTTCGATTCCGTATGTATATATGCGCGCTAATAGGTTATAAAATCTAAGTCTGAACATAGCAGGTCTGCGATGCGGCTCGGGCAACCGGGCCGTTTTTGCGGGCAGGGGTAGCGCGAAAGGACTGCACATGCGTCAATTTAAGACCGAGAGCAAAAAACTGCTCGACCTCATGATCAACTCCATCTACACCAATAAGGAAATCTTCCTGCGCGAGCTTATCTCCAACGCGAGCGATGCCGTCGACAAGCTCAACTTTAAGAGCCTTCAGGATCCGAGTGTCAAGCTCGACCAGGGCGACTTGGCCATCCGTGTTTCCTTTGATAAGGACGCCCGCACCATCACTATTTCGGATAACGGTATCGGCATGACCGCCGAGGAGCTCGAGCGCAACCTGGGCACCATCGCCCATTCCGGCTCCGAGGAGTTTAAGACCGAGAACGCCGAGCAGCAGGGTTCCGATGTCGACATCATCGGTCAGTTTGGCGTGGGTTTCTACTCCGCCTTTATGGTCGCCAGCCACGTGAAGGTCGTCAGCCGCGCTTATGGCGAGGATACCGCCCACGTTTGGGAGTCCGACGGCCTTGAGGGCTACACCATCGAGGATGGCGAGCGTGCTGAGCACGGTACCGATGTCATCCTGACGCTGCGCGAGAACGAGAAGCTCGATGCCGATGGCGAGGCCGAGACCTACGATCGCTTCCTGACCGAGTGGGGCCTCAAGAGCCTGATTCAGCAGTACAGCAACTATGTGCGCTACCCGATCCAGATGATGGTGAGCAAGAGTCGCCAGAAGCCCAAGCCCGAGGACGCCGGCGACGACTATAAGCCCGAGTACGAGGACTATCAGGAGCTCGAGACCATCAACTCCATGACGCCGATCTGGAAAAAGCGCAGCTCCGACGTTGAGCAGAAGGATTACAACGAGTTCTATAAGTCCACGTTCCACGACTTTGACGATCCCGCGCGCACTATCAGCTTCCATGCCGAGGGTACGCTTGAGTACGATGCACTGCTGTTTGTGCCGGGTCGCGCCCCGTTCGATCTGTACAGCAAGGACTACGAGAAGGGCCTGGCGCTCTACAGCTCCAACGTGCTGATTATGGAGAAGTGCGACGACCTGCTGCCCGACTACTACAACTTTGTGCGCGGTGTTGTGGACTCTGCCGACGTGACGCTCAATATTTCGCGTGAGACGCTGCAGCAGAACCGTCAGCTCAAGGCCATTGCCAAGCGTGTGGAGAAGAAGATTACCGCCGATCTCGAGGACATGCGCGACAACGACCGCGAGGCATACGAGAAGTTCTTTGAGAATTTTGGTCGCGGTCTTAAGTACGGCATCTACTCGAGCTACGGCATGAAGGCCGACGAGCTCGCCGACCTGCTGTTGTTCTGGTCTGCCAAGGAGCAGAAGATGATCACCCTTGCTGAGTATGCCAAGGGCATGCCCGAGGGCCAGAAGGCAATCTACTATGCCGCCGGCGATTCGCGCGAGCGTCTGGCCAAGATGCCCGTCGTGAAGGGCGTGCTCGACCGCGGCTACGATGTACTGCTGCTGACGCAGGACGTGGATGAGTTCACCTTCCAGGCCATGCGTGAGTACGTGGCTGCCGATATGCCTAAGGTCTACGAGGATGACGCTGCTCGCGAGGCTGCCGAGAAGGCAGTTGCCGATGGTGCCGAGCCTGAGGTCGAAGATCGTCACCTGGAGCTTAAGAACGTTGCCACCGGCGATCTTGACTTGGCGACCGATGACGAGAAGAAGGAGGCCGAGGACGCCACCAAGGAGAACGAGGACCTCTTTAACGCCATGAAGGAGGCGCTCGGCGACAAGGTCGAGAAGGTTGCCGTCTCCGCGCGCCTGACCGATGCCCCCGCCTGCATTACCACCGAGGGCCCGCTTTCGCTCGAGATGGAGAAGGTGCTCCAGAAGGGTCCCGAGGGTACGCCCGACGGTATGCCCAAGAGCCAGCGCGTACTCGAGCTCAACGCCAAGCACCCGGTCTTCGCCAAGCTCGTCGCTGCCCAGAAGGCGGGCGACGCCGACAAGATTAAGCAGTACTCCGGCCTGCTCTACGACCAGGCCCTGCTCGTCGAGGGCATCCTCCCCGAGGACCCCGTAGCCTTCGCGGCAGCTGTTTGTAACTTGATGTAGTTAGCAAGTTACGCGGTTCTACGAACCGCGTAACGGCTCGACGCTGCAAACGCCCCTAAGCGGCAATCTGACGTTCAATCGTCGGGCATGACCAGAAGGTCAATGCCCTCCTCTTTCGCGTCACCTTGCTCGCTCTGGGTCGTTTTCGCTGACGTATGCTCAACCTGCGGCGCAATTCAATCCCAAGCAAAAAGGCCGAAGCACCATCGGAGCTTCGGCCTTTGTTTTGTCTGCAGCTTACAAGCGCAGCTTATCGATTCTCAATTGACCCGATGTTTTTGAGCTCGATGGAGATGAGGCCGTTGGGCTCGTTGACAAACTCGATGTACTCGGAGTTCGAACCCATCTCGGCCGGGAAGCTGATCTCGATACCCGTGTCGGTACGGATCTTATGATTGCGCACCGCCGCGCGTTCGACCTGCTTGCGCTCCACGGGCACACGCTCAGGCACCTTCTCCTCGGTCAGCGCCGCACGCACGCTTTCCTTGATGACCGGCTCGTCCTCAAAGACCTCATCGACGATATCCCAAGGCGGCAGCTCCTCGTCATCCTCAACCTTCTCGGCAACGGCAGCCTTAACCTTAGCGAGCGCTACAGCCGTGTTGGCACCGTGCTCCTCGGCGACTTCCTCGACCACACGCGTCACGGTGTCGATGACCTCCTTGCCCGATACGCCCGTGTCGCACTGCAGCAGGCCATCGGGGATAAGCATACGGTCCTCACCGGCAATCTTGCGCTTCTTGTCCACGTAACCGATCTCCATGGTACTCGCGCGTACGATGGCATAGCTCGGCACCTTTTGCGAGGGGTTCGGCAGAATGGCGTAGTGGCGCGCGATGTCGTTGCGCACCTCCCCCTCCTCGCGGCCCACTTCGTGCATAAAAGCCTGCTTGGAGCCCAGCAGCATCACGGCAAACCAGCGAGCATCCTCATCGTCGTCAAAATCGGCCACGAGCACGTCGGTGGACTCGGCCTTCTCGGCTTTGGTGAGCTCGGAGGAGATAAACTCCGCAATCTGCTGCGACAGGTCCACGAACTCGCGCTCGCCAAAGAAATAGCCCTTGAGCTCGCCGCCAAACGCAGAGTTCTCGGCAAACGTGGCGCATTTATTGTCGGCCGAGGTGCGTGCGCGGCGCAGATGCGTGGTCACGAAGTTGCGCACGGTACGGCTCTCGATATCGAGCTCGCGCTGGCTCATAACGTTGACGGCAGAGTCAAAGTCCAGGATATGCAGAATCGCGTGATTGATTTTCATATACGGCATTCCGTTCTAGATCGATTTCGGCACGAATCAGTATAGCGGCCGAGCCCGCCCCAGGCGCATCGAAGATTGGTGCATCGGGGACAGGCTGCTTTGCACCAATGGTTAGCGCAGGAGCTCGGACTGCCAAGCCTCGAGCTGTTCTGCCAAACTCTTACCGGCAACGGGCATGTCGATCTGGGGTCGTTTGGGCAGCAGCGCGCATTTAAGGATTGCAACGATGGTCTGCGAGACAAAGCGTCGCGTATCCTTGTCAAACCCTTGCGCAGCCTGAAGCATCACGGGCAGGCTCTCGCGCAGATTCCCAGCGATATCCGCAAACCGCTCAGCACCCGTAGCCTCAAACACGGAGAACAACGCATCTACAAAACGCTCGCGCTCGCTAGGCGAAACTGCAAGCAGCATCTCGCGAATGGAGCCATCAACGTATCGAGCACCGGCGGACAGGCGCTCACAGTACACGAAGTCGTGACCATCAACCACCCAGCTAAAGGGATTGTGCTGCAGCAGGCTGAACTCGGTGCTCTCAACGATGGCATAGTCCTCCTGTGTCTCGAACATCATGCCAAAGATCGACGACCGAGGTAGCGTCTTGTCGATTCGACCGGAAAGATCGGCAAAGGCGTCGCCGTTCAGAAACTCCTCGACGAAGCCCGGACCATCATGGGAATACGCCCGTTCGATTCGCTCACGGGCGGCATCGGAGCACATCGCCGCACCGTACACCGCAAGGTTTCCACCCTTGGAATGACCTCCGCACAAAAGCGGCCCGTCAATCGCATCCGCCGCCTCGTCCACATAACGCGCCGCGGATTCCTGGGCCGGTACAGGACACCGGAACGCCATGTTAAAGTCCTCTTTCCAGCCCACAATCGTGCTGTCGGTCCCCCGGAAGGAAAGATAACTAAACCCCGCCGGAAACCGGAACGCCATGGCTGCAAACTGCTCTGTCGCCACCACATCGCTCACGGCACGATAGCCGCAAACGTGCACGCCACGGTAGCGAGGGCTTGCTGCCACGGCCTCCAGCAAGGCCCTGCTCCCTTCTGGGTCCCACAAGTCGTCAATCATGTCCCGGTAGCACTCGGCACGCAGCAGCTCGCGTACGTCTAGGCCCTGCCAGTTCGTCAGCTCCGCCATATCACCCGGCAAACGCAAATAGGACAACCACGCAAAGACCAGGCTATCCACCGCGCAGAACGGCCGCTCCTCAAACGAATCAAACGCCGTCTGGGCATAGGTCAAAAAATTAGGCGAATCCGACATGGCCCTCCCATCAACTATGGTGCATTGGGGTCAGGTTACTTTGCACCAAAAAGGCGCCCGGGCCGCGTTGACCCGGACGCCTTCATTGTAGCTTTTCGCTCTAGCGAGCTCGATTTAGCAGGAGAAATCGACGCTGTCGATGATGTCCTTGAGAGCCTTGGCGGAGGCGGTGAGCTCATGCTGCTCGTCATCGTCCAGCGGCACGGGGACGCGGCAGACAACGCCGTCGCGGCCAACGACGGTCGGCATAGAGATGGCGAGATCGGACAGGCCGTACTCGCCCACCATGAGCGAGGAGACGGGCAGAACGGTCTGCTCATCGCGCATAACGGCGGTGCAGATGCGCTTGACGGCCATGGCGACGCCATAGTAGGTGGCGTGCTTCTTCTCGATGATGGTGTAGGCGGAGTTCTTGACGTCCTCGGCGATGCGCTTCTCAGCAGCCTCATGCTCCAGGTGGCCGTGAAGCTCGCAGAAGGTGTTCAGCGGCACGCCGGCAACCTGAGCGCTGGACCAAGCGACAAACTCGGAGTCGCCGTGCTCACCCATGACGTAGGCCTGAACGTCGCGCGGGTCAACCTCGACGTGAGCGCCAAGCATCTGCTGCAGACGGCCGGTGTCGAGCACGGTGCCGGAGCCGATGACATGGCCCTCGGGCAAGCCGGACATCTTGATGGCGGCATAGGTCAGAACATCGACCGGGTTGGAGACGATGAGCAGAATGCCGTCAAAGCCAGACTTCTTAATCTCGGGGATAATGGACTTAAAGATGCTGACGTTCTTGTTGACCAGGTCCAGGCGGGTCTCACCGGGCTTCTGGGCAGCGCCAGCGGTGACGACGATCATGGCGGCGTCGGCGACATCGGAATAATCGCCGGCGTAGATCTTCATCGGCTCGGCAAACGTCATGCCGTGCGCGATATCCAGAGCCTCACCCTCGGCGCGGTTCTTGTCCACGTCGATGAGGACCATCTCGGAGAACAGACCGCTCTGCATCAGCGCGAACGCCGAAGACGAACCGACGAAACCGCAGCCGACAATAGCGACCTTCTTCTCGTTAACCATAAGAAACTCCCATCTCACTCCACAAACAAGCCGCCCGGGAACGACCCGAGCGGCTTGCCGTAATCCCAATACATCCAATCGGGACTTTGATTATGCTCCTATTCGCAGCCAAAAATCGACCGTTTACCGAAATTGTTTGCAGGATTCGTAAAATAACTGCACGAAATCGGTTTCGAGCTATTGACGAGGCGAAATAGCTTTCTAATACAGGCCCGCCTCGCGAATGGCCTCGACAGCCAAAGCAATCTGATCGGGTGGCAGAACCAGCGCCATGCGCACGTGCCCCTCGCCCGAAGGACCAAAGCTCGCGCCCGGCGTCACCACAACGCCGGCCTTCTCCATGAGCTCCTCGCAAAACGCCATGGAATCGGTGCGACCACCGGGAAGCTTGGCCCACACAAACATAGAGCCATGCGCGTTGGGACGCTCCCAGCCCAGGCCCTCAAGACCGTCGCACAGGGCATCGCGGCGCTCCTGGTACTTCAGACGCTGCGCCTCGACCTCATCGCGCGGGCCGTTGAGGCAGGCGATAGCAGCCTTCTGGATCGGGAAGAACATGCCAAAGTCGATCTGGCCGCGCAGCTTGGCAAAGGCAGAGACCACATCCTCGCGACCGACCAAAAAGCCGATGCGGGCACCGGTGACGTTAAACGACTTGGAAAGCGAGAAGAACTCCACACCCACCTCGAGCGCACCGGGATACTGCAAGAAGCTGCCACCCGGCTCGCCGTCGAACACGATGTCGGAGTACGCGTTGTCATGGACGATGAGCAGGTCGTGCTCGCGGGCGAAAGCGATGATCTCCTCGTAGACCTCGGGCGTGCCCACCGAGCCGACCGGGTTCGCGGGCAGCGACACGATCATATACTTGGCACGATCGGCCACCTCGGGATCGATACCCGCCACATAGGGCAGGTAATTGTGCTCGGCAACCAGCGGATAGTACTCGAGCTTGGCGTCGGCAATCTTAGCGCCCGCCTCAAAGACCGGATAGCACGGATCGGGAACCAAAATGGTGTCACCCGGATCGAGCAGGGCCAGGCCCAAATGGCCCACACCCTCCTGCGTGCCGTTGCACGACTGCACCATGGACGGCGTAATGCCCGAAACGCCAAAGCGACGCTCATAGTAATCGCACACGGCTTGCTTGAGTTCGGGCAGGTCGCGCAGGGCATACTTCCACATCTCAGGATCTTGGGCTGCTTGTGTGAGCGCCTCGACCACGTGGTCGTACGGCTTAAAGTCGGGCGTGCCCACGCTCATGTTGTAAATGGTCTTGCCCTGAGCCTTCAGCGCGAGCAGTTTGTTGTTGAGCGAGGCGAAGACCTCCGCGCCAAAGCGGTCGAGACGCTGCGATGCCTGCATGGTGCCACCTTTCGATATAAAAAACGCGGCGCTCCGACAAGAGCGCCGCGCGATACGGGCCATCAGATTGCAAAAGTGTAACGCTTGCAACCCCCGCATTGGTTCAATTTAGCCAACCTTAGTCAATTGCATCGAGCGCGTCGATCTGCGCAAGCCACAAACGCGAGCTGGCGTCACTCGGCATACGCCAATCGCCGCGCGGGCTGAGCGTCACCGTGCCCACCTTGGGACCATCGGGCAGGCAGCTGCGCTTAAACTGCTGGGCAAAGAAGCGACGATAGAACGTACGCAACCACGTGTGGACGATCTTGGCGTCGTAGACGCCCTCGAAGCTCTTGAGCGCCATGCGGTAGATCTTGCCCGGCTCAAAACCAAAACGCAGCAGGTAGTAGAGGAAGTAGTCGTGCAGCTCGTACGGGCCCACCAAATCCTCAGTCTTCTGCGCAATCTCGCCGTCGCCCGTGGGCGGCAGAAGCTCGGGAGATACCGGCGTATCGAGGATATCGAGCAAGACCTCGGCAATACGCCCGCCAAAGACATCGGCGGCATAACGCACCAGATGGCGCACAAGCGTCTTGGGCACGCTCGCGTTGACGGCGTACATGCTCATGTGGTCGCCGTTATAGGTAGCCCAGCCGAGTGCCAGCTCCGACAGGTCGCCCGTGCCGATGACAAAACCGCCAGCCTGATTGGCCAGGTCCATCAGAATCTGCGTACGTTCGCGCGCCTGGCTGTTCTCGTAGGTTACGTCCTGCACGGCCGGATCGTGCTCAATGTCCTTGAAGTGCTGCTCCACAGCCGCGTGGATCGAAACCTCGCGGAAGCTCACACCCAAGTCGCGGGCGAGCGACTCGGCGTTCGACTTAGTGCGATGCGTCGTGCCAAAGCCGGGCATGGACACGGCCGTGATACCGGTGCGCGGCAGCCCCAGTGCATCGAAGGCACGCACGGTCACAAGCAGCGCCAGCGTGGAGTCCAGGCCGCCCGAAAGACCGATGACTGCAGCCTTGGTACCCGTGTGGGCAAGGCGGGTCTTGAGGCCAGCAGTCTGCAGGTCGAGGATGGTCTCGCAGCGCTCGGCCAGGTCGCCATGGTCAGCCGGCACAAAGGGCGCGCGGGGGAAGGCACGGTCGATATCGCAGGCGTTGCGCAGGACGGGAGCCTCGGAGAGCGTGCCCTCAAAAGAGAACTCAATGGTCGTGGCCTCCGGCGCATCGTCCGCGCGCGTCCACGTCGTCGAGCGACGGCGCTCGGCAACCAAACGGTCAAGATCGACGTCGGCCACCGCCATATCGCAGGTAAGCAGCTTGGTCGCGGCGAGCTTGGAGCCGTTTTCGTAGACGAGGTTCTCACCCGCAAAGACCATGTCGGTCGTGGACTCGCCCTCGCTCGCATCTGCATAGGCATAGGCACAGTACAGGCGCGCACTCTGATTGGAGATGAGACTGCGGCGATAGTCTGCCTTACCGATAATCTCGTCCGAAGCCGACGGGTTGAGAATCACCGTCGCACCGGCAAGCGCCATCTCGGTCGAAGGGGGCGCTGGCACCCACAGGTCCTCGCAGACCTCAACGCCCAGCACCATATCCTCGGCACCCTCATCACAGCAGCGGTAGACAAGCCCCGAACCCAGCGGAACCGGACCCTGACCGGCAAACTCGACCCATACAGGATCTGCGGGCGCCGGAGCAAACCAGCGTCGCTCGTAGAACTCGCCATAGTTGGGCAGATACTTCTTGGCCGTGAGGCCCAAAAGCTCGCCCGCGCAGCACACGGCGGCGCAGTTGTAGATATTCTCGGCAACCGCAACGGGAAGACCGACGGTAAAGACAATCGGCAGCTCGCGGGTTTCATCGAGGATATGCACCAAAGCAGCCTCGCAGGCATGCAGCAGCGTGCGATTATGGAACAGGTCGGCCGCGGTATAGCCGCACAAGTTAAGCTCGGGCAGCACCAGCGCGCGAACGCCGCGCTCGGCAGCCTCGCGAACAGCCGCCAGCGCAACCTCGGCATTGCCCTCGACATCGGCCACGCGAATCTGCGGCGACGCCGCCGCCACACGCAAAAAGCCATCAGACTGAGAAAGGTGAAGATTCATAAGAATGCTCCCGTGCGTAGACGCAATTCACAACAATTAGCAAGCTCTATTGTAGTTCAACCGCCGGGTGCAACCGCATCCCACCAACTTGGTGAGCTATTGATGAGTTGATGGTATCTGTTAAATGTCACGTACGATTCACATCTGGTGGGTACCCTGATGGCTACACGAAACGAAGCAGATTTACACCGGGAGGACCCCGTATGACAACCAAGTACACCGACGCGCCGCGCACGCGCGTCATGACACCGGCATCGCTCAACAACGGCGTTCACGAAAACCATTCCATCGGCCAGACCATGGCCATCGCGCCCAAAAAGGGCCTGTTCGACGACATTTCCATTCCTCAGATCATCGCCGGCGCCGCAGCCGCCGCCACGAGTGTCGCGCTTGCTTCCAAGATCGGTATCGCTGGTTCAGTAATCGGCGCCGCCGTGAGCTCGGTCATCACCGTTGTGTCCTCGCAGGTTTACCGCCACTTTATCTCTGCCAGCGCCGAAGCCCTCAAAGGTACGCACGCCGCCGTCGACTACCCTGCCGGCGCCTATGAGCCCGTTGAGTTTAATGCCGAGGAGCACCTGGGCGGCGCCGCGACTACACAGGAGATGCGCCAGATTGCGGGGCGCGCGACCACGGCGCGCGTCGCTCCCGACAGCCTGCGCGCCAAGGCGGCGGCAGAGCGCAGCCAGACGCAAAAGAAGGTCATCGTCTTCTCGATCGCCATCGCCATCGTCGCGGTCATCGCCTGCGCTGGCGCCATCCTTATCACCACCGCCGGTGAGGGTCTGGGCGAGCGCCCCGAGCCAATCCTTTCGTCGCACACGACCGAGCACGACGCGGATAGCTCCGGTCAATCGCAAAGCCAGCAGGACAACCCGCAGGGCACCCCCGCATCCACCGACTCGTCCTCGAACACCCCGGATCAATCGCAGGGCGCCGATTCTTCTGTGAACAACAGCGGCGCGCAATCCGGCACGACCGACTCAAGCCAAACGACTGACGACTCTCAACCGAGCACGGGTGACCAGACGAACGGCAATACATCGAGTACGGGATCTACCGACAACAGCAACACCAACAGCTCGAGTGGAACCGCGTCCGGCACAGCATCTGACAGCTCGAGCCAAGGCACGGCATCGGGCAACTAAGCACGTTTGCCTCTCATAGATAACCGACCTGTATAACGGGCGCGAACCGGCAACGGTCGCGCCCGTTTGCCTTGGGACGAGATGGCAAGCCCCGTGCGATGGTAAGATGCTTTGGTGTGTAAAGAGGAGATTTGCCATGAGCAAGACAATAGTTAAGCCCACGCTATCGCTGGGCAACCACATCTTTCTGTATCGTCTGCTGCGCGATGCGATTGGGTGCGGCAAGCAAACGTTTATGACGCAGGTCGAGGAGGCACTCGCCGCTGGTGACATGGCCGCTTATGACCTGGGCTTCGAGTCCACGCGCGAGCTGCTCGAGGAGCTTGACGACTGCATTAAGCTGACCGTCTTTAAGGGTGGTCGCCTGTATGCCACCGTCATCGCTAACGATGCCTGGGATGCCGCCCTTGCCAAGGGCGAGGACAAGCCCAAGGCCACCAAAGGCGCCAAGCAGTCCTACAAAAAGAAAAAGCGCGGCGAGAAGGACCTGAAGGCCGTGCGCCCCAAGCACGTTAAGCGTTCCGAGCCCGAGCCCGTGGCCGAAGTCGCTCCGGAGCCCGAGGCAGCGGTTGAAGTCGCTGTTGAAGCAACGGCAGAGGTCGATACTGAAATCGCCGCCACGACCGATCCCGAAGTCATGTCAGAGCAGGAGGCCACCGCGGAGCTCAACGAGGCTCCCAAGTCGACAACAGAAGAAGCCGCTAACCAACTCGAGACGTCTGCGTTCCAAAACAGCGATGTCTTTGGCAACGAGGCCGAGGACGATCAGTCCGACAAGCCCGCCGATCAAGGCGCTACCGAGTCGACGCCAGAGCCCGAGACGCCGCAGCCCGCCATCTCGCTTACGGTCGTCTATGACCCCGAGAACGCAAACGCCGGCATCACCACCATGGCCTCCACGCCCATCGAGGCAAAGTCGAGTGTCGAGAACGAGAACGCGGCGCAGATTGAGGTTGAAACTGCAGCTGTAGACGCGCCCGTCACCGTGAAGCCCGCAGATTCCGCAGTTAAGCCGGAACCGGTGCCTGAGCCCGCACCCGTCATCGAATCCGTGCCCGCCTCTGCTTGCGACCAAATTCCCGCACCGGCACCGGTTTCGGTACCCGCAGCGGCCCCAACCCCCGCACCCGCAGCGCCCGCCATCCCTGAGGGCTTCCCCGTCGATTTCGCAACCGAGGTCTTCTGCCCCGGCCCGCTTCTGCACCAGTTGTCGACCTATCTCCCCTACGGCGCCGACACGCTCGGCATTGTCGGCGAGTACTACTGGATCGCCCGCGAGCGCGGTACCATCGAGGCCGCGCGAAACCGCGCAAGCTTCCCCCTGCGCTACACGCAGGCCGGCGAGCGCCACGAAGTCACCGTGCGCATCCGCCGCAACACCACCGGCGGTCTCGGAGCCGCCTGGACCATCGATAAAGTCGAGCCTTCTACAAAGTAACAAAAAGGGACGATAACCCTCAAGGTTATCGTCCCTTTCTCATTAGGTCACCTGAGCTCGACTAGTCGCGCGTGAGCTTGCGGTGAATACGATGCGGCTGGGCTGCGTCCTCGCCCAGGCGCTCGATACGATTGGCCTGATAGGCCTCGAAGTTGCCCTCAAACCAATACCAGTTGCCCGGGTTCTCGTCGGTGCCCTCCCACGCCAGAATGTGCGTGGCGACGCGGTCCAGGAACATACGATCGTGGCTAATGACCACCGAGCAGCCCGGGAACTCGAGCAGCGCCGCTTCGAGCGAGGACAGCGTCTCGACGTCGAGGTCGTTCGTGGGCTCGTCGAGAAGCAGCAGGTTGCCGCCCTGCTTGAGCGTAAGCGCCAAGTTCAGACGGTTGCGCTCGCCGCCGGAGAGCACGCCAGCGCGCTTCTGCTGGTCCTGGCCCTTAAAGCCAAAGCTCGCCACATACGCGCGGCTGGGGACCTCGGTCTCGCCGACCATCATGTGGTCCAGGCCGTCCGAAACGACCTCCCATAGGTTCTTATCGGGGTCGATGCCGGAACGGTTCTGGTCGACGTAAGAAATCTTGACGGTCTCGCCCACCTCGAGCTCGCCCGAAGTCAGCGGCTCCAGACCCACAATCGTCTTGAACAGCGTGGTCTTACCGACACCGTTGGGGCCGATGACGCCCACGATGCCGTTGCGCGGCAGGGTGAACGAAAGGTCATCGATGAGCACGCGGCCATCGAACTCCTTGTGCAGGTGATGGGCCTCGAGCACCTTGTTGCCCAGACGCGGGCCCACAGGGATGCGGATGTCGGTCCAGTCGAGCTTCTGGCTTGCGCGGGCCTCGGCCTCCATCTCCTCGTAGCGAGCCAGACGGGCCTTGTTCTTGGCCTGGCGAGCCTTGGGCGAGCTGCGTACCCACTCGAGCTCGGCCTCCATGCGCTTGGCGAGCTTGGCGTCGCGGTTGCCCTGCGCCTCGATACGGGCGGCCTTGGTCTCCAGATACGTGGAGTAGTTGCCCTTGTAGGGATAGAGGTGACCGCGGTCGACCTCGCAGATCCACTCGGCAACGTTATCCAGGAAGTAGCGATCGTGTGTGACGGCCAGCACCGCGCCCTGGTAGTTGTGCAGGAAATGCTCGAGCCACAGGATCGACTCGGCATCCAGGTGGTTCGTGGGCTCGTCGAGCAGCAGCAGGTCGGGAGCCTCGAGCAGCAGCTTGCACAGGGCCACACGACGGCGCTCGCCGCCGGAAAGTACGTTGACCGGCATGTCGGAATCGGGCAGCTGCAGGGCGTCCATGGCCTGGCCGAGCTTGGAATCGATATCCCAGCCGTCGGCGGCGTCAATCTCGTCCTGGAGCTTGCCCATCTCGGCCATGAGAGCGTCCATGTCGCAATCCGGGTCGCACATCTCCTCGCCGATCTTATTGAAGCGATCGACCTTGGCGATCATGTCGCCAAATGCCATGCGCACGTTCTCGATGACGGTCTTGTCGTCGTCGAGCGGCGGCTCCTGCTGCAGGATGCCCACGGTGTAGCCGGGGGTAAGCCTGGCATCGCCGTTGGAGACCTCCTCGATGCCGGCCATGATCTTGAGCAGGGTCGACTTGCCCATGCCGTTGGGACCCACAACGCCGATCTTGGCGCCGGGGTAGAAGCTCAGGGTCACGTCGTCAAGGATCACCTTGTCGCCATGGGCCTTGCGAGCCTGATACATCTGGTAGATGAACTCTGCCATTTGCCTGTTTTATCCTTTCTACCTGCTGTTTCTCTATTCTTGATTCGCTTTAGTGGAAACGAAATGAGGAAACCAGCTCTGAAACTTAACGAAAAAAGGGGCATGGTTGCCCATACCCCCTAATACTACCTGGGAAAAGTCCCCCGGAACATACTATGAACTGCGTACGCTAGTTTTCCGCAACCTTAACGAGCGGCTCGCTGCGACTTGCGCCACAGCAGATACGAGTAGACGTAGACGGCTCCGACCGAACCAAACGCCAGAACCGCAATCACCGCGGCGACGACTTCACTCGAAAGCACGCTGCCCGCCACGCCCATCGCAATCAGGCCAACACCCAGCACCATAAAGCAGGCACCGCCAAAGCGCTGCGTACGGCGCCAGTTCTCGGGATCGGCAAGCGCCCAGGGCGTCTTGATACCGAGTGTATAGTTCCGCTTCACACGCGGCAAGTAGTTGCCTACGCCGATGAACAGCAGACCGACAGCACCGGAAATCAGCACGTTGACCGAACCGACCGCCGGCACCACGCCCCAGACCGTAAGCTCACCCAACCAGCTTATGGCGCACATAAACAAGGTGAAGGCGATTACGAAGCCCTGATAGAACTTGCCCGAGGTTCGATACGCCTCGCCCTTGGGGTCAATGCGTGGCACGACGTAGAACATCGCAAGAAGTGCCAGAGGCAGCACGCCGAGCGCGGAGGCCATCCAGCTAGGACCCCAACCGTCGACGGCGCCGTTCGCGCCCCAGTGCGTAGGAATCTGCGCAGGCAAGCTCGGCATCACTATGAGGTGCGCTACGACATTGGCGACGCACAGAGCGATCAGCGCAATCCACACACGCCGCGATACCCCCGTGGCGTGAATGCCCTTGTTTTCGTTATTCATCCTTATCACCTTCCGTGTTTGTAAAGCCCATAAACCAACCGATCAAGTCCTGCATGACGGTGGTGTTTAAGCTGTATACGATGTTTTGGCCATGGCGCTCGTCGGTCACCAACCCGGCGTTTTTGAGCGTCGCCAAGTGATGGCTCAGCGACGGCTTACTGATATCGAAATGCTCGGCAAGCTCCCCCGCCGTGCAATTGCCCTCGCGCAGCAACTCCAAAATGCGCCGTCGCGTTGGATCGGCAAGCGCCTTAAAACCCTCTCCCGGCATAAGACCTCCTCTCATCATCTCTCATGACGCGCACACTATACTCGATATTTAGATGTTTGTCTAATTATCTAAAACAGTAACATCTATAGAACATTCGTTCGTATTTAGCTACAATGGAAGTTGAAGCAGATGGGCCAGCTCCCTCTACCCAAGAAGGAGATGGACTATGAGTATTGACGATGTCCTGACGTTGTTGTTGCTTGTAATCGCGGCTGTGGAGCTCGGCATCCACATTGGAGGTCGAATGAAATAGCCGCCCCCGGTAATGCGAAGACGGCCACTTCTCACGCTACAAACGTGTTTTGGAGTTGGCCAACCCGCTGCAACGGGCGCCATCTGCTTCAATCTTATGCGAATCACTGCCTCATTTCAACAAGCCCCTAGGGCTCAAATGGAATCGCGATAATACCTATAATGGCGATAGCTAAAACACGACCCGCTTCCCCATCGGAGGATGTTTATGACCGAACCCGCAGCCGCAACTCCCATCGAAACACGCGACACCAAGCTCGAGATCATCATGGGCCGCGAGGCACTCGATAAGCTCGCCGATGCTACGGCGCTGGTGCTCGGCTGCGGAGGCGTGGGCTCCAACTGCTGCGAGGCGCTCGCCCGCGGCGGCATTGGTCATTTTGTAATTCTGGATAAGGACATCATCGCGCCCAGCAATATCAATCGCCAGGCTATCGCCTTTCACAGCACCGTTGGCAAGCGCAAGGTGGACGTGATGGAAGCCATGATCCACGACATCAATCCCGCCGCCACCGTTATCAAACGCACTGAATACCTGCTGAGTGACAACATCGACGAGTTCTTCGCGAGCGTTTTGGAGCAGACGGACGGCAAGCTCGACTACGTCGTCGACGCCATCGACACCATCTCGGCCAAGCTCACCATTGCCAAATATGCTCAGGACCACGACATTCGTTTGGTTAGCTCCATGGGCGGGGCCAACAAGCTCCATCCCGAGTGCCTCCGCTTTGCCGACATCTTCGATACGGTGCGCGACCCCATGAGCCGCATCATGCGCAAAGAATGTAAGAAGCGCGGAATCAAAAATCTACATGTATTGTTTAGCTGCGAGGAATCGGTTAAGACCCAGCCCCGCGACCCGTCCAACATCCACGAGCGTACCGAGTTGGGTACCGCCAGCTTTATGCCGCCCATCATGGGTCAGATGATTGCCGGCGAGGTTATCCGCCAGATCAGCGGGCGCGGCACCGAGCGCGTGCGCGCCGACGGCCAACGCCTGGACTAGCAGGATGTCCTGCGATGGAACCGCAATTCTTTGACACGCATTGTCATCTTGATTTGATGCTCGGCCCCGATGCTGCAGCCAGTGAGTCGGCGGCGTTAGGTCTGGGGCTCTTTGACTGCGGGGTCGACCCACGCGACTTCGCGGCAGCAAAAAAGCGTGCCAGCCGCTACCCAAACATTATCGCGGGCGCCGGCCTCCATCCCTGGTGGATCGCCGATGGTCGATGCGGTCCTGCCGAAGTCAATCTGCTTTGCGAAGTCGCCGCCCAAGAGCGCTACATCGGCGAGGTGGGACTCGACTTTTCCGCGCGCTTTGCCGGAAGCGAACCGCTACAAATACAGGCATTTGACCGGCTCTGCGACACACTCGCGCAGTGCTCTCTTGCCGGGCGCGTGATATCAATTCACGCCGTTCGTTCGGCAGGAACCGTACTGGACGCCCTCGAATCGCACGGATTACTCATCCCAAACCCCGACTCCCCCGTTATCATCTTTCACTGGTTTAGCGGCACTTCGGACGAACTCGTTCGCGCGCGCAATGCGGGCTGCTATTTTTCCGTCAACGAGCGTATGCTCGCCACCAAGCGCGGTCGCGAATACGTACGACAGATTCCACTCGACCGTTTACTGCTCGAAACCGATGCGCCGGCCGAGCCAAACACAGAAACAAGCGCGCAATCGCTCATCAGATCGCTCGCAAGGACCTCAGAACGCATCGCCTCACTCAAAAACTGTGACGCAAAGCGCATCGAATCGGCAGTTTTAACAAATGCACGCTCTGTTTTTGGCCTTCGCTAACCCCTGTGTGCAAAAAATGCCAAATATGAGTACTGTTGCAAATCTAGTCACATTATTTACGGCAAAATAACATCTTGATAATGCACAACTGTTCATTATCAAGATGCTTAAAATCATTTTTAGCAGGTTTTAATCGCTCGCAGACACCAAACTAGGCTCTCAAAAGCTTGATTTCGCTGTTACTAAATTAGTGACAGTACTCATATTTGGCATTTTTTGCCC
>OGPP01000987.1_pt1 | contig 24387 bp, 22 predicted proteins | sample 1553021 | NCBI WGS metagenome assembly OGPP01 (sample SAMEA2580217, study PRJEB22360) | human gut metagenome | biome: human gut; feature: human-associated habitat; material: faeces | place: Denmark | collected 2008/2010
AAGCGGCAGAGGAACTTCTGGAAGACGAAGGCTGGACTGGAGAACGCATCCGTGGGGATTATGATCAGTTGATGGAAAAAGTGGAAGAAATGGATGTGGTTGTAATGGCAGAGATTCAGAAAAGCCAGGGCGAATATAAGCCACTGGCAAAAGTAGAGGAACTGGAAGAGGCGAATTATAACATGATTGATAACGTCCTCAACAATATGCCACCGAAGAAAGAACCGTATCTGGAATACTTTGCTGCAGAATGCGATGAGTTCCATGATATGGGAGCTTATGAAAAAAGTACCGATGTTAATCAGATAACGGCAGTCTATGAAAAATATAGGGAGAATCCAGAAACAGCTTATCTCGGATGCTCAATGGGAATTATCTATCGTGATCCGGAAGACAGTTACTATGATGAAGCCGAATTTGCAATCGTAAAAGGAAATACCGTATTTGGGAATCTGATGGATGATGTTCGGTTTTATGGGGAGCTTGCACTGGTACGGGAAGGAATTGAGAAAATTCATGAAGCATTGCCGGATTATAAGTATGTACCGATGCGGGATGTTCGGGAAGCAATGTATCCAGAGAAGATGACCACAGAACAGCTGGCAGAGGCACTGGATGAGATTGCAGAAGCTTTTGATCCGTATGAGTATCTGGATAATGTTGAGATGGGAGAAAATACGGTACAGGAAGTAATGTTGGATTTACAAAGCGGTAATATTCATTATTATGTTTCTTACTTGAAGGATATTGTAGACGAAGAATGCGACCTGTCTGTTCGTGCAGGCGTATTTATGGAAAGACTGAAAGCCTACGAACCGGAGCTTCCAAAAGATATGGAACCGATGGTGTATGTGAATTATTGTGAGAAAAGTGAGCTGGGGAATCCAAGATGTAAAAAGTTATCTGATCTGGATTCAAAAACCGTAGAACAGGACAAAGCCTGGTATGCTGATCGAGGCATCCAGTGCCTGTCCCCGGCAAAAAATGAGCCTTCTTTGCCAGACAGCAGTACTTTCTTTGGCAGTCAGGTCGTCAACGATCTGATGCTGTTTAAGAAAAAGTGTGCAGTTATTATTGCCAACCGATTTGATTCATCTCTCGAAGATGTGAAAGAGAAAGTATACACACGCGACATTTACAAACGGGATTAAACATTAAAACATCCGTTGCCTGTCTCCGACTCAACTTATCAAGAGAATGAAAAATAGGATGACAATAGTTGTATTTAGTGCTATACTTAACCCAGTGTTAAGTATACCTTATTAAATAAACAAATCGAAAGTTGTTTCAAGAGGAATTTTTGATGGATGTTCAAATAATCGCACTGGATATTGACGGGACGTTGACAGATGACCAGAAAAATATATCCAACATAACTTTGGAAGCATTGATTGAAGCGGAGAAAAAAGGAATACGTCTTGTCCTTGCATCTGCTCGTCCGGCTTCTGGGCTTTTCAGCATTAGAGATCAGTTAAAAATGGAACAGTTCGGTGGAATCCTGATGTCTTATAATGGAGGAAGAATAACGGACTGCGCAGGAAATACGTTCTATGAAATCAGTATGGATCTTACTATGACTAGAAGAATTCTCCGGTTTCTGGAAGAACTTCCAGTAACTGTTATCGTTGACGACGGCAAGATGTTTTATGTTACAGATAAAAACGGGTATAAGGTTGAATATGAATGTAGGAATAATCAGATGCAATGTACAGAGGTCGGTAACCTGGCGGATTGGCTTACATTTTCCCCTATAAAGATTCTTTTGGCGGTTGATCCTATGAAAATATATGAGGTACAGGAGCAAATCAGAAACTTTCTGCCGGAGGATTTAACTGTTGTCAGAACTGCCGCCTTTTATTTGGAGATATTTCCCCGCAGAATAAACAAAGGACAGGGCCTTTGTGATATATGCAGAATTTTGAAAATAGATGTAAGGAACAGCATTGCTTTCGGAGATTCCGAAAATGATATTCCTATGCTTAAAGCGGCAGGGATCGGAATCGCAATGAAAAACGCAGAGATTGATGTCAAAAAGGCATCGGATATGAGTACTTTGTCAAACAATGAAGATGGTATACCATATGCATTACGTGCGCTCAATGTAATATGAATAAACATGATAGTATGCAGTATCAGATTCGTGATCCCAAAGGATTTGCCAACATGCTAGATCGGGATGTAGATAGGAGCTTTTATAGTGAAAAATGATATTTTATTGAAATATAGAATGCTAAATGCAGAAGAAGTTAATCGAGAGATATTTAAGGATTTTATTTGATATCAAAACGTAAAGAAAATGGCAAGTGGATAATCAAAGATGCTCCTTTTGTAGATGATTGGACAGAAAATGATTATGAAAAATTAATTTTCTGCTTAAAAAATACAATTGCTTCTGACGGATTTGTTTATGCCGCTTTTTATGACGGGAAATTGAAAGGCTTTGTTTCAGTAGAATCAGAAATATTTGGTGGTAAACAAGGATATTGCGACTTGTCCAGTATCCATATATCAAAGGATATGAGAAGAAAGGGAATCGGCAGAACACTTTTTCTTGCGGCAAAAGAATGGGCGAAACAAAAAGGAGCTAAAAAGCTCTACATATCTGCACACTCAGCCGTTGAAAGTCAGGCCTTTTATAAATCAATGGGGTGTGTTGAGGCAGAAGTTTATAATAAAAAACATGTTGAAGATGAACCGTATGATTGTCAATTAGAATGCGATCTTTAGGAATCTGGCGCGGGAATCCTTGGCCATTCTATGGCCGAGTTGCTGACTTAACGAGCATATGGTGCTTGTCCTCAGCAAAAAATATAGTGTGAGGTGATGTAGAAACCACGGGGACAGGTTGGTGGCTCATTTATTGGGCACATTGGCATGTTTATTGTCCCTGCGATTTTAACCATTGTTTCAGCAAAATGGTAGGTGAAAAAACTGCTCTGGTAAATTTTTGACTGCTGTGCTATACTTTTTCAAAGGGGACAGAAAGAGTACGGATAAAGAAATTAAGAAAATCGAGAACGAGAGAAAGGCACTATCATGGAACTACAAAAAGGAAGACCGAAATACACGGAAGGCAGATTGGAAAAAGAAATTCGCACCTATGATTTATTGGATAAATTAGGCGTAGCATATGAGCGCGTCGATCATGAGGCAGCAATGACAATGGAGGTTTGCCAGGAGATCGACAAGGTATTGCAGGCAACGATCTGCAAAAATCTTTTTTTGTGCAATCGTCAGGAAACCAAGTTTTATTTATTAATGATTCCAGATACAAAAGTATTCCACACAAAGGATTTGTCAGCCCAAATTAATTCATCACGCTTATCCTTTGCAAAGCCCGAGTACATGGAAAAATTTCTTGATATTACACCGGGTTCTGTCAGTGTATTAGGATTGATGAACGATACCGAAAATCACGTTCAGCTCTTAATTGATGAAGATGTATTAAAGGGTGAATTTATCGGATGCCATCCGTGCATTAATACATCCAGCATTCGTTTTCACACATCGGATTTGGTTGAGAAAGTGCTTCCTGCGGTGAATCATGAATTTATAAAAGTGAAGTTATAATAATCAAGGCAAAATATTTAACGATTTATTCTAAGAGTGAAATGGAGGCAACGCTTGTTACGACAGCGCTGCCTCCATTTTAGAAAAAATTATTCTGTTAAATACCAAACATTTCCTTGCAAATTGTCTTTCCACATGTTGTTTTGAAAATGGTATGATAAGCTTTTAAAGTAGCCTCTTTAGATAAATCGCTTTCCATAATATTAACAAGAAAATCAGCTTCTACCAATATTTGATAATCAATTCCGTCGATATTGTCGTATGTATGATGATGTGCGATCAAATATTGAACTCGATCAGATACATCTTTGTCAAATCCTAATTTTTCAAGCAGCTTTTTTGCTATTGCAGGGCCTTCTTTTTCCTGTAATTTTCCATTGCAATTTCCATATTTTTCTTCACAAACATGGATTCCAATATCATGTGTCAAAGCAGCCGTTTCAATGATAAACAAGCATTTCTTATCTACATTTTCTGTTTCAGCAATTAACTTTGCATAACTATGTACTTTGCAGAAATGCTGAATCCGTTTTGCGTCGTTGCTATATAATTCAATCATTGCCAGGTGCAATTTATTTATCATTTTGAGTATTTCTCCTCATAAGTGTTTTTTGTCAATCAGCGCGCGATCTTAAAAGCATAAAATTCGCCAGGATGAACCATTACGGAAGCTATCCATTCCTTTTCATCCCATTGCTGATGGCGACAGAAGGTTTCGATAAAGTTTCCAATTGGTTTTCCGCTTAGCTCTGTCAGATGACATGCTGGTGAAAGCAGATGAATTGAAACACGTTCTGGGATTGCATTGCTTCCAGCATAGCAGTATAAGACAAAAGTATCATTGTTGTATTGGAACAGGGAAACATTTCTGCCACTGATATATAAGCCATGGGAAGCAAATGGGCGGCGGATCATATCCATTACTGGAATTGGAAGCTTAGCGAAGTCGGCGAAGCAGTCTGGCGCAGCGAGTGTAAAAAGCTTTCCTTTGCCGTAAGTATCGAGGAGCAAAATGGAACTGTGGCTGTCGCCAGAGCCAGCATTTACGTAAGACCAGGAGGCATTGTTTGAAAACTGTAGTTCATCAAAAGTTACTGGCTGCTGATTTTCATAAAATCCGGCGAAATCGTCAGTTACATGGTAGCGATTGGCTGTAAGTTTTCTGCCTGTAAATCGCACGGAGCTAAACTGTGCCCATTGTGCTGTTGGAATATGAGAGGCAAAACCAGTTGTCACAACAGCGGTACCACCCTTTCGAAGAAAAGCTTCTAATTTCTGTAAAATATCAGGATCTTTTAACGCAGCCTGCGTCAGGAAAACGTTTTCAGCGTTAGTCGGAAAATCTGGTACAGGTTCGAAAGGAATTCCATGCATGCCGAGATGATCTTCAATATGATTTTCACCATCAGAAGCATAAGGAAGATAAACTGGTGTTCCGCAAGGTGTTCCAACCTGATTGAGAATGCGATCAAGTTTGCTAAGCTGCATGCCAAGAGGTGTTACAAGACGGTTTTCAAACAGATCTCCCCACTGGAATAGTGTGATTTCTTGTGGACGTGAGAGTGCAGTCAAATAGCCTTGCTCTAGATAACAGTCGATTGGCCAACAGGAGTATGTATCGAACCAACCGCCTCCATTTCTGCCAGGTGCTACGTGCTCCATGTAGCGCATAATAGAATAGCTTAAATATCGTGGCAGATGCTGATCTGTGTGTGCAGTGTTTCGAGTTTCTGTTCCAGTATAGATTTTGTCAAACATAGACGGCTGAATTTTTGGAACGTAACCTGTTTCATGGTATGATTCACGCCAGTTTGGATATTTGATGGTAACTTTTACAGATGGATTTGCCAGTTTCGCAGGCTTTAAAACGAGATTTTCCGCTACATCAATCATTTTTTTTGAACGAAACTCTGCCCAGCTAAGATTGCTGCGTTCTCTAAGACAATCATCGCAGGTACAGGAAGTAAAGAAAAAGTCATCCAGAATTATCTCATCAAAAAGCTCAGCGGTATATGTTACGATCTTTTTCAGATAAGTTCTCATTGCTTCATTTGAATAGCAAAATGTCTGGAATAAGCGCTGACGTTTTACATCGTCTTTTTCAAGTGGAGGTGTGACAGTTGTAATACCTCCAGCTATCTCAACACCATGTTCTTTAAAGAAATTTTGAATCATTTTCATATGATCAATAGAGACCCAAGTACCATCACGGTATGTTTCAAGATAGACCTTGTCGATGCCAACATATTTCTCAAGATAGGCATAGTCTCGTGCAAGTGTAGTTTCGTCCAACGATGCAAGCGTTTGTGCTGTGCAGTAGACACATGTTTTAAAATTTTTAAAGTGCTTCATAAAATACCTCCTAATTTAAATTTATGTGATAAAGTCGGATAAATATTGATTAATTCAAGTCTATCATTTTCTAAAGCACTTGTCACTAGTAAATTAAATGAATTCCATTGTTTTTAATATAAACAGCCAGGCTGTTAAGTTTTTTTTATTGGCTGCTTTGGTCAGAAAAAATCTGCTTGACAAAATTCTTTTAAGTAATATATGATCTCTATTAAGTAAGAATAAATCCTAATGAGGAGGAATCAAGAATGGACAAGAAAGCAATGTATAAACTTAGCTACGGTCTTTTTGTTTTGACCGCAAAAGAGGACAGCAAGGACAATGGCTGTATTATCAACACCGCAATCCAGGCGGCATCTGAGCCAAATCAGTTAAGTATATGTGTTAACAAATTAAATTACACACATGATATGATCCAGAGAACAGGTGCCTTTACGGTATCTGTAATCAGCCAGAATGCAGCCTTCGATTTGTTTAAACAGTTTGGCTTCCAGACAGGCCGCGAGGCAGACAAGTTTGCAGACTTTTCATCATGTACGCGCGGTTTAAATGGAATTTACTATATCACAGAGGGCACCAATGCTTATATTTCTGTAAAGGTTACAAAGAGTGAGGATCTTGGTTCTCACACAATGTTCATCGGTGAGATCACAGATATGGAAGTACTAAGTGAAGTGCCATCCGTGACGTATGAGTATTATCTGAATAACATTAAGCCGAAGCCACAGGCTGTTGATATAACTGAGGAAGGTCAGACCGTATGGCGCTGCACTATCTGTGGTTATGAGTATGTAGGTGAGGAGTTGCCAGAGGATTTTGTCTGCCCGTTGTGCAAGCATCCGGCATCCGACTTTGAAAAGATTGTAAAGAAAGTTGAGTAACTAGCAAATATAGAAAATGTAGAAAAGAAAACGGAAGTAGCTTATGAATATAAAACTAGTAAAGCTGACACATGAATATAAACAGCAATTGACGGATATGATGGATGAATGGCTGGCGGTTGAGCAGGACTTCTCTCCGTATGCGATTCGCAAAAGTGATTACCATGACTTTGACAATTATCTGGAAAATTTGGAACTGAAGGAGGCACGAGATGGTCTTGTTCCAGATTCTACGTTTTTCTGTCTGGATTTGGATCGCAACATCTTTGTTGGTGCTGTCAATATACGCCATTATTTAAATGAAAATTTATGCAAGAGTGGTGGACATATTGGGGATGGAATTCGTCCGAGTGAGCGACGAAAAGGCTATGCGACTGCGATGATTGGTCTGGCACTTGAGGAGTGTCGAAAGCTTGGTATAAATAAGGTTTTGATGACCTGCGACAAGACAAATATTGGCTCGGCAAAGTCTATCATGAATAACGGTGGCATTTTGGAATCAGAATTTGAGGAGAATGGTGAGACAGAGCAGCGCTATTGGATTACACTTTATGAGGAACCGGTAGAAAGTGGACGCTTGAGTATTCAAGTTGCACAGATTGCAGATGCAAAAAAGTTGCTTGCCATTTATGCTCCGTATGTAAGAGAAACTGCAATTACATTTGAATATGAGGTACCGACAATAGAAGAATTTGCAGTTCGGATTGCGCATACATTGGAGCGGTACCCATATCTTGTAGCAAAGTATAATGGTGAAATTGTAGGATATGCATATGCTGGACCGCTTCATGAGCGTCCGGCATATGACTGGGCAGTGGAAACATCTATTTATGTAAAACATGATAAGAAAGGTCAGAAAATTGGAAGAGCATTGTATGATGCACTAGAAGTACAGCTTCGCCGACAAAACATTGTAAATGTAAATGCCTGCATCGCAAGCCCTGCCATAGAGGATGCGCACTTGACGAGGGACAGTATTTTATTCCATGAAAAATTAGGGTATCAGATGGTGGGTGAATTCCATCAGTGTGGCTATAAATTTGATACCTGGTATAACATGGTCTGGATGGAAAAGATGATTGGGGAACACAAGGTTCCACAGCCGCAGGTAATCTGGTTCTCGCAGCTGCCAGAAGCGTAACTGAGTTCGCGAGTAGAATAAGCCTGTGCCTGTTTCCAGCAAAAAAGAAGTGTAGCTTCGGGATTATCTTCGTGGCAGCCTTGTTTTCTCACTTATTACTGGAAAAACTTAGGCAACTCATCGGCTGTCGCTTTTAAGACATCATACGAAATCTGAATTTCATCATCAGTAACAGTGCGGTCAGAATCGAGAATCGGCCAAGGATTGCAGCCGCCAGAGGCAATGCCTACCTGATCAATTGTAAAGGAATTTCCACAGTTCTGGCATACCAGATACTCACCTTCCTGACGATAATATCCTCTGTCAGAGCCATAGCAAACCTGGCAGGCATTAAATGCGGTGCGCAGATTTCCTTTAGAGTCCTTTAATGCAACAATTTCAACCTCAGTCCCATCAAGATCAGCCTTGTAAAAAGATGCTGTCTGTGATAGATCAGCAATCGGAATGGCAAGATAACCATCTTTTTTGATACTGGTAACACTCTCAGCAGAATCATCCGCTGTGGTAGCTATGTCCGAAGCAATTGTATTTTCAGAAGATGCTGCTTGCGTATTTGTAGATGCAGAGATACTCTTTGTGGACAGTGGGGTGCTATTGTTGCTGCATCCAGAAATTAAAATCGCCATTGCACCTGTTAGCATACTAATCAAGACAGCATTTGTCATTTTTCTTATCATAATCATTACTCACTTTCTACATAAATTTTTCCGGTAATCATGCCCATCCAACAGCTATAGGTATAGATACCAGTTTTTTTAGGTGTAAATTCAATTGTATTGTCGCCTTCCTCAAAAACACATTCGGTATCAAAATCTGGCAGCAAAATCTTATAGTTGCAGCCGTTAATACTGCTTTTTTCAGCGTGAATAGTCCATTTGACAGGGGTTCCTGCTTTAACAGTGATATCTGGATAATGACCAGATTCCAGTGTGCTGGAGACATATTGGATTCCATCTTTTTCTATGTCTGTATCTGAATCATTCCGATCGGATGTCTTTACGGCAGTTTCGCCATTTGCAGAAAAAAGAGTGTTTATTTGGCTGCTCATACCTGACAGGGCAGTACCTTGTGACATCATTGAAAGTCCCATGACAACAACGAGGATGGCACCGCATTTTAATACCTGTTTTGTAAAGTGTTTGCCAAGACCGGCTACAATCGAGCCGAATCCGAGCATCAGCGGAATGGTACCGAGCGCAAAGAAAAACATCGACAGCGCTCCGGTAAATGGATTGGCAGAGGCTAATGCAACGATCTGCATCGACTGCAGAGGACCACAAGGCATCAGGCCATTAAACAAGCCGATGATAAAAGGTGTTCTGCGCCTGTGGGAAGCATTACTTCTCTTTGAAATTCCTTTTGAATCTTCTTTTGGCTTGCCTTTTTGAAAAAGTGGCAGAGGGATTCTCAGTTGAAAGCGACGCAGTCCTGGAAAAAGGCCGAGCATGTTAATTCCCATCACAACCATCAAGGTACCGGCAAGCAGTTTTAAAAGACCTTGAAAAAATGACGAAGTTTGCAGCGTTCCTGCCATTTTGGTAAACGCACCAATGCCGCCGAGTATTCCTCCGATTATCGTGTAAGAAATAATACGTCCGGCATTATAGGCAGCTGCATTTTGAAACATCGCACGAGATACGTTCGCGGATGGCTCAGAATTTTTTTGCAGCGTTTGTGACAGATTAATGCCGCCGCACATTGCAATGCAGTGAACCGAGGTAATCAAACCGATCACAAATAGCATGCCGTAGCCCATTTGTGCATCTGCTAACGAAGCTGGTGCCAAGTAATTTAAAATACCAAAATGCCGTAAAAGAAAATAAAGAATCACAATAATGCCAAGTTCGCGCAAAGTCTGGCTGACTATCTTTGCGCGCGATGCTTTTTGAACCGAAGCACTATAGCCTAGTTCATCAATTAAGCCTTGAATTTGCTCGAGTGAGATAACAGATGAATCATACAAAATGTCTGCTGTTTCAGTCTCATAGCTGACAGTAGCCTGTGAGATTCCGGGCTGTTTTTTTAGAGCATTTTGAATTCGTGTTTGGCAATTGATACAGGTCATTCCATTGATGTATAATTTTGTATGTTCCACTGTTTTGTCCTTTCCTGTAACAAAGATAAAGTTGATTTTAAGAAAAATCAATCAAAGCAAAAACTGTTATGATAGAAAATCTACTTTCCATCGTAACAGTTTATTTAAACCTACTATTAGGATAGGTTGATTATATATACAGAAGCCTATCCTGTCAATAACATCTCAGTAGTTCACAAAATTTTCGAATACGGCTGATTGTAATGGAATCGAAATTATCAACTCGCATCATTTCAAGTAATGTTTTAAGAATCTGACTGTGTACATAAGAGTTTACTTCATACCAGACTAATTGACGTGGTACAATTGACATGATACAATATAGTTAATTGAGAAGGTGATGAAGGGAGGATTATTATGGAAAAAAATTCTTCAAAAAAGGGTGATATCAAGATTTCTTTACTTGGTCTTCTGATAGGTATTAGCTTAATCGTTGCCGGAGTTTATGGCATCGTTTCTAATAAGATTGAAAACCAAGAGTATAAAAATTCCACTGATATCAGAACTGTTAATGCTGTCGTTGAGGAATGTCGCCGAAAGGATGAAAAAAATGATGCTGATATCTTAATCCGTTCAGAATACAATACAAAGGTTTCCTTTGTTGTTGACGGAACAACTTACAAAGGAAGGACTTATTTTGTTTTCGGTCAGAACGAGCTAAAAAACAGCCTGCCATTTCAGGACAAGATTCGCAGAGGCGATGAAGTTTCAGTTGAAGTTTATCGCACATCAAAGGGCAGCTATAAGATTAAGCCCGACAATGATATTATTACTTTTTTACTTTGCTGCATGGCGATTCCTGTTGGCGCAGTTGTTGTTATAATCATGGTTTTGAATATTTTCAAACACGCATCTGTCAAAAGAACCTAACCGATACATTCACAGAAAAGAGGTGCTAGAATGAAACTTTTAGAAAAAATAAGTAGGAAATTTTCTAAACACGAAAAACAATATGATTCAAATTATGAAGAACCAGTGATACGATGCAGTATTTGTACAGGAGAGCAAGTGGCAGGATTTCTTAATTTGAGTACGGGAAAATTTGAGGAAGTCATGTTAATTAGGACTTCACAGGATTTGGAAAATTTTCAGAACGAATATGGTATAACAGGAACAATTAAAAAGATTTATTAAGATCTGATAATGTGGATGTGCCGTTGATGTACGAAAAGAGAATAGACCATGTAAGCGTGATGGCGAAGGAAGATTAGCTATCAAAACAATAAAACCGAGTTTGCGAGGAGAGTTATGATTAAGACTGTAGCACTTGTGAGCCTTTCAGCAGGAACGATAGGTGAAGATTTTGTAAAGCATGAAGTTAATATAGGGCTTAAAAGATTAGAACAATTTGGATTGAATGTAAAAATTATGCCCCATGCAATGAAGGGAATTGAGTATGTAAAAAATCATCCAAAGGAGAGGGCAAATGATCTTCTTGCAGCAATATGTGATGAAGAAGTTGATATGATTCTTTGTGCTATTGGCGGAGATGATACATATCGACTTCTTCCATATCTGTTTAAAAACAATGAACTTAAAGAAGCTATTGAAAAAGCAGAAAAGAGAAAAATATTTCTTGGATTTTCAGATACTACAATGAATCATCTTATGCTGCATAAGTTGGGATTTGGGACATTTTATGGTCAGTCATTTTTGGCAGATGTATGTGAAATGGAAGATGATATGCTGCCTTATACAAAGAAGTTTTTTGAAGAATTAATCAAAACAGGAAACATCAAGGAAATTGTACCGAGTGATGTGTGGTATGAAGAGAGAACTGACTGGTCTGAAAGCGCAGTTGGTACTGAAAGAACAAAACATGAAAATGAGGGATTTCAACTTCTTCAAGGAAAGCCTGTTTTTGCAGGAAAGATTCTGGGAGGCTGTCTTGAAAGTATATATGATATATTTGATAACAGCAGATATCCAGATACCATTTCGCTATGCGAAAAATACGATCTTTTCCCAAGTTTAGAGGACTGGAAGGGGAAAATACTTCTTCTTGAAACAAGTGAAGAACAACCGGATCCTAAGCATTACAGAAAGATGGTAGAGACCTTAAAAAAGGTGGGAGTCTTTGATGTGGTTTCAGGAGTGATATGCGGTAAGCCAATGAATGAACTCTATTTTGATGAATACAAAAAAATTATTGTAGATGTAATAGATAATCCCAATATCTCAGTTGTTGCAAACATAAATATTGGACATGCAACACCAAGATGTATCATTCCATTTGGCATAGAGGCTGAGGTGGATGCAGTAAATCAGAAAATTAGATTCGCTTAATATTAAGTCCAGTGCATTCCTACCAAGTTATAGACGCAATTCTTAAATACTATATCAGCCTATAATTATTGCATAACGAAATATAAAACTTACGTTTTGGAGAAAAAATAATGAATAGGGATTTATCAAAAGGATCTGTTGTAAAGTCAATGCTTTTATTTGCCATTCCAATGATACTTGGTGATCTGCTTCAGCAGTGCTATAATATTGCAGATACACTTATAGTTGGACAGTTTCTTGGGGAAAAGGCACTTGCAGCAGTAGGTTCATCATTTACGCTTATGACGTTTATAACGTCAATTATTCTTGGTCTGTGTATTGGAAGCGGAGTATTGTTTTCTATCAGATTTGGGCAGAGGGACGAAAATGGTCTTAAAGAGGATATTTGCGCATCTTTTTTCTTTATTACTGCTGTGACGATATTACTTAATATTATTGCCTATATTAGCCTTAGTGGGCTTCGCACTTTTCTAAGAGTTCCAGAAGAAGTGTGGGGTGACATGAGAGAATACTTGTTTATAATCTTTATGGGGATTTCGGCAGTTTTTTTATACAATTATTTTGCCTCATATCTTAGGGCAATAGGTAATTCTGTTATACCACTTTTGTTTCTGGCAGTGTCATCAATACTCAATATTATTCTTGACCTTTGGTTTGTCATTGGCTTGAAACTTGGAGTGGCAGGAGCAGCGAAGGCGACAGTGATTTCACAGTATCTGTCAGGTGTTGGCATAATGGTTTATACACTTATGCGTTATAAACAGGTGTGTGCAATCTGGAAAATCAGATATCTGAAAAAAGAACGAATCAGAGAAATCATTTCTTTTTCAATGCTGACATGCATTCAGCAGTCTGTAATGAATCTTGGAATACTTATGGTACAAGGACTGGTAAACAGCTTTGGAACTGTTGTCATGGCAGCGTTTGCGGCGGCTGTAAAGATAGATGCTTTTGCATATATGCCTGTGCAGGACTTTGGAAACGCATTTTCTACATTTATTGCACAAAATTATGGAGCAAAAGAAAAGAAGAGAATACAGCAGGGGCTGAAAGCGGCAGTTCGTATATCTGCAATTTTCTGTGTAGTGGTATCAGCGTTTGTGTATATATTCGCAAAACCACTTATGATGATATTTGTGGATGCAAAAGAAACGGCTATTATAATGGAAGGAGTCCGTTACTTGCGTATAGAAGGTGCATTTTATATTGGAATCGGATGGCTGTTTTTGCTGTATGGTCTGTATCGTGCTTTGGGCAGACCGGGAATGAGTGTGGTACTTACAGTATTTTCACTTGGAACACGAGTGGCGTTGGCATATATATTGTCTGCAATACAGGCAATAGGTGTGGTTGGCATCTGGTGGTCAATTCCAATCGGATGGGCGCTGGCAGATATTGTGGGACTGTTGTATTATAAAATCAGAAAGCAAAATTTGGTGGAAAAAGAGCCTGAGATGTGATAGAGTTATAAAATCAAAGGAGTATTATTATGCAGACATATACTTATGTTTCAAAAGGAAAATTTGAATTAATGGAAAAACCAAAGCCAGTTCTTATGCATGAGAGAGATGCAATTGTGAAGGTAACGCTTGCCAGCATTTGTTCAAGCGATCTGCACATTAAACATGGAAGTGTTCCTCGTGCAGTTCCTGGCATAACAGTAGGCCATGAGATGGTAGGTGTTGTTGAGGAAGTTGGCAGAGCAGTAACAAATGTTAAACCAGGAGATCGTGTGACAGTTAATGTAGAGACATTTTGCGGTGAATGCTTTTTCTGTAAGAAGGGATACGTAAATAATTGTACCGATGAGAATGGTGGCTGGGCATTGGGCTGTCGTATTGATGGTGGTCAGGCAGAATATGTGCGTGTACCGTTTGCTGATCAGGGCTTGAATAAAATTCCAGAAGGTGTTACTGACAGACAGGCTTTATTTGTAGGTGATGTTTTAGCCACAGGATATTGGGCAGCACGTATTTCTGAGATTACAGAGGATGATACAGTGTTAATCATCGGTGCTGGGCCGACAGGAATTTGTACGCTGCTTTGTGTCATGTTAAAGAAGCCGAAGCGAATCATTTTATGTGAAAAAGATGAAAACAGGATTCATTTTATTAATGAGCATTATCCTGAGGTAATGATAGTTTCACCAGAAGCATGTGCAGACTTCGTTTTGGCAAACAGTGATCACGGCGGAGCAGATGTTGTTCTTGAGGTTGCAGGAGCAGAATCAACGTTTCGCTTATCTTGGGAATGCGCAAGACCAAATGCAATTGTGACGATAGTTGCTCTTTACGAGAAGGCGCAGCTTTTGCCGCTTCCAGATATGTATGGAAAGAATCTTACATTTAAAACAGGCGGAGTGGATGGCTGTGACTGCAAAGAGACACTTAGGCTGATTGCAGAGGGAAAAATTGATACAGAGCCGCTTATCACGCATACATATCCGCTTAGCAAAATAGCAGAAGCATATGATCTTTTTGAAAATAAAAAAGATGGAGTGATAAAGGTTGCAGTGGAATGCTGATATGGGACGACCATTATATGAAAAAAATATTTTTTGTTTGAAAAAGAAAGAAAAGGAATGGTTTTCTCGTTATGAAACGAATTGACTTTGAACACGGAACTGTGACTGGAAATATCCTAGGAGCAGCGCTTCCGATGCTTGTCGCTCAGATTTTAAATCTTTTGTATAATATTGTGGATCGTATTTATATTGCTCGTATTCCAAACATTGGAACGGCGGCTCTTGGTGCGGTTGGACTTTGTTTTCCACTAATTGTAGTGATCACAGCATTTAGCAATTTGTTTGGAAGCGGTGGTGCACCATTATTTTCGATTTATCGAGGAAAGGGTGAGCCGCAAAGAGCTGCAAATGTGATGAATACATCATTTACGATGGTCTGCGTATGTGCAGTAGTGCTGATGGCAGTTGGCTTTATATTTGCCAGACCGCTTCTAGTATTATTTGGTGCCTCAACTGATGCGCTTGTCTATGCATATCCGTATTTGATGATTTATCTGATTGGAACGCTGCCGTCTATGATTGCGACAGGTATGAATCCGTTTATTAATGCACAAGGGTATTCCACTATTGGAATGACCTCAGTTGCGGTTGGTGCAGTAGCAAACCTTTTGCTCGATCCGCTGTTTATTTTTGTGTTGGGGTTTGGAGTACAGGGGGCAGCGATTGCCACCGTAATTTCCCAAGCGTTATCTGCGGTATTTGTGTTTGTCTTTTTGACAAGAAAATCTGAGCTGAAGGTTCGCTTTTTAAAGAAAAAAGAGTTCTCTGAATGCATAGGCTACGCAAAAAACATTGTGAGCCTTGGTACGGCAGGATTTATTATGCAGCTGACAAACAGTTTGGTATCTATCTGCTGCAACAATATTTTGTCAGATGTTGGCGGCGATATTTACATATCTGTTATGACGATTGTGTCAAGCGTGCGTCAGCTAGTTGAGACTCCAATTTATGCAATGAATGAGGGCACTTCCCCAATTTTAAGCTACAATTATGGTGCATGTCGTCCAGCGCGAGTGCGAAAAGCTATGGCAGTGATGAGTACTATGATTCTTGGCTATACAGCAGTGATGTGGAGTATTATTATTTTATTCCCAAATGTATTGATTGGAATTTTCAGCTCTGATGCGGCTTTGATGCAGGATGCAGTTCCGGCATTAAAACAATATTTTGCTGCATTTATCTGCATGGATTTTCAATATATTGGACAGACCGTATTCAAGTCGTTGAATAAAAAGAAACAGGCAATTTTTTTCTCACTGCTTCGCAAGGTCTTTATTGTTGTACCACTCACGTATATGATGCCATATATGTTTCACATAGGAACGGCAGGAGTGTTCCTTGCGGAGCCCGCATCAAATGTAATTGGCGGAACACTTTGCCTTGCTGTGATGCTGTGCACCGTTCTTCCAGAGCTAAAGAGAATGGAGAAGCAAAATTCGAAAAATGTGTTACAATAAAAAAAGAGAAAGGATATGCCACTAAATGACAAAAGAGTTATCTAAACTTGAACAGCAAATTCAAAAATTCATGCCGTTTAATGAGCAGGAGGAGCATGACAAAGCCATTTTATTAAAGTGGTTTGAGAGTGGCTCAGACATTCTTACAAGAGAAAATGAAATTGCCCATCTAACTGCATCTGCGTGGGTAGTGAGTCCAGACAAAAAAAGCGTGCTGATGGCATATCACAACATCTATCATTCCTGGGCGTGGCTTGGTGGTCACGCAGATGGTGATGCCGATCTGCACCATGTAGCACAAAAAGAAGTCATGGAGGAATCTGGATTGACACATGTAAAATTTCTATTAGATGAGCCATTTTCGATAGAAATTTTGTCTGTGGACGGTCATATGAAAAAAAGGACACTATGTTTCTACACATCTTCATTTAAATGTGACGTATCTGATGGAGGCAGACCCAAAAGATGCTGTGCAGAATCGCCCAGAGGAAAATAGTGCAGTTGCCTGGATTCGTGTAGATCAGATTGCAGAGAAATCAACAGAACCATGGTTTGTGGAGCACGTATATGCGAAGCTGTGCGAGAAGATGCAAGTTAAATTTCGAGGGAGACTATCTAATTTGAAATTTAGCGAAAAAGGATTAAAATAAGAAGGAAGAACGTTTGTATGCTTAATAAAAAAGATTTCTTAAAATACGCATCAAAATTAGCATTTCCAATCATGATTCAAAATTTGATTGGAACATTAGTAAACATTGCTGATACGGTAATGCTTGGATATGTAAGCCAGACTGCTATGTCGGCTTCATCACTTGCTAACCAATATACTTTTATTCTTTTCTGTTTATATTACGGTATGGCCACAGGTACTTCGGTGTTATGTGCTCAGTACTGGGGAAAGGGTGATAAAAAGACAGTAGAGAAGATTCTTGGTCTGGCAGAACGAATATCACTGATCAGTTCTTTGATATTTTTCATTATCTCATTTTCCATGCCAACTACGATCATGAGGATTTTTACAAACAGTCCTGATACGATTGCTGCCGGCAGTGAGTATTTGAGGGTGATTTCATTTTCGTTTGTGTTTATGGGATTCTCTCAGGTTTTTATGAGTGCTCTTCGAAGTATCGGAAAAATAATGTTGCCTTCTGTTACATACGTTGTTTCTCTTTGTGTCAATGTACTTTGTAATGCTACATTTATTTTTGGTCTGTTTGGACTTCCGAAGCTTGGAGTCACTGGTGTTGCTCTTGGTACTGTTATTGCCAGAATGGTAGAAGTACTCATTTGTCTTATCTACTCATTAAACAGTTCTGATGTCAGATTTAGAATAAAATACTTCTTCTCAAAGTCTGGTATTCTGTTCAAGGATTTTATAAAGATTGCAAGTCCAGCCGTAATAAATGATGTTGTCTGGAGTTTTGCTAGTTCAGCTTTCGCAGCAATCCTTGGCCATATTGGAAATGATATGGTAGCCGCAAATGCCGTTGCCGTCATGGTAGTAAATATTGGGGCTATCGCCTGTCGTGGTTTTGCTAACGCTACCACCATTATTGTCAGCCAGGAGTTAGGACAGGATCACATTGATACAGCCAGAGAGTATGGAAAACGTATGCTTAGAATAACGACTATTGTAAGTATAGTCGGATGCGTTATTATTTTGGCAATTCGTCCTTTGATACTTGATTTCTATCGTGATAAGCTGACAGAGACCGCCATTTATTACCTTGGCATTTTTATAATTATGACAACATGGCGCCTTTTGGGAGAAGGAATCAATACTTGTCTTATATGCGGATGCTTTAGAGGCGGCGGTGATTCCAGATTCGGAATGATCATAGATTCTGTATTTATGTGGCTTGTTGCAGTTCCGCTCACATTCCTTGCAGCATATGTTCTCAAATTGCCACCAATCTGGGTATATTTTATAATGACTTTGGATGAGTTTGAAAAAATGCCGGCAGTATTCATTCACTATTTCAGAGGCAAATGGCTTACAAATATTACAAGAGATTTTGAGTGATCATGATCATCAAAAGGAGGCAACGCTGTTCACAACAGCGCAGCCTCCTTTTTAGATAAAAATATTCTGTTAAATACAAAACATTAAATGAAGCTCATTGTCTTTAATATAAACAGCCAAGCGGTTAGTGAGAATGCAGACAAAAGTGTTGTAAGCATGACGACACTGGCACTTAGTGTACCTTCATGTCCCATGCTTTTTGCCATTGTATAGCTGCTGACTGTTGTGGCAGATCCAAGCATAACGAGAATGGCAACAAGTGCTTCATTGCGATAACCTAGAGCAATAGCGACTGGCATAAGAACGCCGGAATAGCCGATAAGCTTTAAAAATGCGCATGCTATTGACGGCTTTAGTTTGTAGAAGGCTTTTTGGATATCGAAGGATGCTCCCATTGCCATCAGACCAAGCGGTGTGGCAAGTACTCCGAGGTTATGTACTGTTTTTTGAAGGATGGTCGGATGCGGAAGTTTAAGAAGTGACCAGGCAAAACCCGCAGCAATTCCTAGGATAATTGGGTTTGTAATTATGCCTTTTACAGTACGAAAAATGCGGTCACTATTAGAAACTGAAGTTGATTTTGATGCTGAAGTTTCAGAGGTTGGATCACTTTTAGCAGATGATAGTGCCGGAGAAGTCAGCGTCAGTGCTGCTACTGCACAAATGTTATAAAGCGGCACAGTTCCGATAATCATAAGTGGTGCCATGCCGGATTGTCCATAAATGTTAACGATGAAGGCGATGCCAAGAATAGCTGCGCTGCTGCGGTAAGAACCCTGAATAAATTCACCTCGGTCAGATTTATCTTTCAAAAAGGATGACAAAGCAGTAGAAACAATTATGCAGCCAAGAGTGGCACAGAAACAAAAAAGTACAAAGCCTCCATCCCAGGCCTGATAAAAGTTTTCTTCCCATAAGTCTTCAAACAGCAATGCAGGAAGTGCAAATTTAAATACGAAGCTGTTCATTTTGTTAGTAAATGCATCATCAAACACACCGATCTTACGAAATACAAGTCCGAGAACCATGGTTAAAAAGATCGGAAGAGTTGCATTGATGCTGAATATAAAGTTGTCCATTTTTGTTGCTCCTTTTGATTTTTAAATCGAAAGCTGACTAAATTAAAAAGCAGCTTTGTTTTACACGGAAATGATACCATATACTATTTTCATCTGCAAGATGATTGTTGCTTTTATTGGTTCGCCTCGTGAAAACTCGTTACTGTTCACGCGTCATGTTACGAAAGCCCTTCGGTGCAAATATTGGGAATAGTAACAATTTTGCCGCTATGTCTATAATCACGTAATATATTTTGAATATCAAGAATAAAAGAATCTGGCACATGTAAAAACTGCACAAAAAACGCACAATTGAACTGAATAAAATAAACAAAAAACAAATTTTTGTAAAAAAACACTTGTCAAACTATCTAATTGGTGATAGTATAAAGCCATCAACCGGAAACGTTACCGGAAACGTTACTGACAACGTTTCCAGAACATTCCAGTCGGAACAATTATTCATTTATTTTATGAAAGAAAGAGGGATTTCAAAATGAAGAATGTAAAGAAAATTGCAGCACTTGGACTTTCAGCAACCATGGCAATGGGTATGCTCCCAGCTACACTTGTATCAGCAGACGAGGCAACAGGAACAGTTTATTATCTGAACTTCAAGCCTGAGCAGGCAGATCAGTGGAAGGAACTGGCAGAAAAGTACACCGAAGAGACTGGTGTGCAGGTAGATGTTGTTACAGCAGCTTCCGGAACTTATGAGTCTACTTTGAAATCTGAGATGGCTAAGTCAGAGGTACCGACATTGTTCCAGGTAAACGGACCAGTTGGTCTGGCTACATGGAAGGATTACTGCTATGATCTGAAGGACAGCGAAGTTTACAAGCATTTAAAGAGCGATGATTTTGCGCTGAAGAATGATGACGGATCTGTATCAGGTATTGCTTATGTAATCGAGACTTACGGTCTGATTTATAATAAGAAACTTTTGAATGATTACATTGCAACTGATGGAGCTGTTATTTCTTCAGTTGATGAGATTAACAATTTTGAAACTCTGAAAGCAGTAGCAGATGATATTCAGGCAAAGAAAGATGATCTGGGAATTGAAGGTGCTTTCGCTTCCACAGGATTTGATTCTTCTTCTGACTGGAGATTTAAGACACATCTGGCAAACCTGCCGATCTACTATGAGTACAAGGCAGACGGTATCGATTCCACTGATGCGATCAAGGGAACATATCTTGATAACTACAAGCAGATTTTTGATCTGTACATCACAGATTCTACATGTGAGCCGACTGTACTTTCCAGCAAGACTGGTGAGGATGCAGCTTCTGAGTTTGCACTTGGCGAAGCAGTATTCTATCAGAATGGTACTTGGGCTTACAGTGATATCAAAGACAACGAAGTAGCAGACGAAGATCTGGGTATGCTTCCAATCTACATTGGTGTAGAGGGTGAGGAAAATCAGGGTCTGTGTACCGGAAGTGAGAACTATTGGTGCGTAAACAGCAAGGCATCTGAGGAAGATATTCAGGCAACACTCGACTTCTTGAACTGGGTAATCACTAGCGATGCTGGAAGAGCTTCTCTGTCTCAGGACATGGGATTTGTAACTCCGTTTGATACCTTCACAGATGAATATCAGGCACAGAATCCGCTTGTAGCTGCAGCAAATGAGTATATTGAAGCAGGTAAAGAGTCCGTTGCATGGTGCTTCACCACAATGCCATCTGAGAACTGGAAAAACGGTGTAGGCAGCGCACTTCTTGAGTATGCACAGGGAACTGGCGACTGGGATGCAGTGAAGACCGCATTTGTTGATGGTTGGGCAACTGAATATGCTGAGATGAACAGCGAAGAAGCAGAGGATGCTACTGAGGCAGATACTGAAGCAGATACTGAGGCAGCAACCGAGGCAGCAACCGAGGCAGAATAAAGCAGTGACGAAAGGGGCGGGCGAGGGATCGCCTGCCTTTCTTTTGCCAGATAGGAAGCTTCCCCGGGTTTCCTATCTGACAAAACCTTAACTTAGAAAGGTGATATTATGGAAAAAGCAATCAAGAGATATTTTCCGATCTTCGTGCTTCCTACGATGATCGCATTTACATTGGGATTTATAATTCCTTTTGTAGAAGGTGTTTACCTGTCCTTCTGTAAATTTACGACAGTCAATGATGCAAAATTCATCGGATTTGCTAATTATGCCAAGGTTTTTGCAGATGAAACATTTGTCCACGCGTTCTGGTATACGGCGGCATTTACGGTAGTCAGCGTAATTTTGATTAACGTGCTAGCATTTGCAGTGGCACTTTTACTGACAAAAGGTTTCAAAGGAACAAATATTTTCCGTACTGTATTTTTTATGCCAAATTTGATCGGCGGTATTGTACTTGGTTATATTTGGCAGCTGCTGTTAAACGGTATCCTGATGAAATTTAGCCGTACCCTGACATATTCATCGACATATGGCTTTTGGGGTTTGATCATCTTAATGTGCTGGCAGCAGATTGGTTATATGATGATTATCTACATTGCAGGTATTCAGAATATTCCTGGTGAGCTGATTGAAGCAGCTGAGATTGACGGCGCAACAAAGTGGCAGATTCTTAAAAAAGTCACTATTCCGATGGTTATGCCTTCTATCACCGTCTGCACATTTTTAACACTTACAAACTCATTTAAGCTTTTCGACCAGAACCTGGCTCTTACAAATGGAGAACCGTCCAAGATGTCTGAGATGCTTGCGTTGAATATTTTCAATACCTTCTATGGAAGAACTGGTTATGAAGGTGTCGGTCAGGCAAAAGCAGTAATCTTCTTCATTCTTGTTACAGTGATTGCACTGACTCAGAACTATTTGACTAGAAGAAAGGAGGTTCAGCAGTAATGAAAAAAGTAAAACACGGTGGAGTTTTCACTGCCATTTTCAGTATTATTTCTATCGGATATATCTTTCCGATCCTGCTTGTTTTTATTAACTCCTTTAAGAAGAAGGCATACATCAGCCGAAAGCCTTTTGACATTCCTACCGGAAAAATGTATGTAGGACTGGAAAATTATTTTCGCGGCATCAAACAGGCGAATTTCTTTGAGGGTGCTAAATGGAGTACGGTTATAACCGTTGGTTCTGTATTTTTGATCATTCTGTGTACCTCCATGTGCGCTTGGTATATTGTCCGTGTAAAAAATGCATTGACTAAGGCAATCTATTATCTTTGTCTTTTTGCTATGATTGTACCTTTCCAGATGGAAATGTTCACTCTGTCAAAGTTAGCAAACTCATTGGGGTTAAACACACCATGGGGACTGTGGATCATTTATCTTGGATTTGGAGCCGGTCTTTCAGTATTTATGTTTACTGGTTTTGTCAAGTCTATTCCAATAGAGATTGAAGAAGCTGCAATGATCGATGGCTGCAATCCGCTGCAGACTTTCTTTGGTGTAGTGCTTCCAGTTTTGAAGCCAACATGTGTGACAGTTGCAATTCTTCAGACTATGTGGATTTGGAACGACTACCTGCTTCCGTACCTTGTATTGGATTTGAAAAAATACGTCACTATTCCGATTGCTGTCCAGTATCTTAAAGGTGGTTATGGTTCTGTCGATATGGGTGCCATGATGGGTGTTCTTGTTCTTGCCATCATCCCAATCATTATTTTCTACCTTTTCTGTCAGAGATACATCATCGAAGGTGTTGTTGCTGGTGCAGTAAAAGGCTGATTACAGACAAAAAATTTCTTGCAAAAATCGGACAGTTCGATTATACTTGACCTTCGGAATGTAATTTAGAAAATAAAGAAACGAATAAGGAGGTGAAGGCATGGAATGTATTACGATCAAGGACGTGGCACGTGTTTGCGGAGTGGGAGTCAGTACAGTATCTAGGGCGATTAATAATCATCCGGATATTAACCCAGAGACGAAAGAGATGATAATGCAGGTTATCAAGGAAAATAATTATGTGCCAAATAACAGTGCACGCAACTTGAAGCGTTCCGATGCCAGAGCCATCGCCATTTTGATTAAAGGAATCAGCAATCAATTTTTTAATAGCATGATCAAGGTTTTTGAAGAAGAGATCCAGAAAAAGAAATATTCGCTGGTTCTTCAGCATGTAGATGCGTGGCAGGATGAAACAGAAGTGGCTCTGGAACTGGAAAAAGAGAAGAGACTGAGAGGAATTATATTTTTGGGAGGTATTGCCTCCCATTCACAAGAGCAGCTGAAAAAGATCCCGGTGCCTTTTGTTTTAAGTACCGTAAGCCTTTTGGGGAAAGAATACAAAAATGACTATTCATTTGTGTCAGTAGATGATGTAAAGGAGAGCTGCCGCATGACGGAGCACCTTATAAGCCAGGGACATGAAAAGATTGCACTTCTCTGTTCATATAAAGAAGATGTGAGTATAGGTGCACTTCGTCTGACAGGCTATAAAAAAGCACTGGAAGCTCATAATATTCCAGTGGACGAAAGACGGATACGTCATATGGATCCAGAATTGGATAGCTATTCAATGGAGAGTGGGTACCGCATGACTAAAGCACTTTTGGAAGAAGGAGTAGATTGTACGGCAATTTTTGCTATTTCTGACAGCTTGGCAATTGGTGCAGTTAGGGCTCTGATTGATGCGGGGAAAAGAGTACCGATGGATATTTCTGTGGCAGGTTTTGACGGAACAGAAATGGCAGCTTATTATAATCCTTCCATTACGACAATACGGCAGCCAGCAGAAACAATGGCAAGAGAAACTATCAAACTTCTTTTTGACAGCATAAAGAAAAAGACGAATGTTCAGCAGTTGATTTTTGAAGGTGAATTAGTACCAGGAGAATCAGTGAAAAAATTAAATTAACAAACATTAAGTGCCACAGGGATAAATAAATGTCTCTGTGGCACTTATAATATGCAAAAATGTATTGATATTTTCGCATAAATTGTGATATGCTATAAAAAGATTAGGTAGTTTTTAATTCAATTTTGAGTTAGAAAGTCCAGCTAAGAAATGTCAATAGGTAAAATGAAAAATGTTTAAAAAGTTT
>OGPP01001009.1_pt1 | contig 23930 bp, 16 predicted proteins | sample 1553021 | NCBI WGS metagenome assembly OGPP01 (sample SAMEA2580217, study PRJEB22360) | human gut metagenome | biome: human gut; feature: human-associated habitat; material: faeces | place: Denmark | collected 2008/2010
AGTCAAAATATAAGCGAGATGAATTATTTGAAAAAGCAAAAGTATATTTGACGACTCCTGTTCGAAAAACAGGATATATAGATAAGACGCAAGTTACAGAAAATATGGTCTTTGCAGGGGAAACGGCACTTTCTGAAAAAACAATGCTAAATCCAAGCCGAGTTGTTACCTATGCAATTAGTGAGAAAGATTATGATAAAGCCTTGCTGACTGATGAATTGATAGACCCGGATAAACAGGTCAGCCTTGAATTATGGGCATACAACCCAAAACAATTTTCAGAGGATAACAGTGCTGATGATATTTCACTTGTTTTATCTTTTAAAGATACAAATGATGAAAGAATTGAAGAAGCAGTAGATGAATTGCAGGAAAGAAGGTTGCATGAGTAATGGTCAGTGGATTTAAAGTCCTTGGGTATAAGGGGAACAGATAAGAATAAAATGACAGAAATGCTATACCAGTGTTATGGGTTGAAGGATAATACATAGTAAAAATATTCTTAAAGACAAGGACAGGAGGTTTGGACAGAGAAACATAGCTTATCAAAAGAACAGCCAGTGTTTCTTAAATAGAGAAACACTGGCTGTTTTTGGGCGATTTTTCGCTGTGTCCGTATTCCCTTAAGATTATTAATTATTTTCATTTAATCACTTCTTTCATTATAATTCATTAAAACCGGTAATCTGGTACATCATTAGAATTAATTTTGCCAACCACTTTTCCGAATACATCCAGACGGTCAGACTCTTTTATCTTAATAGGAGAGGGATTGCTCATTGCACAGGAAATCAGCAGGAGAATGAAGTCAAGGCAGGAGCTTTTTATATTGTAGATCAAAGTCGGGAACAAATGGTAATTCTGACCTATTGCGCCATTTACTAAACCTGAATTATTCATATGTCAAAGAGAAACGTTCGACAAATTTTTTGCGAAATCAGTAGATTGTCTCTTTAAAAAAGAACTCCCGAGTGCTAAGATAGACAAGGCATAAATTGTAACTGTGAAGGTACTGAACAGTTACAATAAATTACCTATGGAGGAAATATAAAGTGACAGAAGAAATTGAGACACAAGAGAACAATAAATTACCGGTTCTGCGGGGCGAGCTGGCGTTGCTGGTGGTGGTATTGATCAACAGCCTGGGAGTTGTGCTGATGCTGTATTCCGGTTCCGGGATCTCGGCGATTTCCAGTGTACCATATGCATTTTCGGAAGTATTCAATAAGATCTCCCTTGGAACCTGGACCTACATTTTCCAGGGACTTCTGGTGTTATCACTGATGATCATGCGTAAGAAATTCGTTGCACCTTATCTTTTCAGTTTTGTCGTTGGATTTGCATTCAGCGAGATGCTAGATGTGCATGAAATGTGGATAGGTGTCCTGCCGACAGCCATTGGCTACAGGGTACTTTATTTTATCATCAGCTACCTGCTCCTGTGCATCGGGATCGCACTTTCCAACCGCTGCGGTCTTCCGATCATCCCGACAGACCTGTTTCCGAGAGAACTGGCAGATATCACAAAGGTAAAATATTCCAGGATCAAAATCGGCTATGACGTTACCTGCCTTACCATAACAGCTCTGATGACTTGCATCATCCTCGGACATCTGGACGGACTTGGAATCGGTACGATCCTTGCCGCATTTACCATGGGAAAAGTGATCGGCATGATCGGTGACAAGATGGATCTGCATGTGAGATTTGAGTCGTTTATGACAAAAAGAGTCTGATGGATTTCGAGACAGACAACGCAATAAAAACCACAAAATAAGGATATAAAAACCGACAGGTATTCGCTACAATAGAAGTAGAAAATGCAGGTCGGTTTTTTAATATAGGAAAGGAACATAAGAATGGTAAGGATTAGCGACATCATACGTGCAGAATTTGCAGAAGGAGATAATAAAAGAGATGCAGGGCTTAAGACCCCGGAGAACATTGTAAGATACGATGATATTATATATGGAACAGAATCTAAATGGCAGAAACTGGATGTATATCGCCCAAAGGATGCTATGGGAAAGCTTCCAGTGATCATCAGTGTCCATGGTGGCGGATGGGTATACGGTGACAAAGAAAGGTATCAGTTCTACTGCATGGATCTTGCAGAGCGAGGCTTTGCGGTGGTGAATTTTTCTTATCGCCTGGCACCGGAATACAAGTTTCCGGCATCATTGGAAGACACAAATTCCGTGTTTACCTGGGTGCTGGAAAACGCAGAAACTTATAGATTAGATACAGAGAAACTCTTTGCAGTGGGCGACTCCGCAGGAGCACATATCCTGTCTCTTTATCTGGATATCTGTACCAATCCTGATTATGCCGCAAATTATAAATTCCATATACCAGAAGCTTTGCAGATCCGTGCAGTGGCACTGAATTGCGGGCAGTATCATATAGGAGAGGAAAATCTGGACGAACTTACAGGAAAACTAATGGAAGAATATCTTCCGGGAAAAGGAACGAAACAGGAACTTCAGCTGCTCTGCGCAGATGAATACGTAACAGAAAAATTTCCACCGGCTTTAATCATGACAGCAGAAGAAGACTTTCTCAGAAACCAGGCACCTCTGATGCATGAGAAATTAAAAAGTACGAATATCCCATGCGAATTCCATGATTATAGCAGTGGGAAATCTGAAAAACTGGGACATGTTTTTCACCTGAATATAAGATCCGAGGATGCACGTAAATGCAATGATGAAGAGTGCAGGTTCTTCAAACGGATATTGAATTAATGCAGAAAGAATAAAGTGAAGAAAACCTCGTCAGACGGTAAACAGGAAATAAATAGATGCAATTTAAACAAAGATTTTGATACAAATTATCACAGGAAAGGAACGCAAACAAATGAAATTTCTCGAAAATTCAAACTGGATCTGGATCCCGTCATGGTCAGATGCTGACAAAAAAATCCCCCGTACCGTACTGTTTCGAAAGAACATCAAACTGACTGAAATACCACAGAAAGCAGAACTGGAAATCTCAGCCGATACACGTTATAAGCTATATATCAACAATGATCTGGTAGAAGTCGGACCGAGCAAAGGTGACAAAAGCATCTGGTTTAAGGATCACTTGGATATCACCAGACATCTGAAAAAAGGAACAAACATCCTTGCCGTTATCGTACTCCGGTATCCGGAAAATCCAATGGACGGCAATCACGGAATGTTCCGCACTGCCACACCAGGCTTATATGTAAAAGGCAAGATCACAACAGTCGATGCACAGGAGATCAGCCTGGATGCAGACGCTTCCTGGAAATGTAAGATCAATAAAAACGTATCTTTTGTAAGAGAAGAAGAACGTTTTGCCCCATTGATCATCCACGAAAATACTTCTGGAAACGCAGAAATTTTTGGCTGGAAAACGTCAGAATATGACGATTCAAAGTGGGAATCTGCAAAGCCATACATCAATGTAGAAATCCACCAGGCAGTAAGTCCGGGAAATCTTCAGGAACGAACGATCCCATATATGTACCGCAAATACCACTGTTTTACAGACATCATGGCAGTATCAAAATCCGTTCATTCACAGGAAAAATGGCAGGAATTCATAGAAGGAAAAACAGCACTTGAGATCCCGTCAGATACAGAAGAAATCGTAGAGATCAGTGCCGGTGAAGAGATGACAGGCTACATTTCTCTCGTTTTATCCGTAGGAAAAAGTGCAGATATTACCCTGACCTATGCAGAAGCTTATGTGCAGGAAGAGCATGTCGGACAGGATCATGTGGCACTCAAAAAAGATCGTCTGGATCAGAAAAACGGACATCTGGAAGGCTATCAGGACAATTATCATGCAGCAGGTCTGGGAACACAGGATAATCCGGAAATCTACGAGCCATTCTGGTTCCGTACTTTCCGTTTTGTACAGCTTCACATCAAAACAGGAGCAGAGCCGCTTACATTACAGCGCTTTGATTATCAGGAAACAGGATATCCTCTGGAAGTAAGTACCAGTGTAAAAACCTCTGACGAAAGCCTCTCAGATATCTGGGAGATCAGCGAGAGAACGCTGCGAAGATGCATGCACGAGACTTATGAGGACTGCCCATATTACGAGCAGCTGCAGTATGTGATGGATTCCAGAACACAGATTCTGTATACTTATTCTGTAAGCGCAGATGACAGACTGGCAAGAAAATGCATCGATGATCTTGCAAGAGCACAGCGGTACGACGGACTTCTGAACTGCTCTTATCCGAACTGCAATCCAAATATCATCCCGGGATTTTCCATCTATTATATCCTGATGATCTACGACCATATGATGTATTTCGGAGACCATAAACTGGTAGAAAAATACATGCCGACAGTAGAACGCATCCTGCAGTTTTTTGAAGAACATCTTTCTGAAAAAGGCTATGTAGGCAAGACAGGCGGGCTTATCATGGAGGAGACATTCTGGTCCTTTATCGACTGGGCGCAGGAGTGGAATCCGACAAGCGGCATGCCGCCGGCAGGCTTAAAAGGCCCGATCACGATGGAAAGTCTTCTGTATATTTATGGCCTTCAGCATGCGGCAAAACTGGCAGAATATCTCGGAAGAAAAGACGAAGCATCACAGTTTACGGAACGTGCAGTGAAGGTGCAGAATGCGGTCAGAACGTATTGTATCAACACAGACGGCATGGTTCAGGATGGTCCGGGAGTGGAAGAATACAGCCAGCACTGTCAGGTTTTTGCCTGCCTGACAGACACCATTGATACAGATCAGGCAAGGGTAAATATCCTCAGAACGATCGAGGAAAAAGATCACTTTGCACAGTGTACAGTCGCGATGCGTTTTTACTTATTCCGTGTTCTGGAAAAGACAGATCTGTATGCATACACAGACCAGTACTGGGAAGCATGGCGTACAATGCTCAAGAACCACTGTACAACCTGTGTGGAATCCGAAGCATACGCAAGAAGCGAATGTCATGCCTGGGGATCACTTGCATTATACGAACTTCCGGGAACGATCCTCGGTGTTCGTCCGGCGGCACCGGGCTATGAAAAGATCGAGATCCGTCCGGTATCAGGCTATCTGAAGAAAGCAGAGGGCACTGTCAAAACTCCGAAGGGTATGATCTATGTGAAATGGACCAAAGAGGGTGATAAACTGGACATTACCTATCAGACTCCGGATTCCGTAAAAGATCAGATAATTTGTAAAACAGAGATAAAATAAAGACAAAAATATCAAAATAAAGATATAAGAATAGAGTTTCGACTGCTATGATTAGAGCATAGAAATTGCAGGAAAACAAATCCGCAATGACTGGAAACGAAAGCAATAAACAACAAAAGGGAAACAAAGGAGAGGAGAAAAAAATGGTAAGTTTTGCATCAAAGCACAACGACCCGAAAGCCAACTTAAGCTGGAGTGAGCGTATTGGCTATGGAATGGGTAACTACGGACTTGCATGGGTCAACGGTATCATGTCAGCATTCTTCATGCTGTATCTTACAAACGTGGCGGTACTTGACGCAGGTGTTGTAGGAACGATCATCGCAGTTTCAAAAGTATTTGACGGTGTCAGCGACCTGATCATGGGAGGCATCGTAGACCGTACAAAATCAAAACATGGTAAAGCAAGGATCTGGCTGCTTCGCATGTGTATTCCGATGGCAATCGCCAGCCTGCTGCTGTTCTGCATCCCGGCATCCATGACAACAGCAGTAAAATATGTATATGTATTCATCATGTACAACCTGGTAAACTCTGTATTTTATACATCCATGTATGTACCATACACATCCATGAACTACCTGATGACAGAGAATGCCTATGACCGTGGACTTCTTGGAAACATGAACATGATCTTCCAGACACTTGCAAACATCACAATGAATACTTTTTTCCTGAAATGGCTGAACCACTTCGGAGCAGGTGACATGTATGTACAGAGCGCATGGACAAAAACTTTCATCATTGTGGGGCTCATCATTGTAGTATCAAGTGTTCTTTGCTTCCTTGGAACAAAAGAACGTTCTGCGGCAAATGTTGGAGGTCAGGAAGAACCGAAACAGGAGCAGGTTCCGGCAGGAAAAGCAATCAAAGCTTTGTTCAAGAACAAATACTGGATCCTTATGACGATCTGTATGTTCCTGATCTTCTTTGTCATCGTAATGTACTCTGTTGCAGCAGCATTCTATGCACAGTATGTACTTGGGGACATTAACCTGTACACACCGATCAACAACGCACTGTCTATTTCACAGTTTACGATCATGTTCCTGACACCGGCATTTATGAAAAAATTCGGTAAACACAGAACTTATCAGGTTGGTCTGGTAGGAATGATCCTCGGATTTGCAGGAACCGGTCTCTGCGGAAGCAATGTTGCACTTCTGATCGTGTTCAACGTTCTCAAAGGTATCGGTCTTGGTGCTGCCGGTGGTATGGCATTCGGAATGGTATCTGATACCATCGAATACAGCAAATTGAAATACGGCGTAGAAGCAGCAGGAATGGGAAATGCAGGTGTAAGTGCTGCTCAGAAACTTGGCCTTGGTCTTGGACAGGCTGTACTCGGATGGGTACTTGCAGGCGCAGGCTTTGATGCAGCACAGGCAGCTCAGAGCGCAGCAGCCCAGAATGCGATCAGCTTTGTTTACAACTGGATCCCGGTAATCTGCATCGCAGTATGTTTCGTACTGATGCTGTTCTACAAACTTGAAAAAGAAATGCCGGCATTAAGAAAAGAAAACTAAATCATAATAGATAAAGTCCATGGCAAATGCTGTGGGCTTTTCTTTTTTGTTTTGCATATCGAGGCAGCATCAGAGAAGTGGATGCTGGTTGATTTATCATATAGAATGCCAGCCTCGATTTGCCAGTTTAATCTATTTCTCGATGTAGATAAATGATATATTAAATATGAAGATAGTTATTGACATCGTAAAGCATAATAGTTATAATTCTAACTGTTTGAATTATAACTATATAAAACCTATAGTCTATCAGACAGCACAAATCGGAGGATAATTATGGTCGGGAGTAATTATGAATTTATATGCAGGCGGCTGGCGCTGCTTCAGAATACGGGGATTTTCTGTGAGGAGGACGGTGAGCTGATCTCCTGGCAGGAAAATCCGGAGAGCAATCCATTGTATCTGAACAAAGAACTTCGGCAGCTTCTGTACGAGCGCGCAGTGCAGCAGGAGATCCCATTTCTTTACCGGGATGCACACAAGGTATGTTTCGGGTGCATCCTGAAAGACTCACAGCGCTTTTACTTCGGACCGCTCAGCATGGAGCTGCTGGACCGGGTCCATCTGCATTACTTTTATGCGTTCTATGGCGTAGAGCAGTCCAGGGAAAAACGCCTGAAGAAATTTACCCTGTCCGAGATCATCAGCCTGACACAGCTCCTTGCGGCTGTACTTACCGGTGAGCAGTATACAGGCGAAGAGCTGGAAAATATCAGTCACCTCCATGAAAAGACGGAGCGGAGTCTGGAAACGGACGAGATCTTTTTTCAGATGAAATCCGAGGAGGAAGAGATCTACCACCACACCTATCTTGAGGAACGGAAACTTCTGGACTGCGTCCGTGAAGGGCGTGTGGAAGATGCGGTGCAGAAGTCCCGAAATATGGACTCTGAACTTGGCAAGCTTTCCTCAAAGGAAATGAACCACTGGAAAAACGTCTGCATCGTAGCGATCACACTCTGTACGAGAGCCGCGATCGACAGCGGTGTGCCACCATATATTGCCTACCAGATCAGTGACCTTTATATCCAGAAATGTGACGAATGCCGGGATGCTGTGCGGATCATGAAATACCGCGATCAGGCAGTTGAGCGGATTACCCAGGAAGTCAGAAAGACGCTGGAGAAAAAGCACGTTTCCAGCTACGTAGAGCAGTGCAGAGATTACGTGGGAAAACACTACCGCGAAAAGATTTATCTGGAAGATATTGCAGAAAACCTGGGAGTCAGCAGTACCTACCTTTCCAGGCTGTTCCGAAAGGAAACGGGAGAGTGCCTGCAGGACTACATCACAGAATTCCGCGTCGAGCGTGCGGCAAACCTTCTGATCTACTCAGGCGAATCCCTTCCAAGGATTGCAGAGTACGTGAACTTCCCATCGCAGAGCTACTTTGGCAAAGTATTCAAGAAATATAAACAGATGACTCCAAGAAAATACCGGGAACTCCATAAACCGAGAGAATTCTAATGATACAGAGCCGGTGCGGATCAAAAATTTATTTAATGTCAATAAAAGTACAAAAACGACATAATAAAGATAGAATAAAACCGAGAATCACCGTATTATAGAATCATCAAAATTAGTAATTACAGTAAACATCAGAAAACTCCGTAAAAAGGAGCTTACAACGAAGCGACAGCCTTGTGTCCTGGAAACAGAGATATGGGGCTGTTTTGGAGATAGAGTAAAAGTAGTTATTGTTCACAGTAATGAAAAATGGAAAGGGAGAGAACGGTATGAAGATCACAGATGTAAAAATCAATGGCATGAAAAATCCTATAGGCTACAGCTTTGATTCCGTGCGTGTTTCCTGGAAAGTCACAGACAGTCAGGGGATTGCACAAAAAAGAGCAGAGATCGAAGTTTCTCTGGACAGAGAATTCAAAGAGATTCTTTACAGAAAGAACAGTGCAGAACTGAACCAGACAGGAGAAGTCCTGGAGATGAAGACTGAGCCGCGTACCAGATATTTTGTCAGAGTAACAGTGACGGACGATCTGGATGGAACAGCGGTCAGCGAACCAGTATCTTTCGAGACAGCCAAAATGCAGGAATCCTGGCAGGCAAAATGGATCACCACAGAGCCGGAATACAAACATCATCCGGTTTTCTTCAAAGAGTTTGAAGCGAAAAAAGAAATCCAGGCAGCAAGATTATACATCAGCGGACTTGGACTTTTTCAGGCAGAACTGAATGGCAGAAAAGTTGGCGACGAAGTCCTGACTCCTTACTACAGTGACTATCACGAAGAAGAACAGTACCTGACCTTCGATGTGACAGAACTTCTCGCTAAAGAAAACAGACTTTCCGTTTCTCTCGGAAATGGCTGGTACAAAGGAAAATTCGGGCTGGCAGGAATGGCAGAGAATTTTGGCAGCAGATTCCTTCTGATCGCAGAACTGCACGTCAGCTATGCCGATGGGACAGAGCAGGTGATCGGAACAGACAATACATGGAACTATCAGGGCTCTGACATCGAAGAAGACAGCATTTATGACGGTGAGATCATCAATCATCTCCTTTGGGAAAAAGAAGAAAATAAGGTTTATCAGGCAGTGGAGACGACTGTCGAAGGAAAGCTCACAGAGAGATACAGCCTTCCGGTCTGCGAGATGGAAGATATGCCGGTCAAAGAGATCATCCACACACCGGCAGGCGAAACTATCCTTGATTTTGGACAGAACTTTGCAGGATATATCACCTTTGCAAATCATCAGAAAAAAGGAACAAAACTTGTTTTTGACTTTGGTGAGATCCTGCAGCATGGAAACTTCTATAATGAAAACTATCGTTCTGCGAAATCCCAGTTTGTCTATATTTCCGACGGAAGAGAAGAACTGGTCAGACCGACTTTCACTTTCTTTGGATTCCGCTATGTGAGAGTGACCGGATGGGACGACGAACTGCGAAAGACAGACATCCTTGGTAAAGCCGTTTACTCCGATATGGAGATCACAGGAAAGATCGAGACCGGTCATGCCGGTGTGAACCGTCTGTTTTTAAATGCCATGTGGGGACAGAAATCCAACTCCATTGATTTCCCGACCGACTGCCCGCAGCGAGATGAAAGACTTGGCTGGTGCGGGGATGCACAGGTGTTTGCAAGAACTGCCTCCTACAATATGAACACAGCAGCGTTTTATCACAAATTCATCCATGACCTGCGTCTCGCACAGAAAAAAGCAAACGGCATCCTTCCGGGCGTGATCCCGGTATTTGCACCGGGAACTGAGATCGCAAGCAGCATCTGGAGCGATATTGCAACATTTCTTCCAGATGCACTTTATGAATATTATGGGGACAAAACAGCCCTCGCAGAGTATTTCCCGATGATGAAAGACTGGGTAGACTGGATCACAGAGCAGGACAAGGCAAGAGGACAGAGATATCTGTACGATTTTGGAAACCAGCTTGGTGACTGGCTGGCACTGGATGGACGTACCGAGCAGAGCATGGAGGGCGGAACAGACGAATACTTCATTGGTTCCTGCTATTATTCCATGTCTGTCAAAAAGGTTGCCAGAGCAGCGGAAATCCTCGGCTACGAAGATCTTGCCGCAGAATATGAAGAACTTTATTCCAGGATCTATCAGGCAATCCTGAAAGAATACTTTACAGAGAGCGGCCGTCTGGCGATCGATTCCCAGACAGGTTACATCACAGCCTTGTATGCCGGTGTCTACAAAGAAAAACAGCAGGTTATCGAAGGGCTGAAGGGACGTCTGTTCAAAGACTGCTACAAACTCAAGGGTGGTTTTGCAGGTGCACCGATTATGTGCAAAGTCATGGCAGAAAACGGAATGGAAGAAGAAGCCTTCTACTTCCTGATGCAGGAAGACTATCCGGGCTGGATGCACTGCGTTGAACTTGGTGCAACAACCATCTGGGAAAGATGGAACTCTGTCCTGGATAATGGACTGTTAAGTGGAACAATGATGAACTCCCTGAACCATTATGCATATGGAGCAGTCGTGGAATATCTCTACCGCGACGTTGCCGGACTGAAAGCCCTGGAGCCGGGATTCAAGAAAGCACTGATCACACCGCTTATGAATGGAAAAATGGGCTATATGAAGATGTCCTACGATTCTGTCTACGGAACTTACCGAATCGAGTGGAAAATCCGCCGTGATGGTTCCGTACATGTGGAAATCGAAGTTCCATTCAACTGTACTGCAGTGATCGGACTGCCATTCTACGATGGCGAGGTGGAAGAAATTTCCGCAGGTGTTCATGTTTATGATTATCGGCCGACCGAAGATCTCCGCCATCGTTACACACGCAAGACATTGTTCAAAGATATGATGAAAGATGAGAAAGCAATGGCGATCATCGAGCGTGTTTCCCCAATGCTGATGCATTTCCTCTCTACTGGAAACGAGGACTATTTCTTCGAGAGTCTGGATACCATCAAACGTCTTACTTTTATGGGATTCCGCCCGGAAGAAATCGATCAGCTGAGCAGGGAACTTACAGGACTTGTCAAAGATATGGAGGATGAGCAGGAATGATCCAGTATTACAGCGCAGAAAAATTAAATACTCATATGACTGCGATCCGAAGTCTGACCGGTGAGATCATGTATCTGATCGAGGGTGAGGAAAAAGCAGTTCTGGTGGATACCTGCCTTGGAGTAGGTCACTTAAGAAAATTTGTGGAAACACTGACAGAGAAAACGATCACAGTGATCCTTACGCATGGTCATGTCGATCATGCGCTGGGAGCACCGGAGTTTGACGAAGTATATATGAATCCGGTGGATAACGCCATCTATGAAGCGATGAGTCCGCTGGAAGAGCGAAAAGGCTATATCCAAGCAAATCTCGGGGGAAAACTTCCGGATTTTGCAGAGGATGATTACGTGCAGCCGACACCGGCTGATTTTAAAGTCCTGAAAGATGGACAGGTTTTTGACCTCGGAGGAATCCATGCAGAAGTCTACGCACTTCCGGGACATACCAGAGGAACGATGGTCGTTCTGGTACCGGAGGAAAAGATCCTGATCCTTGGAGATGCCTGCAACAATGCGACCTTTTTGTTTGATGAAAATTCACTGTCTGTGGAAGAGTACAGAGAAAATCTTCTCCATGTACAGCAGAAACTGACAGGAAGATTTAAGGAAACCTGCCTGTGCCATCATGTGATAAAAGCATCCGCAGATATGATCCAGAGCGTGATCGAAGTGTGTGATGAAGTCATGGCAGGAAAAGCAGATGATGTTCCATTCGATTTCATGGGAATGGAAGCCTTTGTTGCAAAAAAAGCCAACGAGCGTTTTGAGCGTCTGGATGGCGGCGAAGGAAATATCATTTACAGCAAAAACAAAATCTGGAAAAACGAGGTGGCAAAATGAATTATCTGGCAATCGATGTAGGCGGAACTTTTATCAAATATGCGGTGATCAACGATCAGTGCTCGATCTCCGTAAAGGATAAAACTCCGACCCGACAGGATTCTATGGAGATTTTTATTGACTCCCTCGTAGAGATTTATGAAAAAGTAAGCAGCAGTTATGAACTGGATGGAGTAGCTTTAAGCATGCCAGGGATCATTGATTCCAAACGTGGATTTATGTATACAGGCGGAACACTTTTTTGCATCAGCAACGTAAATATTGTGGAGATCCTGGAACAGAGACTTCATGTTCCGGTAACGGTAGAAAATGATGCAAAATGCGCGGCACTGGCAGAACTCTGGAAAGGTGCCATCAAGGACTGTAACAATGCGATCGTTGTTGTCTGCGGTACGGCAGTCGGCGGTGCAGTGATCTGTAACCGTGAGATCGTCAGCGGTAAAAACTTCATGGCGGGTGAGTTCAGCTATATTATCACGGACAGTAAGGATGATTACAAAATGGCAAACTGTCTCGCAGAGACTGCTGGTGCGACATCCCTTCTTCGCAGCGTTTCAGAAGAAACCGGGATCCCGGTAGAAGAGCTGAGCGGCGAGAGGGCTTTTTCCCTCGCAAATCAGGGCAATCCGAGCGCACTTGCCGGCATCCGCAAACATGCAAAAAAATTTGCGATCCAGATTCACAATTATCAATATATGTTTGACCCGGAAAAGATCGCGATCGGCGGTGGAATCAGTGAACAGCCGCTCCTTCTGCAGCTGATCCGGGAAGAACTGGCAAAGATCAACGGAATGTTTCCGTGGACATTGCCAGTTCCGGAAGTTACGACCTGTCAATTTTTTAATGACGCCAATCTGATCGGTGCAGTTTATGTACATATCAAAGCACGGGAAAAGAAGATCAGCATGGACAAAGTCAATGAACTGATGGAACTTCTGGAAAATCGAAGAGAAGGAGAGTATCTGAAAGCTCTCCTGATGGAGTAAAATGAATGACATTGCTGAAAAAGCTGAGGTCATGACTGAATATAGAAATTAAGTATAGATAAACGGAGGAAAATCATGGTAAGGAAATATCCAAATTTATGTAAACCATTACAGATTGGCCGAGTAACTTTTCGTAACCGTATGTTTTCTGCACCGATGGGTGGAACAGACATCACAAATGACGGATGCATCGGACCGAAGTCCACAGCTTTTTATGAGCTGCGAGGCAAAGGCGGCGCAGGTGCAGTTACCGTCAGCGAGTGCATGGTGCATCCGGAGACAGATGGTTCTCATGCATATCATCTGGATACTTCTATCCTGAATTCTCTTGCATCCGCAACCTACACTGCAGATGCGATCCGCCGTCATGGTGCGATCCCGAGTATTGAACTTTCCCATTCCGGAATGTATGCTGGAACCTACATGACCGACAAGAACAGACAGAAAAGCATGCATCAGTGGGGACCATCCGATACTGTCCGTCCGGATGGCGTGGAAGTAAAAGCCCTGACAAAAGAACTGATCGCAGACATTGTTGCTTCCTATAAGGAGACAGCAGCCTTGGCGAAACGTGCCGGATTTGAGATGATCATGGTACACGGTGGACATGGCTGGCTGGTGAACCAGTTCCTTTCTCCATATTTCAACAAGAGAACAGATGAGTATGGCGGTTCTCTGGAAAAACGCTGTCGTTTTGCAATCGAAGTGCTCAAGGCAGTCCGCGAAGGCGTTGGTCCGTTTTTTCCGATCGAATTCCGTATGAGCGGTTCTGAATTATTCGAGGGCGGCTATACACTGGAAGACGGCGTGGAGATCGCAAAGATCCTGGAGCCATATCTGGATATCCTTCATGTATCCGCAGGAACTTACCAGAGAGGTTTTGGCGACACACATCCGTCTATGTTCAAAGAACATGGATGCAATGTATATCTGGCAGCCGAGATCAAGAAGCATGTTTCCGTTCCGGTTGCAACGATCGGCGGTTTGAATGACCCGGCACAGATGGAACAGATCATTGCCGAGGGAAAAGCAGATATCGTTTACATGGCGCGCGCACTCCTTGCAGACCCGTTCCTTCCACGCAAAGTCATGGAAAACAGAGATGAGGAGATTGTGAAATGTCTCCGCTGCTTCACCTGCATGGCAGAGAGAGCGGCAACATCCACAAGACGCTGTACCGTCAATCCACTGATCGGACGCGAGATGGAAGGTGACGAAGTCCATCCGGCTCCTGTTAAGAAAAAAGTACTCGTTGCAGGCGGCGGCCCGGGAGGACTCTATGCAGCCTATACCGCGGCGAGAAGAGGGCATCAGGTCATCCTCTGTGAGAAAGAGGACAAAGTCGGCGGCATCCTCAAGAGTGAGCAGGCACTTCCGTTTAAACACGAAATGTATGAACTGGCAGGAACCTATGAACTTCTTGCGCGCAATGCCGGCGTGGAGATCCGTACTTCCACAGAAGTCACAAAAGAATACGCAGAAAAAGAAAATGCAGATGCGCTGATCATTGCCGCAGGAAGCAGACCGCTCGTCCCGCCGATTCCGGGACTGAACGGAGAAAATGTTGTGATCGTCAACAATTATTATAAAGAAAAAGAGAAAGTGACCGATGAGGTTGTCGTATTCGGTGGCGGACTTGCCGGCTGTGAATGTGCGATCCATCTGGGAATGGAAGGAAAGAAAGTTCACCTCGTAGAGATGAGAAGTGAACTTGCCCCGGATGCAAACGTAAGACACAGACCGCTGCTTCTTAAAGAAATTGCCAAATACGCAGAGGTCCACACAAACTACCGTGGACTGGAAGTTACCGGGGAAGGGGTCTGGTGTGAGAATGAAAACGGAGAAAAAGTTCTCGTTCCGGGAACCTCCGTTATCTGTGCATTAGGACAGCGTTCCAGAACCGATGTTGTGGAAAATTTAAGAGACTGTGCTCCATATGTGGCAGTGATCGGCGATGCAAGTAAGGTTTCTACGATCACCAATGCCGTATACTGGGGATATCACGCAGCTCTGGATATCTAAGATCATTTGAGAAAGGAGAAAACTACGTATGTTTCCGAAGAATTTTTTATGGGGCGGCGCAGTAGCCGCAAACCAGTGTGAAGGTGCTTATCAGGAAGATGGCAAAGGCCTGTCCATTCAGGACGTCCTTCCACATGGAATCAAAGGACCGAGAAGCGAACAGCCGACAGATGACAATATGAAACTGGTCGGAATTGATTTTTATCATCGTTACAAAGAAGATATTAAATTATTTGCAGAAATGGGATTCAAAGTATTCCGTACCTCGATCGCATGGAGTCGCATTTTTCCACATGGTGACGAAGAGACTCCGAACGAGGCAGGACTTCAGTTTTATGATGATCTGTTTGACGAGTGCAGAAAATACGGAATCGAGCCACTTGTAACTTTATCTCATTATGAGACACCGCTGTATCTGGCAGAGCATTACGATGGATGGGTAAACCGTGATCTGATCGGGTTCTACAAACGTTATGTGACAACCGTATTTACCCGCTACAAAGACAAGGTAAAATACTGGCTGACTTTCAACGAGATCAATTCCATCCTGGAATCTCCGTTTATGAGCGGTGGCATCAATACACCGAAGGAAAAACTTTCCCAGAGTGATCTCTATCAGGCAGTGCATCATGAACTGGTTGCAAGTGCCTGGGCGACAAAGATCGGTCATGAGATCAATCCGGATTTTCAGATTGGCTGCATGATCTTAAGCATGCCGGTATATCCGCTGACAGCAGACCCGTCTGACGTGCTTGCCGCAATGGAGCAGGACCACAAGAATATGATGTTCGCAGATGTACATGTCCGGGGCTATTATCCGGGATATGCGAAGCGTTATATGAGAGAACACGGAATTTCCATTTCCGTGACAGACGAAGATATGGAAATCCTCAAAAACACCGTAGATTTTGTATCTTTCAGTTATTATGTCAGCGTATGCGCGACAGCAGACCCGGAGAAAAATGTCCGTGGCGAGGGAAATCTCCTCGGCGGAGTACCGAACCCTTACCTCAAAGCAAGCGAGTGGGGCTGGCAGATCGACCCGAAAGGACTCCGTTATGTATTAAATACCCTCTGGGACCGCTACCAGAAACCACTGTTTATCGTGGAAAACGGTCTGGGCGCTGTGGATAAACTGGTGCAGGGAGCAGACGGAGAGTGGACAGTCGAAGACGATTACCGCATCCAGTACCTGCGCGATCATATCGAACAGATGGAAGAAGCGATAGAAGATGGTGTAGAACTCATGGGATATACCACCTGGGGATGCATCGACCTGGTAAGCGCATCCACCGCAGAACTCCGCAAACGTTATGGATTTATTTATGTGGATCGTAATGATGACGGAACAGGTACACTGAACCGTTATAAAAAGAAGAGCTTTTACTGGTACAAGAAAGTAATAGAAAGCAACGGCACAGAGTTAGATTAAATCCTATGTCCCCGGAAAATCTTGAATTACAAGGTTTTCCGGGGATTTTTTCTTTTGCTGATGAAAATCGCAAGTTCTTGCGAAAAATATGAGGCGATGATATACTTGTTAATAACAGAGTACAAGGTTTTATATAGATGTCAGGAGGCAATCATGGCTGTATCATATGATCGTTTGTGGAAATTGTTAATTGACAGAAAAATAAGTAAAGCAGACTTAAGAAAATCCTCTGGAATTGCACCTAATACAATGACAAAGATTCGAAGAGATGAAGAAGTAACACTTACTGTTCTGGGTAAAATATGCAGGGTTCTGGAAGTTGACTATGGCGATATCATAGAGTATGTAGATAAGGGAGATGAGAAATGATATGACACCGGAAGAAAAGGCACGCTGTGTAATTGATGATAAACTTCGTCAGTCGGGCTGGGTTATACAAGATCTGAATAAATTAAATCTGTCGGTTTCTCTTGGGGTAGCAATTCGTGAATTTCCCACTAGTACAGGTGAGGTTGACTATGCGTTGTTTGTGGATGGACGACCGGTAGGAATCGTTGAGGCGAAACGTTCGGAAGCAGGACAATCTATTACTGATGTTGAAGTGCAGTCAGGACGTTATGCAAAGAGTTCTTTTAAATGGGTAAAGAATGATTATGCGATTCGATTTGTATATGAAGCAACAGATAAGTTGATTCGTTTCACTGACTATGAGGATATTAAATATCGTTCTAGGACAGTGTTTTCTTTTCATCGTCCTGAAACATTACTTGAGTGGATTTGTCAACCAGATACGCTCCGGAACAATATGAAACATTTTCCGAGTTTAGATGTAAAGGGATTTCGTAAATGTCAGATTAATGCAATCAATAATCTGGAACAGTCGTTTGCAGATAATCGTCCAAAGGCATTAATACAGATGGCAACAGGGGCGGGAAAGACATTCACAGCAATCACAGCAGCATATCGCTTGCTTAAATATGGAAATATGAAACGTATCTTGTTTTTGGTAGATACAAAAGGTTTGGGGCAGCAGGCAGAACGAGAGTTTCTTGCGTATACCCCGAACGATGATCCACGTTCATTTTCACAAATATATGGAGTACGTAGATTAAAATCATCTTATATACCAAATGATGTTCAGATTTGTATTTCTACCATACAGAGAATGTATTCTATTCTTAAAGAGGAAGAATTAGATGAATCATCAGAAGAAACTTCATTTGCCGAGTATATAACAGCTGAAAGTAAAGCACCAAAAGAAGTGGTTTATAATGAAAAATACCCACCGGAGTTCTTTGACTGTATTATTGTTGATGAATGTCATCGTTCTATTTATAATGTATGGAGCCTGGTGCTGGCTTATTTTGATGCCTTTATAATCGGACTGACAGCAACGCCGGATAATCGTACTTTTGCGTTTTTTAACGAAAATATCGTCAGTGAATATCCACGTGAAAAAGCAATTGTAGATGGAGTTAATGTAGGTGAAGATATTTTTCTGATTGAAACCAAGGTCAGCAAGAACGGTGCACATTTGATGAAACAATTGATAGAGTATCGTGATCGCCTGTCCAGAGAAAAGAGATGGAAACAGATGGATGAAGATATAAATTATGTGCCATCACAGCTTGATCGAGATATTGTGAATGCAAGTCAGATACGCACTGTTATCCGTACTTTTAAGGAAAACCTGTTCACTACATTGTTTCCGCGTAGAAAAGAAGTTCCTAAAACTCTGATTTTTGCGAAGACAGACAGCCATGCAGATGACATTGTACAGATTGTCAGGGATGAATTTGGCGAAGGTAATGATTTTTGCCGTAAAATTACGTATTCTGCAGATAATCCGGAGTCTGTATTAAGTTCTTTCCGGAATGATTATAATCCCCGTATTGCTGTTACTGTAGATATGATTGCAACGGGAACAGATGTGAAGCCTATTGAGTGCCTGATTTTTATGCGGGATGTACGTAGCAAGAATTATTTTGAGCAGATGAAGGGTAGAGGTACTCGTGTACTTGATAAAGAAGATCTGCAGAAAGTTACTCCATCTGCTACAGAAAACAAAGACCATTTTGTGATTGTAGATGCAGTGGGGGTTACAAAGTCCCAAAAGTCTGATACCAGATCATTGGAACGAAAGCCAACTGTCAGCATGAAAGAGCTAATGATGAATGTAGCATTGGGAGCAAAGGACGAAAACACACTGACATCTCTTGCTAATCGTATTATTCGCCTTAACAGTCAAATGTCTTCTGCAGAACGCAAACAGTTTGAAATTAAAGTAGGCGCATCAGCAGGAGTAATTGCGGAAAACTTGCTGAATGCATTTGATGAAGATGTTATTCTGGAACAGGCCAAGAAAAACACAGATATATCTAATCCAACAGAAGAGCAGATAAAAAATGCACAAAAGGAATTAGTAAAAGCAGCTTCAGCACCATTTTATGATCCGGATATCCGTGATTTTATTGAAAATGTACGACGAAGTCATGATCAGATTATTGACAGTGTTAATTTGGATGAGGTTATTTTTGCAGGATTTGATGTACAACAGGAAGAAAATGTCAATAAGGTGATTTCTGGTTTTCGTACATTTATCGAAGAAAACAAAGATGAAATTGTTGCCTTGAGAATTATTTATGATGCTGCATACAAAGATCGTCCTATGGTTATTGAAAAACTTAAGGAATTATATGAAAAATTGAAATTACAGGGAATAACCGTTGAACGTTTGTGGGATTGTTATGCTATTAAGCAGCCGGATAAGGTAAAAAGAAGTACAATGTCACAGATTACAGATCTGATTTCAATGATTCGTTTTGAGATGGGTTACGCAGAGACGCTTGTGCCATTTATAGATAAGGTGAATTATAATTTTATGCAGTGGACATTTAAGAAGAATGCAGGGCATATTCAATTTACAGAAGAACAGATGGAATGGCTACGTCTGATTAAAGATCATATCGCAGTCTCACTTAGCATTTTACCGGAGGATTTGGATTTGACACCATTTGATCGTAAGGGCGGATTACTTGGCTTTTATGATACCTTTGGTGATAGCTATGAACAAATATTACAAGAAATGAATGTCGCCTTAGTGGCATGATTATGAGGAAAATATAAATGGCATTATATAAATCGTTAGTTAAAAAAGTATCGATTCCAGCAGACAAAAAAACAAAGCAAAAAGAGTATGAGGAAGTTGGACAGCTTGCGATTATCGATCAAGGTAAGAAGTTAATAGGTGGTTATACGAATAATTTGAATATGCAATTAGAATGCACTCTTCCAGTAATTATTTTCGGTGATCATACTTGTGCTGTTAAATATGTTGATTTTCCTTTTGGAGCTGGTGCAGATGGAATAAAAGTACTTTCTCCAAAAAATGAAGTACTTCCTAAATATTTATTTTATGGTACACAATATTTAATTTTGCGATTTCCAGATAAAGGATATGCCAGACATTATCAACATATTGAAAAGATGGATCTTCGACTTCCTGAGCTTGAAGAACAACTTCGCATAGTCAATCGTATCGAAGAACTTTTTTCTGAACTGGAAAAGGGTGTGGAAACTTTAGAAACTATTAAAAAGCAACTGACGGTATATCGGCAGGCAGTGTTGAAGGAGGCATTTGAAGAGATAACACATTATGTACATTTTGGCAGTTGCATAGATTCTCGTTTGGGAAAAATGCTTGATAAAGAAAAAAATACAGGTTCGTTTCGTAAATACTTACGAAATATAAATGTTCGATGGTTTTCATTTGATATTTCAGATTTGCTTGAAATGAAAATTGAAAATTCAGAAATGGATAAATATACAATTTCTAAGGGAGACTTAGTTATATGTGAAGGTGGTGAACCTGGGCGTTGTGCTGTTTGGACAAAGGATGAAAGTATCTGTTATCAAAAAGCATTACACCGTGTACGTTTTACTGATGGATCAAATCCATATTTTTATATGTACTACTTATGGTTTGCTGCACAGACTGGAAAACTAAAAGAATATTACACTGGAACAGGTATTAAACATTTGACAGGTCAATCTTTAGTGAAAATTTCTGTTCCAACCGTTGAGCGTAAGCAGCAGGATCAGATTGTTAAAATGATTGACTCACATCTTTCGGTGTGTGACAGTATCGACCAGACGGTAGACACGGCACTTTCGCAGGCAGAAGCTATGCGTCAGAGTATATTGAAAAAAGCATTTGAAGGAGGACTCAGCGAATGAGTGAACAGACTTCGGCTATTGTTTCTAAGGTATGGGGAATGTGTAATCCCCTTCGAGACGATGGCGTTTCCTATGGAGATTATCTGGAACAGTTAACATATCTGATATTTTTAAAAATGTCAGATGAGTATTCCAGACCGCCATATAAAAGAGAAACTGGTATTCCGGCTGGTTTTACATGGTCAGATATGCGATCGCTTAAGGGCGCAGAACTTGAAAATCAGTATAAAGCCACACTGGAAAAGCTCGGAGAGCAGGAAGGAATCCTCGGTAAGATTTTTAAAGGTGCAACCAATAAAATTAGTAGTGCTGCAATTTTGTATCGGGTTGTACAGATGATTGACAACGAAAAGTGGGTGGCAATGTCATCGGATGTTAAAGGAGAAATCTACGAAGGATTGCTCCAGAAAAACGCTGAGGATATCAAAAGCGGTGCTGGTCAGTATTTTACTCCTCGTCCATTAATTCGAGCTATGGTAGAATGTATGCACCCAGAACCGATGAAAACGCTTGCGGATCCATGTTGTGGTTCGGGGGGATTTTTCCTTGCATCGCAATGTTATATTGCTGATAGTAAGAATTATATCCTTGATCGAGAACAGAAAGAATTTTTGAAAAATAACACGTTCTATGGAAATGAAATAGTTCCTACTACCTATAAAACTGCTTTGATGAATCTGTATTTGCACAACATCGGAGATATTTATGGTAATGTTCCAATTACATTAGGAGATGCACTTCTTACAGATCCGGGATATCGTGTAGATTATGTGTTGACGAATCCACCTTTTGGTAAAAAATCTTCGCTTACCTTTACAAACGAAGAGGGCGAACAGGAGGAAGAAGATCTTGTTTACAATCGGCAGGATTTCTGGACGACTAGTTCCAACAAACAATTGAATTTTGTGCAGCACATTAATACTGTTTTGAAAGCAACAGGTAAAGCTGCGGTTGTTGTACCAGATAATGTACTGTTTGAGGGTGGAGCTGGTGAAATTGTGCGAAAGAAATTGCTTGAAACCACAGATTTACATACAATCCTCCGTCTGCCGACAGGGATTTTCTATAAGCCGGGAGTAAAAGCGAATGTTATTTTCTTTGATAAACGTCCAGCTAGTGCTGAAATGCAGACCCGGGAAGTATGGGTATATGATTTCCGTACGAATATTCATTTCACATTAAAGCAACATCCGATGACAGATGCAGATCTTGCAGATTTTGTAAAATGCTATAATCCAGAGAATCGTTATGAGCGTAGCGAAACATGGTCAGAAAAAAATCCAGATGGACGTTGGCGCAGATTCGATATAAAAAATATATTGGAACGCGATAAGACCAGTCTTGATTTGTTCTGGATTAAAGATAAGTCGCTTGCAGATTTAGATAATTTACCTGATCCGGATGAGTTGGCAGCTGATATTATTGAAAACTTGCAAAGTGCATTGGAAAGTTTTCAGGAGTTACAGGCACAGTTGAAGAAATAACAAGTAGGAGCGCAAGAATAAAATCCAATAATGTAGCGGATAGGGATGAGAAAAGGAAAAATGCAGTTGAAAGATGGGGAATATTTAAAAAGAAATATTTATGCAATATATGGTAAGCATTATGACGAGAGGAAAAGTTTTCCTTATTATCGCTTTATGGGGCAAATAGAATTTGAAACACTATTTCAGGAAAAAAGGATTTATTTTACCAATCCGATAGAATGGAAAAAATCATCTACAGGGGATAAAAGCGAAAATTATTTGGAAGATTGGTATACCGACAGGAATAACATATTAAAGGCATATCAGCTTATAAAACAGCATTGTATGGAAGTGAAAAAACAGTATTGCACACCACAATATATCATGACAGTATATAGTAATTTTATAGGTGGAGCAGCTTTGCTGCAACAGACGAGCTTTTGCTATTGTGTTGCAAATGCATATAATGAACGCAAGATGGTTGATGAATATCATATAAAGTATAAGAGAAATGTTATAATAAAATTCAAAAACGAATTTTTTAAGAAAATGTCGATACTATCAGATGTGGGATATATGCCTAATGGGACATATCTATACGCTGATGTTATGCCAATGCTTTATGTTGAGAACTTAGACGAATTTATTAGAGAATATATATGTAAAAGTCAAAGACCAGGAGATATTGCAGAAAACACGTTTGACTATGGCTCTTTTTTAAAAGATAAAAGTTATTGGTATGAACATGAAACAAGGATAAAGTTGCATATGCATATTGATAACGATTATAACTTTCAATATTTGTCGAGGGAATTTTATCTTAAACACTTTTTCGTGAGTGATGAAGAAAAAATTGTAAATGACAGTATGATATATATTCAAAATTGCAAAAAAACTTTAGACAAAGGTTTTGAAGAGGTATCAGATAGAATAAAGGAAATAGGGGGTAAACAAAGCTTTGAGTTATGTTTAAATGAGCTTGAAATTAATCAAATTGTGGATTGTATTTTATTACACAAAAATGCAACAGCAAATGAAAAAACAGAAGTGTATAAATTGGCTAAACTTAGAAATGTACAAGTTAAAGAAATTGATTTTGATAAGATGTGAGTATCGTAGGACAACGTTTGAAAAGTATGCAGGAAAGGGAGTGACCATATGGCAATACCAACAAGCATTAAAACTCTCTTAGCCGGAGACGTAGTTGAATGGGCAAGAATTGAATTTAAGGAAACCTGGGATGCAGCAGCATCTTTAAAATCTATATGTGCATTTGCAAATGATCTTGACAACTGGGGTGGCGGATACATTGTTATCGGTGTACAGGAAGACAATGGTAGACCTGCTTTTCTCCTAAAGGGAGTTCCAATGGATAAACTGGATTCTTATCAGAAAAGCATATTTGCAAAATGCAAACTCCTTCGACCAGCTTATATGCCAATCATTGGTGTCGAGACATATCAGGATAAACAATTTATCGTTATATGATGTCCCGGTGGGGATAACAGACCATATTCGTCACCAAAGACAATGGAAAAAGATAATAAAGAGAGAATACATTATATTCGTAAAGCTTCAAATACTGTAGAGCCTTCAGATGATGAAGAAAAAGATTTATTCAATCTGGCAAATAGAGTCCCATTTGATGACAGAGTGAATCATCAGGCAGAATTAACAGATTTAAATATTACGCTGATTCAGAATTATCTTAAGGAAATAGGA
>OGPP01001011.1_pt1 | contig 23892 bp, 20 predicted proteins | sample 1553021 | NCBI WGS metagenome assembly OGPP01 (sample SAMEA2580217, study PRJEB22360) | human gut metagenome | biome: human gut; feature: human-associated habitat; material: faeces | place: Denmark | collected 2008/2010
GTTTTTCTTCGTTGCGAGCTAAGATAATAGCCGTCACAGTGCTCATAGATCATCCTTTAACTTACAAATCCCGTTAATTTACTATGTAGATACATATGGTAGATACAAATATGATATCTACCATATATATCGTATACAAAAATTATTGAATACTATCCCCGTGCTTAATACGCCATGCTGCGAGTTCGCGCATGTTTTTAATCATATCCCCATAGGATTGAGGCATATTCGCACTTTGTTCTAAAACTTTGCCATTTTTATCTAGATATAATCTATGGTTAAAGACAAATTCCTCTTGTGTAAACAAGCTTGGTACCATCGCTTCATAGGTTTGACCAGGTCGCCCCGCTAGTTCTGCCAAGGTTGGAATAATTTGAATACTCATGCCAAACGCATTAGGAGCAAGCCAATCTTTATGAATGCCGCGACCGTAGAAGATAATCGGAATCGTAGACGCCACATTAGGACCTACTTCACGAGCAAAGGTAAAGCGTTCGCTATGGTCCCCAGTGATAACAAAGAGCGCCGATGGATCTGCTTTTTCTTCGCTGGCGATAAACTCACCCATCACATGGTCTGCATACCAAATATGACCCATTTCGTTCAATTGCTTATCGGTTTCAGCGATTGTATCCGGCAAATGACCTTTTACCTTGTTCACATCATACCCTTCTTTAGCGACGTTAACGCTATATGGAGGATGATTAGATGTAGTCATGATTACGTTGAGGATTTTTTCCCCTCTATGTTGTTCCATATATGCGGAGATGGCTTTAAACATATCCTTATCCGCTACGCCCCACGCATTACTTTCATCGCTTGGCATTTCGGACGCATCATGGAATTCATCAAAGCCTTGAGATAAGGCGAAATTCTTAACATTTTGCCATGTGCTAAAGCCGCCGTACCAGAATACTGTTTTGTAACCTAGTTTTTTCATAACAGATCCAATGCCTAAACCGTACGGTTGTTTGAAACTTTCACCTTCGTAATTAGGATATAGACCTGTGTCAGGCATACCAGTGAGTAAACCATTGATAGCCGGCATAGTGCCCGTACCTTGAGCAAGGGCTAGCTGCGTGCTCATCGCTTGAGGGCTGGCAGCGTATTTACGACCTTGTTCAACGAGGTACGCACCAGGTTCGTTGTATTCACCAAGGAATGGCCACAAACCATAGGATTCACCGAGAACGATATTGATGGACTGTGGTTGCTCCGCTAAACGCTCTGTCGTAATAGTTCTTGTGAAAGAACCATCAAAATCCTTGCCATTAAATGTTCCACCAATGGCACTGATTTTCTCACTCAATTCTTGAGGGGTTAAGTTGATAACCTCTAACTCATCCGCACGTTTTGCAATACTTTTAACACGATAAAGAGCCTGCACATCATCAAGAATGGTCTCGTTTAACAGATTAGAACTGAGGCGCGCCGCACTTTCCCAGTTAATGGAATTTGTATAATTAAAAGCACCACCAAATCTAAAGAATAGTCCTAGTACGCCGATAATCACAGTCAATCCAATGCCTGTGATCCATTGCGTTTTCTTCGTCTTAGGATACCACGTAGTACAAACTAGTTGAGTATTAGCGTAATCGCTATATTTCTTTGTACCCCACGCCAAGAAACGAACGAGGAACCAGCAAAGGGCTGCACTCAACACAACAGCGCCTACGATGTACATCAACGCATTATATTCATTGATGGCTGTATTGATAATGGCGCCGATATCATCGTTTTTACCATTGATGAGCATCGCATTATAAGAGGAGTTAAAGATCTTATAGAACGGAATGCGCCCCAAGAATAAGAAGGTTAACAGTACCGTTGCAATAGAATAGATAACCTGTTTAATGCGCAAGGATGGCCATTTTGGTACAAAGGTATGTACCAATGTGCCTCCTAAAAAACCTAGTAAACACAAAGAACCAACGGTCTTGAGACTCAATCTAAAGCCTAGCCATAAGGACGTAAGGATATTCTCCATCGTCACAGATGCTAGCTGTGATTGAAATACTGCAAGAAACACGATTCTAAATGCAGTCAACAAAGCAGAGAAAAAGATAAATACCTTAATCTCTGTCTTTATGCCTTCAAATAATCGTTGCCATCGGTTCATCATTAACCCCTAACTGTTGTATCTTATAACTCTAACTATTTACCTAACACTACATAACTATCAATTATCTTGGATATTTCTTACACTTAGGTCCCTTACATCGCTTGCATTTACCGCATCCGCGGTCGATAGTTCCAGCACTTGCCGATTTCTTAGCACTAGTACTCTCCTTGACCCTCTGTTCAGAGGCCTTACTATTCCATACAGAAACTATCGTTTTTGCTTTTTTTCGGATCTATCCTTTTCAGACTTTTTATCCTTTTTCTTGTCTTTCTTCTTATCTTTTTTCTTGAAAGTATCGCCTAAAAAGACTGTTTTTAACTTGTCATTTAAGACCTTAAGCTTCTTTTCAGCCTTGTCTTTCTTTTTCTTTAACTTATCTTCGGATTTGGAATGTTTGTCTTCCTTAGACTTTTTATGTTTTTTGTCCTTTTTCTCCTCTTTAGACTTCTTATGGTCCTTAGATTTCTTGCCTTCTTTAGATTTCTTATCTTCTTTAGATTTTTTTTCGTCCTTGGATTTCTTTATGTCAGAGCCATTGATCCGCGCCCATTCATCATCAACGCGTTTCAATTGCTTTTTAAGAAGCTTTTCCATCTTCTTATTGGCTTTATCAGAGTCCAAACCAGCTTTTCCAAATAACAATGCATTTACCGCTGTATATGGATCAATAGAGGACATATTTTCTTCATCCATGTGATGGACTTCTAAGCTTTCCACGCCATCTAGTGGATTTACATCCATATGCTCTACAATGTCTTCATCAAGGTCCGATATCTCATGTTGGGAGCTTTCACCAGATCCTGTAAAAAGACCGCCCATAGAATGCAATTCGTTCAATTTAATATGGTTCATGCCCACTGTAGAGTCATGCTGCGCAGGAATATCCGATAATTGGACCTGTTCCATAGCGTATACATCATTATTATGACTAGCACCCTTGCCAAGATAAGATCCATCAGAAATGATGATATTCTCTTTATCGTCACCTAACACATTGCCAAACAAATCCTCTTCAAGAGAATCATAGGTATGCAACATGGACATCCGTTTTTGAACCTCTTCAATTTGATTCCACAAATCAACGAGAGAGGATGTATAGTATATGCGTTCCTTAACCTCTAAATATGCTTGGTAAACGATAGCCAATTCAGTTTCATTGAGTCCCTCTTCGGCACCGATTTCTTCAATCATTTGTTGAATTTGTTGATCTCGATCATATCGTTTAATTAAGGCCTTGCGAATACGTTCAATCAATGCTGTATCGATGATTTCCACGGGTACCTCCAGTCTTCAATACACTCAGCCCTATCCACTACATTAGTGCATACGAATCAATGTATAGAACCATAAAAAAATAATTTGATTTTATAATCTCTAATATATTATTATATCAGAATTTATCTGCTTTTTCCTTAATAATCAATGCACTAAAATAAATTAACTGAATATACTAAAATTCGTTCCTTTTCATCGTTTTCTTCAAAGAGATCGCTGCAATCGATAGGTTCTTCTTGTTCGAGTCGCACATGGTTATTTAAGAAGTTTTCCACCTCTTCGTTAACATAGTAGAAAAATAATTTAATTTCACGCGGATGATGATACAGGGAATCAAAGATATTTCCTAGAACGCGCTTAATCGTATGGAGTGCAAAGGGATTAAAGAAAAAGCATCGATCTGCTTGAGCTGGCAATTCATAGAGCGCCGCATCACCGTGCACAAAACTCACCCGATTGCGCGCTGCTGGACTTTCACCATTGATAAGAGCCTTTTCATATAATCGTTCATCATATTCGATACCGATGGAGTGACAGCCCGTTTGGTAGGCCATAAAAATGCTAACACGGCCCTTGCCACTGCCATAGTCGATGAGAGTATGTTTCTTGCGAATATGACCGCTGTTCGCCAACCGCTCTAGAACGCAATAATCTGTCGGCTCATACGGATGATGCTCCGTATCGGACCGACTATCATCGCGGCCTGCTGTTTTTATTTGTAAAACCTGTTCCCATTCCTGTTCACTTGTCATATACCTAATCCCATCATGAGTTCCCCATTGTATGACCTATTTCTAATACTAAAGTTGATATATATACTATACCCTTATTAGAGCAATATTTACAAATTAAAGGTAATCATGTATCATAATATATGACAAAGGAAGTCAATGTGAGACACGTTTTCACGCAAACAAAAAAGGAGGGTGGCGGCCCTCCTTTTTTTGTGCTAGTTACTGACGAAAGTATCTATCTAGCCACTTGCAGATGTAGTGACACAACAAAAGCACCTATAATAGGTGCTTTTGTTGTATTTAAACACGTATCGATGCCAATATGGTATACTAAAGAGTAATATTTTAATATTCTCATGTGCAGAATGATATGTCATTAAAAAGGAGTGTCTACTTACATGGACAGTGATCTGACCTTAGATTTTATAATTATCGTCGTATTAATCATCGCCAATGGCTTATTCTCTATGACGGAATTGGCCATCGTCAATGCTAAAAAACGTAAACTCGAAGAAATGGCAGAGGCAGGCAATGAGCGTGCAAAAAAAGCCTTTGAATTAGCAGAGAATCCAAATAATATGTTTTCTACTATTCAAATTGGTATTACTCTCGTTGGTATTTTAACTGGTTTATATTCTGGTGCGACCTTCTCTGGTCCATTAGAAGAGATTTTAGTAGCTAATATTCCAAGTATTGAGCCCTATGCAGCATCCATTAGCTCCTTACTCATCGTTGCTATTATCACCTATTTATCCCTCGTTATTGGCGAGCTCGTGCCGAAACGTTTGGCCTTAAATAGTCCTGAAAGCATTGCCGTAGTAGTAGCAAAACCGATTTATTGGTTGTCTGTAGCCTTAAAGCCAATCGTTAGCTTCCTCGGCGTTTCCACAGAATTCCTCTTAAAATTACTAGGCGTGACTGTGAAAGAAGAGGCTCCTGTTACAGAATCTGAAATCAACAAGATGCTCACCGAAGGCGTTGCTATGGGTGCTTATGAAGAAGAGGAACCTATCCTCGTAGAAAATATCTTCCATCTAGCAGATATGAATGCTGGCGACATCATGACACCTCGTACACAGCTCAAATGGATTGACCTTAATGGCACAGAGGATGAAATTATGGAAGTCCTCAAAAATGCCAATCATTACCGCATTCCTGTAGGTACCGATTCCTTGGACGAACTAAAAGGTCTCGTAACTGTATCTGACGTATTGGTACAGATCATGCAACGTCCTAGCGAACGCTCTATTCATGATATTATTGAGTCTTGTTTGAAAGAACCATTACTCATTCCAGAATCCATTACGCTCATGAAATTGTTGAATGTACTCCGTACAGAAGGCGTTCACGAAACGATCGTTCTCGACGAGTACGGTGGTTTCAGCGGTCTTGTAACCTTACATGACATCATGGAAGAAATCGTAGGTCTCATGCCTTCTGGTGAAGAAGAAATTATGGAAGAAGAAAATAAAATCGTCGAACGTGAAGATGGCTCCTGGCTTGTAGATGGACTTCTCGACGTAGACGAATTCAAAGAATTCTTCCACATCGATGAAGAATTACCAGGCGAAGAAAAAGACTTGTACAAAACAATGGGCGGTCTATTAAACGTTCTCTTTGGCCGCATTCCAAAAGAATTAGACAAAGCAAAATGGAATGGCTATACCTTTGAAGTGGTAGATATGGATAACACCCGTATCGACAAGATTCTTGTAACCTATGAAGAACCTATCATAGTACAAGAAACAGAAGAAAAAGAATAATACCTACTAGCTTACTACTAGCTTGTAGATTTATGAGCATTGTAGATTTATAAAAAGTGAGTTCTCCTATGGAGGACTCACTTTTTATATATACCCCCTAGCCGTTTACATATAAATATAGTATTATTAAATTGTATAAAATATATAAGTAGAATAGTATTTCTATATCCTTATCTTGTGTATGTATTTAGAAATATGCTAACAATAAAAGTCCTATGATGTTTATGTAACGAATATGTTGCAGCTTTCATAGGGCTTATGTGTGGTATAAAGGAGAGATTCTATGAATCAAAAAGTCATAGCAACCATAGGGGCCCTATTAATAGGGACTGCCATCATAAGTGGTTGTGGATCAGAAAAGCCACCTGAGGATACAAGCCTCAAGGTGCGCACCATCACCATCGGTGAAGAATCAGGCACTACCAGTGCTGGTTATGCAGGCACCATCCACAATAAGACGGAAACTAAACTAGCCTTTCAAATTGGAGGTCGCGTCATCAACAAATTTGTCAATGTCGGTGATACTGTACAAGCAGGCCAAGTAATTGCTCAAATCAACGGTTCAGATACATCAGCTCAAGTACAAAATGCTGAGGGTGCTGTGAAAGCTGCTCAATCGGCCTATGAATTAGCAGAAACCAATGCGAAACGATATCGCGAGCTCTATGCTCAACAAGCGATTAGTAAGTTGCAATTAGACCAAGCAGAAAACCAATTGAATGCCACATCTGCCCAATTACAACAAGCACAGGCCAGCCTCAACTTGAGTAGCAATCAAAATAGCTATACTAATTTGACGGCTCCTGATACAGGTATTATTACTGCTTTCAATATTGAAGCAGGCCAAGTCGTAGCAGCCGGTCAAAGCGTTGGTACCTTAGCGGCTGGTCACGACCCAGAAGCGGTCATTGCCCTTCCCGAACAAGAATTGGCCAAGATTCATGTGGGCAGTCCTGCCAATATTACATTTTGGGCTCTACCAGATGTAACTGTGCAAGGTGTGGTGCGAGAAATTTCACCAGTTCCTGACCCTGTAGCAAGAACGTATACCGTAAAAATTACCTTACAAAACCCTCCTAAAGAGGTACAACTAGGTATGACGGTCAATGCTAATCTATCTACCACAGATAGCACCAATATTTCTATTCCATTAACAGCTCTTGTGAAAGACTCTAACGGCAATAATGCCGTGTATATTATACGAGATAAGAAGGCTCATCTCGTTCCTATTAAGACCGGTGAGTTCGGTAAAAACTCCGTCATCGTTACATCTGGTTTAGCTAAGGGCGACATTGTCATCACCGCAGGTACTCAACAATTACAAGAAGGGACGGCGGTTAGTCAATGAAACAATTTAACTTAGCCGAATGGGCCCTCAAACACAAGTCCATTATCTACTACTTCATGGCTGTGCTCCTCACCTTTGGTATCTTCTCGTACTCCCAAATGGGACGTATGGAAGACCCAGACTTTACGATGCGCACCATGGTGGTCGGCGTTGCTTGGCCGGGGGCTTCCCCACAAGAAATGTCAGATCAGGTAACGGACAAATTAGAAGAAAAACTGCGCGACCTTCCGGGCGTGGATTATACAAAATCTTTCACAGATGGCAGCAAATCAGTTATTTATATTAATCTGAAAGAAAATTTACCATCTGATAAAATCCGTCCCGCTTGGGAAGAAGCGCGGAACATGATTAACGACGAATGGAAGTCATTACCACAAGGTGTTCAAGGACCGACCATCAATGACAGATTTGATGATGTATACGGCATTATCTACGCCATTAGCGGTGATGAATTCTCCTATGAAGAAAAGCGTCAACAAGCGGAAGACTTAAAACGTCAGCTGTTATCTGTTCCAAATGTTAAGAAAATCAGCCTTATTGGGGTTCAACAACAAACCCTTAATATAACAATTAATAAGGATAAATTAGCATCCTATAAAATCAGTACACAACAGCTATTAACAGCTATCAAACAGCAAAGTATGATGGTGCCAGCTGGTATGATTACGACGGATACAAATAATGTATATCTCCGAGTAAACGGTCTATTCGATAGTCCGCAAGCCGTACAAGATATGCCAATTCGCATTAATAATCAAACCTTGCGCCTCGGCGACATGGCTGATGTAACTATGTCCTACCAAGATCCTAGTGCTCCTCAATTCTACTATGAAGGCAAGCCAGCTATCGGTATTGCTATCTCCATGGATGCAGGTGGCAATAATGTGGAATTTGGTGAAGCTATCGATAAAAAGCTAGCAGAATTGAAGAAAACCATACCTGCAGGTCTTGAACTCGATCAAGTATCAAATCAGCCACATATCGTTAAGGAATCTATCGGCGATTTCTCTCAATCTCTATTTGAAGCCATCGCCATCGTATTGCTCGTAAGCTTTGCATCTCTTGGCTTACGTACAGGTGTCGTCGTAGCCCTCACCATTCCAGTCGTTGTATCTACCACATTCATCTTGATGTATGAAAGCGGCATTTATTTGCATAAGGTTAGCCTTGGTGCTCTTATATTATCGCTAGGCCTTCTCGTAGATGATGCCATTATCGTTGTAGAAATGATGAGCGTTAAGCTCGAAGAAGGTTGGGGTCACTTTAGATCTGCTACCTTCGCTTACCAATCAACAGCATTCCCTATGCTATCTGGTACGCTCATTACCTGTGCTGGCTTCTTGCCATTAGCATTAGCACAAGGTATGGTAGCAGAGTTTACAAAATCTCTATCCATCGTTGTATTTATGGCTCTCATCCTATCTTGGTTCGCCTCTGTTCTCGTCAGCCCTGTGCTCGGCTATAAAATCATCGAAAACAAGGCTCCAAAACCTGAATCAGAATGGACTAAACGAGACCATATCATGCACAAGCTCAGTGTTACATTCTATGATAAATTTGAAAGACTGTTACATTGGGCATTAGGACATCATAAGGTCGTATTACTCATAACCTTAGGTGCTTTTCTATTATCCCTACTTTCACTACCATTGATCAAACAGGAATTTTTCCCATCATCAACGCGTAATGAAATCATCGTATCTATGCAATTCCCTCAAAGTTCGTCCATCGAATATACTGCAAACCAAGCTAAAATCATCGACGAACACTTACAAGGTAACGAACATATTTCCACCTTTACATCCTACATTGGACAAGGTTCTCCACGTTTCGTCCTCACCTTGGAACCGGAATTACAACGGAACAATTTCTTGCAATATGTAATCGTTACAAAATCCTTAGAGGACCGCGATAAATTATATGCAGAATTGACGCCATACTTAAATGAAGAATTCCCATCTGCCCTTGTAAATACGCAGTTCTTACAAATTGGTCCACCATCCAAATATCCAGTTATGCTCCGCGTTTCTGGACCTGATCAAAAGGTGGTAAAAGAAATTGCCAACAAGGTAAAAGATAAGATGCAAGGCGATAAGGATTTGCATAACATAGCCTTTGACTGGCCAGATACGGAACCAGTAGCCAATATTCATATCGATCCTAACAAAGCTCGCTTACTCGGTATCGATAGCTATGCCGTATCCTTACACTTACAAAGCCTATTATCTGGCACTAAATCTGGGGAATACTACGAAGGTAACCAAACAATTCCTGTTACATTCCGTTTAGGAGATAATGAACAACACAACTTAAGTGCTCTGTCCTCCTTACCTATTCAAACAGGTAATGGTTCCTATGTACCGCTTAGCCAAATTGCAACCATCACCATGACCCAAGAGGATGGTATTATCTGGCATCGCAACATGATGCCAACCATCAGCATTCACGCTAATGTAAATGCTGGCGTCCTAGGCAATGCGAAAACTAAAGAAGTGTATAAATCCTTACAAGACATTCGTGATTCCTTGCCTACAGGATATACCATTGAACTTGATGGGGCTGCTGAAAAGAGCGTAACAGCTGTACAAAATCTGTTAACACCAATGCCGATTATGCTCTTTGTGATTATGACAATCCTCATGTTCCAATTAAAGCGTATTGCCCTCATGTTCATGGCCTTGCTCACAGCGCCTCTCGGATTAATCGGCGTCGTATTGGCTCTAAATATTACGAGAACGCCATTGGGCTTTATGGCTATTCTTGGCATCATTGCCCTATCGGGTATGATCATCCGTAACTCCATTATCTTGTTAGACCAAATCGAAATCCATAAAGCAGAAGGACAAAAACCTCGTGAAGCGATTATCAACTCCGCTACACTTCGTTTCCGCCCTATCATGCTCACCGCTATCGCAGCGATTTTAGGCATGATTCCGCTCATGGGATCTGTATTCTGGAGCCCACTTGCTATCGCCTTTAGCGGCGGCCTACTAGTGGCAACTGTTCTAACACTTATCGTACTACCAGTCATGTATGCAACATGGTATAAGATAAAATAAAAAAATCCCCCTAATATAGTTTTAACACTATTATTAGGGGGATTTTTATTACCTATTAAACTACAACGGCTGTGCCATTGCATGTAACCATGAGCATACCATTTTCTGCACCTACTGTGCTGTATTGGAAGGATACGCCGATAACAGCATTAGCACCCAATTTAGAAGCCCGTTGAGACATTTCATCAAGAGCTGCTTGGCGAGCTTTCATCAAAGAATCTTCATAGCTGCCACTACGGCCACCAACGATGTCACGAATGCCAGACATGAAATCTTTCACAAAGTTACGGCCTTCTACGACCTCACCAAATACAATACCTTTGTACTCTTGTACAGGTTTATTTTCAATATGCATAGTTGTAGTAATAATCATAATTGTATCCTCTCTAATTGACTACAATATATTTTGATTAATTATAGCAAGACTTTCACAGAAATACAATTACAAAAAAAAGACCTGTTCACTACATTCATAATGAACAGGTCTAATTATATATTTTTATCGATCAAAATCGCGGTCTAGATTAACTTCTTTCAATGGAACAAGTTTTGTTTTCTTGATGTATTTGTAACCTAAGTATACAGCGAAGAAGATTGGCAATCCGATGTACGCAACGGATACGCCATACCAGTCGATTGTATCACCTGTGAAAGCGGAGTAGTTTTGACCAGCAATAATGATGACGCAAAGAATAAACGCCAAGATTGGACCCACTGGGAATAACCACGCTTTGTAAGGCAATTCACTAAGATCTCTACCTTGTGCAATGAAGGCACGACGGAAGCGATAGTGAGATACTGCAATACCAACCCATGCGATGAAACCGCATAGACCGGAAATATTAACAATCCATGTATATGCAGTACCTTCACCGATGAAGCTTGTAAGGAATGCAAATAAACCGATTGCTGTAGTTAAGATTAACGCTGGCACTGGAACACCACGTTTATTAAGCTTAGCGAAGATTTTTGGTGCTTGTCCTTCTTTAGCAAGTGCATACAGCATACGCGTAGAAGAATAAAGACCAGAGTTACCAGCACTGAGTACTGCCGTTAAGATGATAGCATTGATAAAGCTAGCAGCAAAGGCAAAACCAAAGCGGTCGAATACGAGTGTAAATGGAGAAATAGATACATTCTCTACACTAGAATTCAATAGGTTTGGATCAGTGTACGGAATTAAGAAACCGATAACTATGAAAGCACCGATATAGAACAATAGAATACGCCAGAAGATTGTATTAATCGCTTTTGGCACGTTCTTTTCAGGGTCTTCTGCTTCACCAGCTGCTACGCCAATAAGCTCAGTACCTTGGAAGGAGAAACCAGCCACCATGAAGATAGCGAGGATAGATTCCCAACCACCTACGAATGGTGCTTCCCCTACTGTCCAGTTCGCAAATCCTGGAGATGTGCCTCCAATGCCAAAGATAAGCATAAAGCCACAGAACAGGAATACGAATACAGTAATAACCTTGATGCTAGAGAATACATATTCACTTTCACCAAAGGAACGAGTCGATAAATAGTTCAAGCCGAATAAAACGAGCAAGAACAGAGCAGACCATACAATGGCAGGCACATCAGGGAACCAATATTTCATGATGAGCGCCCCTGCTAATACTTCAGCAGCCAAGGTAATAGCCCAGTTAAACCAGTAGTTCCAACCTAAGGCAAAACCAAAGGCAGGGTCTACATAGCGTTTTGCATAAGTCCCAAAGGAACCTGGAATTGGCAAGTACGTAGCCATTTCCCCAAGGGATGTCATGAGGAAGTACACCATGATACCGATGAGGCCGTAAGCCACAAGCGCACCACCAGGGCCCGCTGTACTTACTACTTCACCACCAGCTACGAATAAGCCAGTACCGATAGCACCGCCAAGAGCGATCATATTCATATGACGCGCTTTTAGGGAACGTTTTAAATGTTGATCTTTATTAGAGGTAAACTCTACATTATTATTTTTATTTTCAGCCATGGGTCACCTCTTATAAATCTAGATTACGCACATATTTTGCGTTATCTTCAATAAATTTACGACGAGGTTCTACCTTATCGCCCATGAGAACGGTAAAGATTTTGTCAGCTTCGATGGAATCTTCCAAGCTAACTTGTAAAATCGTACGATTTTCAGGGTTCATAGTAGTTTCCCATAATTGTTCAGGGTTCATTTCACCTAAACCTTTGTAACGTTGGATAGTAATACCATCGCGGCCTACTTCATCAAGTTTAGCTGTAAGCTCTGCATCAGAGTATACATACCAGTGGGATTTACCCTTCTTAATTTGGTACAAAGGTGGTTGTGCAATGTAAATATGACCTTCCTCTACCAATGGTTTCATATAGCGGTAGAAGAATGTTAATAACAAGGTACGGATATGAGCACCGTCAACGTCCGCATCTGTCATGATAATAATCTTGTTATAACGAGATTTTGTAATATCGAATTCTTCACCAATACCAGTACCGAAAGCAGTAATCATGGAACGAATTTCGTTATTCGCTAAAATCTTATCAAGGCGCGCTTTTTCTACGTTAAGGATCTTACCACGCAATGGCAAAATCGCTTGGTAACGACGGTCGCGACCTTGTTTTGCAGAACCGCCCGCAGAGTCACCTTCGACTAGATAAATTTCAGTCATAGATGTATCTTTTTCAGAGCAATCTGCCAATTTACCAGGAAGGCTAGATACTTCCAACGCATTTTTACGGCGAGTTAAGTCGCGGGCTTTACGAGCGGCCTCACGAGCACGGCTTGCCATTGTTGCCTTTTCGATGATTTTCTTCGCATCTTGAGGATGTTCTTCGAAGAATGTTCTAAGACCTTCAGATACGATAACATCTGTAATACCTTTAACTTCGCTATTGCCAAGTTTAGTTTTTGTTTGGCCTTCAAATTGAGGTTCCAATACTTTTACAGATACAACAGCTGTCAAACCTTCACGTACGTCTTCACCAGAAAGGTTGGACTCATTTTCCTTGATCAAGCCAGATTTACGACCGTAATCATTGAGGGTACGAGTCAAGGCAGCACGGAAACCAGAAAGGTGAGTACCACCGTCAACAGTGTTGATGTTATTTACGAAGGACAACAAGTTTTCGCTGTAGCTATCGTTATATTGCAATGCTACGTCTACTACTACGTCATCTTTTGTATTTTCAATGTAAATTACAGTTGGATTTACTACTTCTTTATTTTCATTCAAGAAGGTAATGAAAGAACTCAAACCACCTTCGTAGTGGAAGCTTTCAACACGAGGTTCCTCTTGGCGCAAATCGCTCAATGTAATGCGAAGGCCTTTATTAAGGAATGCCAATTCTTGTAAACGAATTTTCAATGTATCAAAGTTGAATACAGTAGTTTCAAAGATTTCAGCATCTGGTTTGAAGATAACTGTAGTACCAGTACCTTCTGCTTTGCCAATTTCATGTAACTCGGAAGTTTTATGACCACGAGCAAAGGAAATCTCTTGAATGATGCCGTTTTGAGCTACTTGAACCTTAGTCCATTCACTCAACGCATTTACTACGGAAATACCTACGCCGTGAAGACCACCAGATACCTTGTAGCCGCCACCGCCAAATTTACCGCCAGCATGCAATTTTGTTAATACTAACTCAACCGCAGACATACCGGATTCATGCATCCCTGTAGGAATACCACGACCATCATCGACAACAGTGATGCTGTTATCTTCATTAATGGATACTTCGATATGTGTAGCGTAACCTGCGAGCGCTTCGTCTACAGAGTTATCTACTACTTCATAAACGAGGTGATGTAAACCGCGAATGGACGTACTACCAATGTACATACCAGGGCGTTTACGTACCGCGTCAAGACCCTCAAGAACCTGTATATTCTGAGCGCCATAATTTTCTTCAGGCATGAAACAAACTCCTCCTAACAATCTATCACACTGTACTGGATTGAAATTTGGTACAACACATGTACAGAATAAATCTTATCTCTTTATTATACTATAAAATTCATCAATTCGCCTCATTAAAGTCTTAATACTTATACCAGATCCGTAAACGCAATCATCAGTGACAACATAGGTCTTGATTTGCTCCTCTGGTACCATGGCGATATACTCTAAGCTTTCATAGTGATGAATAGGACTTTTATGGGATTTTCCGCCCTTGGCGTGCACCATGGTAATGATGGATTCAATAGGCACGGAAACGGTATCCCCAATATGAACGTACATAGGAATGCCCCCTCTACTTTTCTAATGTCCCATTAAGGGCATCAATTTTGCGCTGTTCTTCTTCAGCAAGAAACTTAGACCGATATTTGTTACATAAATTAATAACATGCTGATCTGTTAGCTCATCAGGCTTTTTGTGCGTAATGAGCATAGCCACCATATACATGTGACGGCGATTGATGGACCCTTTATAAATTTTATCTAAGTAAAAGTATATAGATTCCCGCATGGCTTCTGCAAAGTCTGGGAAGGTACATTGTATAAATTGCTGACAGTCGCTGTATTTAAAGTACGGATACTTTCTAATGACCGCCTTAATGTCCTTAATATGAGCGCGATGCAATTCATATTCACAGGTCGGACAGATTTCTTTTTTAGATTCCATATGTATGCCACATCGCTTACAACGATGATAACCATGCTGCTCTAAATAAATTTCCCGCTTTCGAGCCGTAATTTGTACTTTTCTAAAAGCAGCCTTTAATTCTTCGTTATCTGTCTTCTCTAACGATTTATCGATGGCTTCTACGTCTTCTTTTGAAAGTACAATATCTGAGAAATTAATACGTTTTGTAATAATCTGTTCATCAGGCAATGAAATAGATGTATCAGTATTAGCTTTCACATAGCTCTGACGTTTCATAATAAAGCGAATATCTGTGATGACCTCTTGATGGTAATATTTGTTTATCGCCTCGATGATACGCCGTTTTTGCATCTGTAATTCCTGCATCCACATGGAATTATCTGCACTAATCACCATATCTGGAGGCTTGATAGACACAATTTTTGTATGCTCCGCAATGACATCGCCCACTACATCACGCCACTTGTGAACGAGGGTATTTAATTTATATTGTTCCATTAAATTCAGTTTTGATAAGGCCTTTGGTAAACAAAGATCAAGGCTGTCCATACTGAACCTTTCCCCCTTCACAAGAAATAAATTGAACCGATTTCAAATCTTTAAAATCATGAATATCTGTTGTGGTAATAAATGTTTGAATACGTTTATGAATAAACTGCAATAAATTCGCTCGTCTCGATTCATCAAGTTCGCTCAATACATCGTCTAGTAGCAAAACTGGATATTCTCCAACCTCGGACTTGATAAACTCAAGCTCACTCAACTTTAAGGACAATACAGCAGTTCGTTGCTGTCCTTGGGATCCAAATTTCTTTAAATCCATCGCATCAGAGAAGAATCGTAAATCATCGCGGTGAGGACCTACGCTGGTGGTCATCCGATGACGATCCTGCGGCAACGCTGCTTTAATGCGCTCGTAAAAGCCTTCCTTTGTATATTCTAATGAACCATTGTCCATATATGGCTGTTCATAACCGATGGTTAAATTCTCTAGACCACCGGTCAATTTACGATTCATCAAATCGATGAGAAGATTGATTTTCTTCAAGCTTTCTAACCGTTTCTTTACAATAAAACTCGCCATATCGGCTAATTGCAAATCCCATTCTTCAAGAGGTATGTTTTGCTTCCCTCTATATTCTTTAAGGATCGCATTGCGCTGCTGTAATAACCGATTATACTGCATTAACTGATGATAATAGGTAGCACTCGTCTGAGAGATTTCCATATCAAGAAAACGTCTACGTCCTGACGGAGTCCCCTTGATGAGTTGTAAATCTTCAGGACAGAAGATAACTGTATTTAATGTACCAATCAGTTCTTTTTGAGATATTTTAGTATCGTTTAAACGAATATCCTTAGGACCTTGGCGGAATAACTTAATATTTACCTTTTGTGGCGTATCCTTTTTCTCGAACTTTACTACAATGCCTGCTTCCTCAGCATTGAACATGAGCATATCTGACGTATCGTTGGTCCGATGACTTTTACCAATGGTACCTACATAAATGGACTCGAGGATATTCGTCTTACCAGCCCCATTGGTGCCGTGCAAAACGATAATCTCCGGATTAAACTGAATCGTTACATCCTTGTAATTACGAAACTGGAATAATTGCAGTGAGTCAATTCTCACCGATTATGCCTCCTCTTGAGTAATCACGAGATCTACATCGAGACCTTCACAAGAAATCACGTCCCCAACGCGACATTTCTTGCGCTTTTCTGTGACAACTTGGCCATTCAAAGTAAGGATGCCTTCATCGATAAAAGATTTAATTTGACCACCCGTTTCAATGATGCCTTCTAACTTCAACAACTGATCAATTTGAATGTACTCCGTATGAATGGGTACCTGCTGTTGCTCTTTCATAACGTCCTCCTATAGTGGACAATTTATAACTATATGGGAATTAGGTAACGATGACTTTTAATCATCATTACCTAATAAAAATATGTATATTAATTCATAAAATTATACGGCGTAGTAATTATATTATCAATAAACCAATTGTAGACATCAATATCTAAGATTTTTAATTATTTAGCACCAGAGTACAGGTCGCTCGCTGAGCATTTTTCTTCGAAAAATTGCACGCTCCGACCAAAGTGATGTGTGGCTCCCATCGTCGCTAAAGCTCCTCTGTTAGCTCACACCCTACTTTTACTTTTAAGCATTCGTACGAACTGGTGTTACTACGTATGTATAGTTCGGATTATTGTCTTGGCGAATGACAACTGGACCATTTTGTTTTAAGAACATGTGGATGTTGTCGCCTGTGCTGTGGCGCAAGATGTCGGAGATATAGCGACCGTTGAAGGAGATTGTGAAAGGTGTACCTTTAAATTCAACAGCTACGTCTTCTTTGGCCATACCGATTTCAGTATTTTGAGTAGACAATGTTACATTGCTTTCAGACCAATCATAACGAATTACGTTATAGCTGATGTCTTTAGCCAATAAGGATACGCGGTCAACAGCACCAGCGAATTCGCGGCGGTCGATAACAGCGCTAGAATCGAATTGGGAAGGGATTACCTTTTCATATTCAGGATATGTGCCTTCAATTAAACGAGAAATAATGTAAATAGACTCAAAGTTGAACACAATTTGTGTGCGATTCCAAATGATGTTAATCATGGCTGGATTATCTGTTGGTAATAAACGAGATACTTCAGCCAACGTTTTTGTAGGAATGATAGCGCGCATTGGCGTAGTTGCTGGTTCATCGATAGTAATTTTCTTAACAGCCATGCGGTGTGTATCAGTAGCAACCATTGTTACTTCGTTTTCTTTAATTTCAAGAAGAGCACCAGTAAATACAGGACGATCTTCGTCTGTTGCAGCTGCATAGTTTGTTAAATCGATGAGTTCTTTCATAGCAAAGCTATCGATGTTTACATGATCTTGGTCGTGAATTTGTTCAACCAAGGAGAAATCATCTGGATGTAATGTTACTAAGTTGAATTCGGAAGAACCAGATGTGATTGTTAAAGAATTACCGTCCTCTGGTTTATAAAGTTCGATGGTATCGCCAGGTAATTTGCGAATTAATTCTTGGAAATAACGGGAACCTACAACTAATGTGCCAGGTTCTTTGATGTCGCCATCGATGGTTAAACGAATACCTAGTTCAAAGTCGTTACCTTGCAATTCTACTTGGCCATTTTTTGTTGTCATGTAGATCGCACCTGGTAAATTGGAACTTATTTTATTTTGAGATACCTTTTGCAATACGTTGATTGCTTTTTGGAGATTTGCTTTTGGGAATGTAATGTGCATTTATAACTCCTTTATGATGTATATTTGATTAATAATAATTTATTATTTTGCTTTACATTATATTTTCTATTTGTTTGTATGTACGATTTACATATAGTGTAGAAGCACTAATAACTATTGTCTTGTTTGTAATTTTCTATGTTTGCTATCGTAGATGCTCTATAGATATTCTGCGATAGATCTGTTTCTACTGGTTTTTTGATTGTTTGTTAGTTTTAGTAGTAGTAATAGTAGGGGCCTGTTCATATGTGTAAAAGTTAATTGGCGCCACTAACTGTGTGATTTCTCGGTTGTGTATAACTATGTTGATAGTTTGTAACCACTTATCCACATAATCACAGCAGAGTGCAGTTTTTAGGATATCCACAAAGTTACGCACAATATATCCACAGAGTTATCCACAGGTTGTTAATTTCTGTTTAATTTCAGAAATTATGTTCTTAGTTTCTTCGTTTCGTTCAATTTCCTTCGTAATTTTATCGTACGCATGGAGAATTGTCGTATGGTCACGAGAGAAGGCTGCTGCGATTTGCGGATAACTTTCATTGATCATATCGCGGCATAGATACATGGCCACTTGGCGTGGGAATGCGAACTGTGCCTTACGCTTCTTGCCGAGCAAGTCTTGCTTTTTAATACTGAAATAAGAACTTACAAAATTCTGGATACTTTCAATAGTGACCATGTTCACCTCTTCGGTGTGAACGAGACCAGACAAGGCTTGTTTAGTGTATTCTAGATCGATAGATTCAAGACGTTGATCGATGGATGCGGTACCGATTAATTTTGTGAAAGCCCCTTGCAACACGCGGACATTTTCGCTAAATTGTAATGCCACATAGTTGATGGAGTCGTTATCGATGCGGATAACGCGATTTTTCTTATATTCTCGTTCCAGCAAAGATCTAAAGATGGCAATGCGTGTTTCTAAATCTGGATTTTCCATGGTAGCAATATAGCCAGCTTGGAAACGAGAACGAAGACGGTCTTCGAATTGCTCCATATCGTTTGGCATCGTATCAGAGGTGAGGACGATTTGCTTGTTGTTATTTAATAACTCATTGAACGTATTAAATAGCTCAGTTTTCGTACTTTCACGACTTTCAAGGAACTGAATATCGTCAATCATGAGCACGTCGATGTTGCGGAATGTGTTGCGGAACAATTTACCTTGGTTACGCTGCAATGTTTCTACGAAAATGTTCATAAAGTTTTCGCTCGTAATGGACATAACCTTCATGTGAGGATGATTTTCCTTGATAGCGTTGCCGATGGCGTGCATCAAATGCGTTTTACCTAGACCTGATGGACCATAGATAAAGAGCGGATTATAGTCGCCGCCTGGGAACTCAGCTACATTTTGAGCCGCCCCAAATGGAATGCGGTTCGCGTTGCCTGTAACGTAGTTGTCAAAACGGTACGCTGGATTAAGGTTAGATAAGGATAAATCCACAGGTACATTATCAGACTGTAATGTAGGTGTTGTAGTTTCAACTGTTTTACTAGGCGCTACCATTGGCTCATCTGGAATATTCACAGGAGCTGGTGCGCGGTCGATATAGACAGGCTCTTGATAGATTGGTTTATAGAACTCATCTTGTTGAGCTTTTTCCTCTACCACAGGCGGTAATGGCATCGGTGGAGCCACTACAGGAGCATCATCGATGAGACTTTCATCAACAAAGGTAGTATCTACACTCTCTTGATTGAAATCGAATAACACCATATCCCGATGGGAACCGATAACCGTAGTAATAGCATCCTGTAAAGCCTTGCTAATCTGCGGCTGCTGATCGATTAAGTTTTTAACAAATGTTTGCATGACCCCTATATGGATCGAATGACTGTCGAGAGACATGGGAATCAACGATGACGTAACGCGCAAGTACAATGCGTCAGGCAAATGTTGCATATTCTTTTTCGCCTCTTGCAATATATGTTCCCATATATTATTCAAATCAAATGACTGCATGACGTGCCTCTTGTGTATAACTATTGCGATAAATGTGTATAACTTTAGGAATAATGTGTATAACTATTGTAAAAGCTGTGGAAAACCATATTATTCTTGTGAATAACCTGTGCACAACCTGTGAATAAGTGAAAATAAAATTCTCTTCCAACCAGATAATAACTGACTTTATAGATTACACAGGTCAAAAGAGAAAAAATGTGGATAACCTCGAAAGTTATCCAACAAAAACTTATAAAAATATATACTTTTTTCCTAATTTCAAGTATGATTGTACCAAAAAATAAGCAATTTGTCATTCAATCTGTGGATAACTTTTATAAACTGTTTGTAATGTATATCTTAAATTTCTTTGGGTATATCTATTACTTTTGGGGGAGGAAGTGAAACTACTTTTATCGCTCCATCCTGACGCAAGTCGCTCAAAAAGTAGTTTCACTTCCCCTCCTCCTATAAGATAATTTATATGATTTCTATACACATAGATGGAAAAGTAATAGATATACCTTTTAGCAATCTACATTAGCCTGTTTATAAAACGTTATCAACACAACTTAAATGAAAATCGGGGAGAGAAGTCAGAGGAAATTAACAGCATCTATTACCCCTCTCTCTCTAAGAGATCAAAACGTAAATTTGCCCAAATATAAAAGATTAGAATTGTGAGTTCTTGTGTTGTTGATATTGATGTTACGTTTACATCGTGTAGTGGTGTGTAAGGCGAAATTAGGGTTGTCTTAGGGAGGGAATATAGGGTCCTTTTGAGCGACTTTACGATTAGTATGGAGCGATGAAGGAGCCCTATATTCCTCCCCCTGGAAACGTAACATCAATTATTGGATGAAATGTGTGATAGAATTATTATAGAAATACAAGAACTCACAAGCAGAATGCCTTTATTATATTGACAAATTTACGTTTTAACTCTATAATTACCCTGTTATGGTATAAGTAAAACAATACAAATGACGAGGAGGTGTTTTACTAATGAAACGTACTTACCAACCAAATACTCTTTGGAGAAAACGTACCCATGGTTTCCGTGAACGCATGAAAACTATCGGTGGCCGTCTCGTTTTAAAAAGAAGACGTGCAAAAGGCAGAAAACGCTTATCTGCATAATATAATAGCTGTTAGGCAGGAGAAAAAACTTGGCGCTGCTGCCAAGTTTTTCTATTCTTAGGACTTAAGGACAATGCATATGGATTATTGCCTCGATAAAGCAAGACGACTGACGCACAATAATGAATATCGCCTTGTGTATAAGCACGGAAAATACGAAGTAGGCCGTATGTGTGTACTTTATCGTATGCCCGTGGCGAAGCAATCTACGCGCATTGGTTTTGTAACCGGTAAAAAGGTTGGTTGTGCTGTTGAGCGCAACCGAGCTAGACGGCTTATGAAAGAGGTATATCGCCTCAATCAACATTCCATACGCGAAGGGTATCATATCGTAATTGTTGGACGTGGCCCTCTGAAAAACGCTACCTACGAAAAAGCGGAAAAGGAGATTTTGTATCTCTTGCGAAAAAGCAAATTATTGGTACAAAATGATAAATAGGACCACAAGTTAGAGGCTTTGGTCCTTTTTTGTGTATATGGAGGTTTCCATGAAACGCTGTATAACTACGCTTTTACGACTTTTAATTAGGTTCTATCAGCTTGCCATATCTCCCTTAAAACCTGGATGTTGCCGTTATTATCCGACATGTTCCACATATACTCTGCAGGCCATCGAAAAATATGGTCCTTTGAAAGGTAGCTGGATGGGTTTAAAACGCATTCTTCGCTGTCATCCTTTCCATAAGGGTGGCTACGATCCAGTTCCCTAACCCATTTGGGATTAGGCTGGTTATGTGTTGTGTGAAAGCAACTTTCACCATTACCATTTAGCACAGATTTGGAAATACCTGAGCATCTGTATGGATGAAATTTAGACCATACCATAACGATATATAGATGCGCAAAGGACGATTTCGGACTGTATGAAAAAGGAGAAACAATGGAATTCTTAAGTAGTATATTCCACCCTATCGTTGAATTGATGACTACATTGGTAACCTATGCGTTCCAATTAACTCAAATGGTAGGTTATCCAAGCTACGGTGTAGCTATTATCCTTTTAACAATCTTTATTAAAGCGATTTTAGCACCACTTACTGTTAAACAAATTAAATCCATGAAGGCTATGCAAGAGTTACAGCCTCGCATGAAAGAATTGCAAGATAAATACAAAAACGATCCTGCAAAACTTCAAGCGGAAATGGGTGCATTGTACAAAGAAATGGGCGTTAACCCATTGGCTGGTTGTTTGCCTCTATTGGTGCAAATGCCATTCTTGATCGCTATCTTCTATGCTTTACAAGGCTATCCATACGATCAAAACTATGTACAATTCTTATGGCTTCCTAGTCTTGGCGAACCAGATCCAATGTACATTTTGCCAGTATTGAGTGCATTATCTACATGGATTATGTCCAAGCAAACTAGTAGCGGTGCAACTGGTGCTGCTGCGCAACAACAAAAGATTATGACAATCTTTATGCCTTTATTCATTGGTTACATCTCCCTTAACTTCCCATCTGGCTTAGTTATTTACTGGATCGTATCCAATGTATTCCAATTTGTGCAACAACATTTCATTTACAAAGGCTTAGAAGCTAAAAAATAGGAGACACTATGGAATTTATCGATGTATCTGCTAAAACCATTGAAGATGCCATTGCCAAAGGCGTAGCTCAATTGGCTGAAGATGGCCAAGAATTGGTAGAAACTAAAGTCTTGGAACAACCTTCTAATGGCTTCTTGGGCATTGGTCGTAAACCAGCAGTTGTTCGCTTATTCTTCACATCTGTAGCTAAAACTGCTACGCAAGAAGAAGTAGCTCATGTAGAAGAACAATCTGTAGCTGTTGCTTCCAAGCCGGTAGCAACAAGTGAAACAGAAGTACAAGATACAGCAGTTGAAACTTCTGAAGGTGATGTTGTAGAAAAACCTTCTAAAAAGGAACTTTCAAAAGAAGATCAACAAGAAATTGCTGAAAAAGGTAAACAATTCCTCGATGATATGTTTACACAAATGGGCCTCAAAGTAGTTATCGAAAAAATGATGACGAAAGATAAAATTACATTCCAAGTACACGGCGAAGATTTAGGTATTTTGATTGGTAAACATGGTCAAACATTGGATGCTATTCAATACTTAACAAATCTCGTGGCACACAAGGATGTATCTGGCCACTGCCATATCGTTGTAGATGTGGAAAACTATCGTTCTCGCCGAGAAGAAACATTGGTAAATCTCGCGAAACGCTTGGCTTCTAAGGTGAAACGCAACCGTCAAAAGGTTTCCTTAGAACCGATGAATGCTTTTGAACGTAAAATCATTCACACTGCCCTTCAAGGGGATAAAAACGTGGTTACCAACAGTGAAGGGGACGAACCGTTCCGTCACGTTGTGATTACGTACAAAAAATAATATAGTGGTGCAGCTTTCAAGTGACTGAATTCTCGGTTGCTTGAGGGCTGCCCCCTTTATTCTTTAGGTTATGGTGAAAGCTAACCTAAGTTAATCTTCGCATGCAAAGATTAGTTTAGTTTAACTTTCACAGGCGAAGAACATATACAAAAGCAAATACTAGATAATCGAAATACGGAGATATGTATGTATATAGATGATACAATAGCGGCCATTGCGACGCCGCCCGGCATCGGCGGGGGGGGGGGTTTTTGTGTTTGGGGGGCCGGCCTCTG
>OGPP01001035.1_pt1 | contig 23495 bp, 19 predicted proteins | sample 1553021 | NCBI WGS metagenome assembly OGPP01 (sample SAMEA2580217, study PRJEB22360) | human gut metagenome | biome: human gut; feature: human-associated habitat; material: faeces | place: Denmark | collected 2008/2010
AGACTGCCTTCGATGGCGATCAGACTGCCCTTCTGGAAATACTTGCTAACAAACTCGGCCTGCTGACGCCATGCAACGATATCGATGAAATCGGCCTGACGCTGCTCGCCCTGACGCGCAAAATTGCGGTCACAGGCAATGCGGAAGCTGCACACATTGGTACCCTGCGGGGTGGTGCGCAGTTCGGGATCCGCCACAAGACGGCCCATGATGGCAACAACATTCAACATTTTACGGTCTCCCTTTCTGTCACAGAAGAATTACTCCTCGTGAGCAATGATCAGGCTGCGCATAACACCTTCAGTGATCTTGTACACACGGTCCAGCTCAGCAGGGAAGCTGGGCTCGCTGGTGAAGTCGATCACGGTGTAAACGCCTTCCTCCTCGTCGTTGATGGGGTAGGCCAGACGGCGCTTGCCCCACTCGTCGATGGAATCGATCGTACCGTTAGCCTCGATCAGGGACTTGAACTTACCAACCAGAGCGGCGGTAGCCTCCTCGTCGAGAGCGGCGCTGGTAATCAGCATGGTTTCGTACTTTGCCATTTTGTAGCACCTCCTTTTGGACTTAAGGGTCCTGCAATCACAGGACCAAGGGTACACACAAAACGCGGCGTCGCGCCTTGTGTGCGGCGTGTCTGTTCAGACAGCAATTTATTATAGCAAGCTGTGTGGATTCTGTCAAGCTTTTTCCGAAAAAAGATATAATAAAAAATATTTTGATTTTTTTGTGAAAGAGGAATATAATATAGTGGCTTTCAGAGGATGAACGGCAGGGCAGCCGGGGAACGGCCGTCTCTCTGCTCTCTGTTATCCATCTTCGGAAGGAATGTATATATGGTTCTGGGAATTTTATAGTAAAGGAAGGATTCTTTGTGTATTCGGTTTTCCGTAACCTGGCAATCATCATCCTCAGCGCAAAGTTCTTTGGCCTGGTGGCCCGCAAGTGCAAGGCCCCGCAGGTGGTGGGTGAGATCCTTGCCGGTTTGATCATCGGCCCCTGTGTGCTGAATCTGGTGCAGACCAGTGATGCCATCTCCACCTTTGCGGAGATCGGCGTGGTCATGCTGATGTTCACCACGGGCCTTGGCACCAATCTGAAGGAACTGATCAAAGCCGGCCCCATCGCCACCCTGGTCGCCTGCGTGGGCGTAGCCGTTCCGCTGGTGGGCGGCACCCTGCTGTACAGTGCGTTCTACGGCTTCTCTGCCGTGGGCAGCCCTGAGTTCTATCGTGCCCTGTTCATCGGCACGATCATGACGGCCACCAGCGTGTCCATTACGGTGGCGACCCTGCAGGAGCTGGGCCACCTGAAGAGCTTTCTCGGCACCACCATCGTCAGTGCCGCCGTCATTGATGATGTCATCGGCATCGTAGTCCTCACCTGCGTACTGGGCGCAAGCTCCGGCACCGGCACGGGTCTGGGCAAGGTGCTCATTAATACGGTGCTGTTCTTTGCCACTGCCGTGGGCGTGGGCGTTGTGGCTCACTTTGCTATGACATGGCTGGACAAGCGCAATCCCCACACCCAGCGCATCACCATCGTGAGCATGGCGTTCTGCTTTGCCATGGCCTACATCGCCGAGGAATACTTCGGCATTGCAGATATCACCGGTGCCTATATCGCCGGTATCGTTCTGTGCACCATGGACGATGCCCCCTACGTGGAGCGCCGCGTGGATATCAGCAATTATATCATTTTTGCGCCCATCTTCTTTGCATCCATCGGCTTGAAGACCGACATCAGCGGCCTGACGCCGGAAATCTTCCTGTTCTGTGTCTGCTTCGTCATTGTAGCACTTATCACCAAGATCATCGGCTGCGGCCTTGCGGCCAAGATCTGCCGCTTCAACTGGGGCGACTCCCTCAAGATCGGCGTTGGCATGATGACCCGCGGCGAGGTGGCGCTGATCGTGGCCCAGAAGGGCCTGGATGTCGGCGTGGTGGACTCGGTCTACTTTACCGCTGTGATCCTGCTGATCGTGGTGTCCAGTGTGGCAACTCCGCTGGTGCTGAAGGCACTCTTTACCAAGATGCCGCCGCAGAAGCACCCCAGTCAGGTAAATGGGTAAACAATAAAAAAGATCCTCCGACAGATCTGCCGGAGGATCTTTTATTTTCAGGATAAGTTACAGTGTCTTGCAGAACTCCTTCAGGTAAGCGCGGAATTCTTCGCCGATCTCCGGATGCTGCAGGGCCAGCTCCACCTGTGCCTCTACCACCTTGAGCTTGTTGCCCATGTCGTAGTGCTTGCCGGTGAACTCTACGGCCGTCATGCCGCCGCGGGTGCGGGCATACTCGGCCATGGCATCGGTCAGCTGGATCTCGCCGCCTGCGCCGGGCTTGGTGTGGGCAAGGATCTCGTAGATCTCCGGGGTCAGCAGCACGCGTCCCAGAATGGAGTAGTTGCTGAACTCCTGTCCCTTCTTGGGCTTCTCGATCATGTCGTCCACAAAGAAATAGTTGTCGTGGATGGGGGTGGTCTTCAGGCTGCAGTACCGGCTCACATCTTCCCATGGCACTGCGGAAACGCCTGCCGCCGGGCGGCCGAACTCCTCGTAGGCGCGGATCAGCTGAGCACAGACCGGGTCCTCGCCCCAGATCACGTCATCGCCATAGATCACCACGAAGGGATCATCGCCGGTGAAGGCCTTGGCGGTGTTCACGGCATGGCCCAGACCCAGCGTTTGCTTCTGGCGCACAAAGAGGATGTTTGCCATGTTGGCGATGCCAAGGCACTCTTCCAGAGCCTTTTCCTTGCCGGGCTTTGCCAGCTTTTCTTCCAGCTCAGGGCTGCGGTCGAAGTGATCCTCGATGATGCTCTGGTTGCGGCCCAGAATGATGAGGATATCGGTGATGCCGGAACGCACAGCTTCTTCCACCAGATACTGGATGGCGGGCTTGTCCACGATGGGCAGCATGCCCTTGGGCATGGCCTTGGTAGCGGGCAGCACGCGGGTGCCAAGACCGGCGGCAGGGATGACGGCTTTGGTGACTTTCTTCATCATGATCCATATTCTCCTATTACTATTTTGAAATCCGCAATGCCAGCCTTTGCAGGCGGCATTGTAGATCAGAGCATCCCGGCCAAAGCGTCCAGATTCGGACCCATCAGCACGGTAGCGCAGGCACCCAGCACCATCAGCAGCACAAAGGCACCGATCACACCGGCGATGCTCACGCCGCCCTGCGCAGACAGGACCGCACGGCGCTGGGCAGCGTCCGGGAACTCAGCACGGATGCGGCGGATGCGCTCGGCTGCGCTTTTGCGGTACAGCCACTTGGCGTACAGGGTGCGCAGCATCACCAGCGCAAAGCTGAACACCGTCATAATGCGGGAAAGCACGACGATGGCAGTGCTGCTGATGCCCGCAGTGAGCGGACTGCCGGTGGCCTGCATCATGCTCAGCAGGGTGGGCAGGGCCACCACCAGCTCTGCGGCCAGAAAACCAAAGGCCGGCTTCCACGCCTTGCGGTAGAAGAAATAGAACGGGCCGAACACCAGCGCCGAGAAGCACATGGAAATTTTGGTGTGCTGCAGCTGCATCCGGCTGTAATCGTTCAGGTAGACGGGCGCGGCCTTGCCAATATAATCGTTCCAGTCGCTGTAGGGGATGCCGTCGATCAGCTCTTCCTTGCCAAAGGCCGCCTGCACGTTGCGGCGGGTGGGTTCCTCCACCGTCTGCTGATACTGGCGGTAAAGGTCGTTGTAATCAAAGCGTCCGTCTGCGTCGGTGCCGGGCTGGCTTTGGGTGGGCGGCTCCGGGCACTGGCTCTCCGGCGGAAGAACGGCACCGCAGCAGCGGCAGCGCTCTTCGGTGCGCAGGGTGCGCTCGCCGCAGCTGGGGCAGGTGCGCAGAGCATCGTCTTTGTACGGGAACGTCCATTCATAGCCCGCGCCATGGGCGGGGGTGTGGATGCAGCGGCCAAGCTTTTCGTAGCACTCGCGGTGATAGGGTGCGCCGCAGTCCGGGCAGACCACGATATCATCGGTCAGCGCCAGCGGTCTGCCGCAGCCTTCGCAGGGACAGCCATAATATTTCGGCATGATTTCCTCCTATTGTATGGTTCATACTGGTATTATACTCCCCTGAAAGAGAAAAGAAAAGGTGAAAATCTTCAAAATTCCAGCAGGATAATCCATTTACCCCTTTACTTTAGCACAGATTCTCGGTATACTAATGAAGTATCTGTGTATAAACTGTGTCTTTTGGCAAGTACAAAGGACTTTACCTTATTTATCATTTCGAGAGGGATTTAGAGAATGATCACGATTGACGAACTGAAGGTGCAGCTTGCCGATTACGGCAAGGCGGTCAAGGACTTGGAAGAAGCCCTTGCCATTGATGCCTCCCGCAAGCGCGTGCAGGAGCTGGAGCACACCATGAGCCGCCCCGGCTTTTATGATGATGCAGACCTGAGCAAGAAGGTCTTTGACGAGGTGGGCGACCTGAAGGGCAAGCTGAGCCGCTTTGAAAAGCTGCAGGGCCTGTACGATGATGCCGAGACCATGCTGGAAATGCTGGATGAAGAATACGACCCCGCCATGATCCCCGAAGCAGAGGAGTCTGTGAACGCTGTGGGCAAGGCAGTGGATGAGCTGCAGCTGATGACCATGCTGAACGGTGAGTACGACCACAGCAACGCCATCCTGACCTTCCACGCAGGCACCGGCGGCACCGAGGCACAGGACTGGGCCGAGATGCTCTACCGGATGTACAACAAGTGGGCGCAGGCTCACGGCATGACCGTCGAGGTCCTGGACTATCAGGACGGCGATGAGGCCGGCATGAAGAGCGCTTCCATGATGGTCAAGGGTGCCAACGCCTACGGCCTGCTCAAGAGTGAGAACGGCGTCCACCGTCTGGTGCGCGTCTCTCCCTTTGACGCCAACGCCCGCCGTCAGACCAGCTTTGCTTCGCTGGAAGTCATGCCCGAGCTGGACAACACCATCCAGGTGGACATCCGCCCCGAGGACATCGAGATGCAGGTCTACCGCTCCTCCGGTGCCGGTGGCCAGCACATCAACAAGACTTCTTCCGCTGTCCGACTCATCCATAAGCCCACCGGCATCGTGGTCAGCTGCCAGACCCAGCGCAGCCAGTTCCAGAACCGCGACTACGCCATGGAGATGCTGAAGGCAAAGCTGTACCAGATCGCCAAGCAGCAGCACATGGATAAGATCGACGACATCAAGGGCGTCCAGAACGAGATCGCATGGGGCCACCAGATCCGCTCCTACGTCTTTATGCCCTACACGATGGTCAAGGACCACCGCACCAACTACGAGACCGGCAATGTGGACGCTGTCATGGACGGCGACCTCGACGGCTTCATCTTCGCTTACCTCAAGGCCGCAAGCCGTGGTGAGCTGCAGGATACCTGAGCCGGAGCACGACCCTGAAAAAATCAGCACCCGCTTTTCTGCCCGATGGGGGAGAGAGGCGGGTGCTTTTTTGTCCGGGAAAAAACGGCCCATGGACAAATCGCTCATGCCGCTGCACGGAAGGTGTGGAGAAGGTGTGGCGCAGCGGCCTTTTTGTGAGAAATGACAAATATTCGTCCGAAAGATTGTTGACAAAATCTATTGAAAAACCTATAGGGGGGGGGGTAAAATAAAAGAAGGAAAAACCACGAAACAGGAGGTAAAAATTATGCGGTTACGGAAAACAATGAAGCGCACGGCGGCAGCTGTGCTGGCGCTCAGCATGGCGGTGTCGGCAGTTGCTGCCCCGGCCTCGGCTGCTTACATCTGTGATGTGAGTCAGGGCAGTGTGGAAGTCTCGGTGAATGAGAAAGGCGAGAAGACCATCAAGGTCGGCGACGACAGTGTCACCATCAAGACGGACGGCACCAAGGTAACGACCGGAAACGGCATCAAGGAGGATGGCGACGACACAGACGACATCATCATCACCGGCGACAACACCGGCGACAATACCAAGCCCACCGAAAGCCTGAACGCAGAGGAAGAGAACACTTCCGAGGCCGAAAAGTCCGGCGAAAACACCTCCGAGGTTGAAAAGTCCGGCGAAAACGCCTCCGAGGTTGAAAAGTCCGGCGAGACCGAGGAGCAGGCCCAGGAGAAGGAGACTGAGGAGAAGCCCGCCGACTCTCAGGAGCCGGAGCAGACCGAAAAGACCTCCGATCAGGTGATCGAGTACGGCCAGTATGACGCCGAGGCCCAGAAGGAGGCCGCCAAGCCCGCCGTAAAGCCTGCTGCGGAGCAGGAGACCGGGGAGAAAAAGGCCGCTGAGGAGAAGACCTACGAGGACCACCAACGCCCCCGCCTCCATCACCGAAAAGGCTCAGGACGCTGCCAGAAATGTGGTAAAGATCATCAATAATTTTACTACTCCTCTGAAGGTCATCTTTAGTAACCTGAAGGTGGATGCAGGGGATACGGGCAAAGATGCTGTGAAGATCGAGGGCACCGGCGATGTGACGCTGGAGCTGGAGGGCAAAAATGAGCTGACCGGCGGCAACAGCGGCGATTTTGGGACGAGAGGAATAACATCTGGTAAAGGCAAGCTGACGATCCAGGGCAAGGAGGGCTCCTCTCTGTCTACCACCGGCGGCTCGGGCACTAAGGGCGGATCCTTTGGCATATGTGCTACTAGTGGAAAGCTGGATCTGGTGAATGCAACGGTTACGGCCACCGGCGGTTTCGGCGGCGGCTCAGGCATATCTGCCAACGATGAAGTTAACATCAAAAATTCGAAGCTCACTGCAAAGGGCGGCGGCCAGCTGCACCCTGGAGAGGATACAAGTACAGGTGGCGGCACAGGCATTAGCCTCTTCGTGAAGGGAAAGGTCGTTGTTGGAGAGGGCAGCGAGGTCATTGCCATTGGCGGCGATCATAAGACTGTGAAGAAAAGTGCCTGGGGTGGTGCTGCTCTCCGCTTCTTGGGGACAGGCGTTGGCTGCGGCTATGAGGTCCAGAAGGGCGGTAAGCTGACGGCGATCGGCGGCAATGCAGAGTCGAAAAGCGGCGTTGTTACCGGAGGCGATGCTCTCAATGGAATGGGTGGCGGTATCGTGTCCTCTGGTGAGACTACGCTCATCGGTGGCAATGCCAAGTCGGGCTCGGGCAAGGCCACCGGCGGCAATGCGAGTTTCTATGATGGTAATAGTAACCAAGTTACTGTGAAGGGAGGCACGACAACTGCGCTGGGCGGCAAGGCAGAGGGCGCCGACGGCAAAGCCACCAATGGCAGCAGCATCAAGACTAGCAGGAGTGGCAAGATTGGCCTGAGTGTTGAAACGGGCGGTACCCTTGTCACCGCCATGCCGGGCGAGCGGGATGGAAAGGGAAACGGCATTATCGGAAATGTCGAGATCAAGACCGATGGCGGCAAGATCGAAGAGGTGGAGAACGCCAAGGTAGTCAAGAAGGAGGACGGCAGCATTACCGTCACAGGTGACCTAGTCGGCATCAAGCAGGACGGCCACAGCTACGAGCTGACGGCTACGGTGGAGCCCACCTGCACCACCCCGGGCAAGCGGGTCTACACCTGCACTACCGAGGGCCATACGAACGATACCTACGAGGAGACCATCGACGCACTGGGCCACCACTTTACCGCAGTTGAGGTAGTGGCACCCACCTACACCTCCGAGGGCTACACCATCTACAAGTGCGAGACTTGTGGCGAGACCGAGAAGCGGGAATTTGTGCCGATGCTGGTGCCCGAGAGCAACGGAGGCTCCTCCGCTGTCACCCTGACCGTTACCGGGGCAGGGGCCTACGAGACCTCCATTGCCGATGGCCGGTATGTTGTGGCAGTGCCTGCTGAGACTGCCGTCCTTTCCGGCTGCCTGAGCAACCTGAAGGAGCTGAAGGCTCAGGGCGTGAACACCCTCGTGTTCCGCACCCAGCTCCGTGAGACCGCCCTGAATATCGACAGCATGCTGTCTCTGGGCGTAGACGACACCCTCTTTGCCCTCACCCACTCCGGTGAGAGCGCAGAGCTGACGGTGGGCGGCTTTGCACACAACGAGCTGCTCCACTAAGCTTAGCCTCCCCCGCAGGCGAAGTTTACCGCAAAGCTCCGCTTGCCTCCTTATTGCAAAAGCCCCCGGCACTTCCGCATGGTGCCGGGGGCTTTTTGTACCTATCTTATTGTAAGTCGCCCAGGATCCCCGGCCAGAGCGCTTCCTCCTGCCGCATGGCGACGAAGCAGCAGTCGAGGTACATCTTGTTCACGGCGGCGACGATGGTGCCGCGCAGCAGACGCTTTTCGTCGGCGGCATCCGGGTCGAGGCCGCGGATGGTGCGGCTGGCCCCGAAGATGTAGGGCAGGCAGTTCTCCACCTCGTCGCAGAAGTAGTCGTAGGCTTCGGCGGCGGTGCAGTGAGCCCGCTGCATCTGGAACAGAGTGTCGATGTTTTCCAGCGAGAGGACATTTTTAGACAATACGATATAGATGAGAGAAGCCAGCTGTTCGCGGGAATACTTCTTTTTGACGGGGTGGGAGATGACTCCTTTCTTGACGTAGTTGCTCACCATGGAGGGGGTGAGCTCCACCCCGGGGAAGCCCCGGAAGCAGCTGTTGACGAGCTGCACGGTCTGGTCGAGATACAGCCCCACAGAGGGCAGCTCCCGGTAGCGCGGCAGGGAAAACCCGGCGGCGCAGGCCGTGACACGGCGTTTCATTTCCTGATTCATGGTGGTAGTATATCGCATTTTTGAGTCGGGGTCAACCGTTTATGAAAACAATATTAAGAATTTCGCAAATCGCTTGACAGGTTTTTGAAAAACTGATATAGTGGACTCGCAGAACGTAAAAAATGCGGCGGACATCCGCCGGAATGGAGATAGATGAGATGAAACGAATCGTTGTGGACTCTTCCGCCAGCCTGTACAAGCTGGACGGCATTGATTTTGCTGCTGTGCCTCTGAAGATCGTGACCGACGAGAGGGAATACCTCGACGACGGCACGCTGGACGCCGTGGAAATGGCGACTACCCTGCGCACCTATAAGGGCAAGACCAGCACCTCCTGCCCCAACATCGGCGACTGGCTGGAGGCTTATGAGGGCGCAGATGAAATTTATGCCATCACCATCACCGGCACCCTGTCGGGCAGCTGCAACGCCGCCCAGCTGGCCGCAGAAGAGTATCAGGCAGAGCACCCGGGTGCTCAGGTCTTTGTGCTGGACAGCCTGTCTGCCGGCCCGGAACTGGTGCTGCTGGCAGAGCATATCCGTGCGCTCATCGAAGAGGGTAAGGATTTTGACGAGGTGTGCGAAGAGATGCTGCGCTACCGTCACCACACCCATCTGCTGTTCTCGCTGGAATCGCTGGCGAATCTGGCCCGGAATGGCCGCGTAAAGCCCGCTGTGGCTGCTGTGGCGCGGATGCTCAACATCCGGGTCATCGGCAAGGCCAGCGATGTGGGCGAACTGGACGTCCTCTGCAAGACCCGCGGCGAGCACGGCGCTCTCGAGCGCATCGTGCTGGAGCTCAAAGGCCACGGCTACACCAACGGCAAGGTCATCATTGCCCACTGCGGCAACCCCGCCGCCGCCGAGCGCCTGATGCACATGGTGAAAGCTGTCTTCGAGGGCGCACAGGTGCGGGTGACCGAGTGCGGCGGCCTGTGCAGCTACTACGCCGAGCTGGGCGGCCTCATGGTGGGCTTCGAGGACGCGGACGCCTGAGCTTGAAATCTCCGCATCTCTGCGCTATACTATTCCCATAAAAATGCTGCCGAGAGGCAGCGGGGGAGGCGCAGATGTTCTTTCGGCTGCCGGTCGTACGGTTCTTCAATCGTGTCATCAACAGGGCCACGGTCACAGTGGCCCTTGTTTTGCTGCAGATCGGCTGGCTGCTCTGGGCCTTCTTCTCCCTCACCGCCGGAAAGGTGTGGGTGAATGCGGGGCTGAACGTCCTCAGCCTCTTCATCACCCTCTACCTCGTGCGGAAGGACGAAAACAGCGACTATAAGATCATCTGGCTCGTCCTCATCGGCATGATGCCGCTGCTGGGCGGTGCGCTCTATCTGGCCTTCGGCAACAAGGCCCCCGCCAAGCGGATGCGCCAGCGGATGCAGGCGGTGGAGCGCCAGCACACCGCCGACCTCGCCCAGCAGCCGGGCCAGACCGACGCCCTCGACCCCGCCAGCAGGGGACTGAGCCGGTATGTTTCGGAGTACGGGCCGTACCCCGCATGGAAAAACTCCACGGCAAAATATTACCCCTGCGGTGAGGCCATGTACCCTGACCTGCTGGCCGACCTCGAAAAGGCAGAGCGGTTCATCTTCCTCGAGTTCTTCATCGTCCGCACCGGCAAGATGTGGAAGGGCGTAGAGGACATCCTTGTCCGCAAGGCGGCGCAGGGGGTGGATGTCCGGCTCATCTACGACGATTTCGGCAGTCTGCTGGGCCTGCCTTCGGATTTCGTGGTAAAGATGGAACGGGCGCATATCCGCTGCATCCCGTTCAACCCGGTGGTGCCGCTGGTGTCGCTGGTCATGAATCACCGCGACCACCGGAAGATCGTGGTCGTGGACGGAAATACAGCCTATACGGGCGGCATCAATCTGGCCGACGAGTATATCAATGAAGAAGAGAGGTTCGGCTACTGGAAGGACGCAGCCCTCCGCACCGAGGGCGCGGCGGTCTGGAACTTCACGGTGATGTTCCTCGACCACTGGAACGCCTTCCGCCCCAGCGAGGAGGATTATGCGCCCTTTATGCCTCAGGCTGAGGCCCTGTCTGCCCAGTCGGACGGAGTGATACAGCCCTACGGGGACAGCCCGCTGGACGAAGAGGCTCTGGCCGAGACGGTCTACCTGAATATCATCAATCAGGCCCAGCGGTATGTCTATATCTATACGCCCTACTTCGCGGTGGGCGAGACCATGCTGGAAGCGCTGAAGGCGGCGGCAAAGCGGGGCGTGGACGTCCGGCTGGTGCTGCCGGGCATCCCGGACAAGAAGCTCGTCTTCCGGCTGACCCGCTCCTATTATGTGCCGCTGCTCCTGGCGGGGGTGCGCATCTACGAGTTCACGCCCGGCTTCCTCCACGCCAAGTGCTACGTCAGCGACGACCGCGCCGCCGTGGTGGGCAGCATCAACATGGATTACCGCAGCCTCTTCCTCCACTTTGAGTGCGGGGCGCTGCTGCTCTATAACAGTCAGGTCATTGCGCTGCGGGACGATGTGCTCCGCACCCTGCCAGAGTGCCGGGAAGTGCAGCTGGCCGACTGCCGCACCTCGCTGGCCGGGACGCTGCTGGACAGTGTGCTCCGCCTGCTGAGCCCGCTGATGTGAGGGATACTGCGGTAGAATAAGTGGCGAAGTTCTATAAATCAAATGATATATCGTTCAATATTGATTGTTTGCCAACCTGGCAAAGTTCTCCTGATTGGCAAACTACCTACTTTGCCAGCAAGCCTTAAGTTTGCCAACGTGGCAAAGTTTGATTTGTGACGATAACACGCTGGTATTTTGGAACTTTGCCAGATAACACGTCAGTCTCAGAGCACAGTTGTAAATTTTCTGCGCGGTGCTTGACTTTTGCAGGGAATCGCATATAATAAAGATGATAAATGTGGAAGCCGATATGTCATTGGCACACCCAAAAGGAAAAGACCCCCTCCCGGAGCGGCAATCTCCGAAAGGGGGTCCTTTTTAGTGCTTACGGCCCTTCAGCCATCCGTCAAGCCACTTGCAGATATAGTAAGAAGCTACATTTGCTCCGACGGACAGGATAAATGTGGAAATATACGCCATTGGACAACACCTCCCTTCCCATAAAACTGGGCGGGGTAGGCCGCAGGACAAGTATAACACAGTTTCCAACAAAAAGATACATAAATAAATAGACTCCTGTCGGGCTATACTACTCCCAAAGAGATGAAAGGGAGCGTAACGCTTATGACACAGAGACAAAAAGCTCTTCTGAGCTGTGCCGTGGCGGCGGCACTGCTGCTGTCCGGCTGCCGCAAAGGCAGCAGCGATTCCGGCAGCATGAGCAGTTCGAACGCCATGTCCGGCTCGTCCGGCAGCGCCAGCACCACCCAGACCGGCGGCTGGAAGACCGGCCTCGGCATCCTGACCGAGGCCTCCGACGAGGCCCGCACCGGCACCATCCATACCATCGCCGCCGCCGTCCTGCTGGACGGAGACGGCAAACTGGCCGACGTGATGCTGGATGAGCTGGAAGTGGAAGTTACCGCCGACGGCAAAGGCGTCGTCACCATGCCCACCGACTACCGCACCAAGCGCCAGAAAGGGGACGACTACCCGCTGGCAGCGGCATCTTCGCTGAAAAAGGGCTGGGCCGAGCAGGCCGATGACTTCGCCGACTACCTCACCGGCATGACGCCCGAGCAGGCATCCATGCTGGAAACCGATAAGGACGGCAAGGCCACGGACGCCGACCTGCTGTCCGGCTGCACCATCCGGGTGGATCAGTACCGCGACGCCGTGGCGAAAGCCTGCACGAATGCGGCCGCCCTCGGCGCGGCGAAGGGCGACCGGGTGAGCCTCGGCGTGGAGGCGGAGAATGCCTCTTCGGACATCACCGCCACCGACGACAAGGATGTGAACGCAGAAGTTGACCTTACCGTCGTGGCCCTGACGCTGGATGCCGATGGCCGTGTGACCAGCGCCATCGGCGACATGGCAGAGCCGGCGCTGACCATCGCGGCAGACGGCGGCGTTACCGCCCCGGACACCGTCCGCTCCAAGCTTGAGCTGGGCGACAGCTACGGGATGCGGAACGCATCCAGCCTCGGCAAGGAGTGGTACGAGCACAGCGAGGGCTATTGCAGCTACCTCAAGGGCAAGACTGAGAAAGAGGTGGCGGACATCCCTGCCGACGGCTCGGACGCCGACCTCGCGGCCCTCTGCACCATCTCCATCGACGCTTTGCAAAAGGCCGCAGGGGATGCGTTTGAGAATGCGTCGCTGTGACAGAAAAAATCCCTCCTGACTTGACATCGGGAGGGAGAGTTGTTATACTAATAATAGAAAGGGCGCTGCGACAAGCGGTCAGCCCGGTTCAAGAGATTAGATTTTCAATGTGAAAACCGTCACCCTGCCCGGTGGCGGTTTTCGCGTTTTACTCTGATCGTAAAAACACATCCGAAAAGATGAAACGTCAAAGTAATCGGCATATGCCCACCCCCTTTGCGGAAGTGTGGCTGACCGCCTGCCGTTGTTTGCAGCGCCCGCTGCTTTTACGAGCAGCACCTATAGCATATCATAAACTTCGACAAATAGCAAGGAAACACCTGTGTTTCTTCCCTGGAATCTGCAAAAAGCGAGAAGGGAAGGAACGAGGGTGTTTTTTCTTTTGTACAAATACAGCAAAACCCCTGTCGGAACGGTGCGGTCTGCGGTCAAACCTGCGCGAAAGGGCCTGAAATCTGCGTGAATCGCACTTGCGGGGGGGGGGGGGGGGGGGAGGGGGTATGGTATAATAAAATCACCGAAACACACCCCACGATTGGAGGTAGCGACGATGAAAACTGCAAAACGACTCCTTGCCCTTGCCCTTGCGGGCGTGATGGTGCTGGCCCTGCTCACCGGATGCTCGGACAGCAGCTCCCAAGCCAAGCAGGTGGAAGAGTATTTCCGGTACAGGAGGGGACAATTTGCTGACTATCAGAAGGACGAGACGCTGGACAGAAAGCTCAAGGTCATCGCACGGCAGTTCCAGCCGAGCTGGCTGGCTGGTGGAGGAGATATGCTGACCGAGGAGGCACAGAACATCATTAAAAAGGAATTGGAAGACTATCTGGTGACAGGCAGTGTTTATCTTTGGTATGGAGAAGTGAAGCCGGAGCAGAGTGCGCTGGCGCAGGCGGAGAGTATGAAGCAATGCAATATGGTAGGGTTTGGCAGGTATGATTCGTCAGGCACCGCTCTGAACGCCATAGCCTTTACAATGACGGGCAAAAAGAGTGACGGCCACCGCTATTACCTCGCACTGCGAACAGACGCCACCATCAAGACCCCGCAGAACTGACAGAGGAGGAAACGACCATGAAATTGAAAAAGCTGTTTGCCCTTGCCCTTGCTGGCGTGATGACGCTGGCCCTGCTCACCGGCTGCGGCGATAAGCCGGGCGATAAGCCGGCGGACACCCTCCGGGCCGAGGCTCTGGCAGACATCATAAATGTGCAGCGTGGCGTGAACATCACCTGCGAGGCCGACCCGCAGCTGAGTGAGGCGGCGGAGAGGTACACACAGGTGAGCTCTGGGGAGGGAACTCTTCTTATTAACAAATTGAAGTGGGGCAATTACTACTCTATCGGTCCTGAGCCTCGCAAAGCTCTCTTGAAAACCATCGGCATCGACCCCAACACCACCAACAAACAGGTTATCTTCTACTGTGGAGAGGACAGAGGCTCGGACGACCCCGTCAAGCAGGCCATCGACCTCTGTGACGACTACAGACTGGTACTGCCGGAACCGAATGAGAAGAATTGGGCCACTATCAGCTTCCTCGCATCCAGCTACCGGGTCGGCTTCGGAAGGTGGAAGGATGAGAATGGCAAACCCAGGCTCTTCGTCATCATGGTAGGCGACATCCCGGGGAGAAGCTGACGCCTCTGCGGCGGGAAGATAAGAAAAACGGACAGCATCCCCCTCGGAGAGACTCCCCGAGGGGGATTTTTGCGCCTTGCGGAGCGCCCTGTCCTTCATACAACCTCTCCGTCATTGCTTCGCAATGCCACCTATCCTTGTAGGAGAGGCCTTGGCATACCGTAAAGCCTCGCCTCTTCGCCAGAGGCTCCCCTACTAGGGGAGCTGGCGCGAAGCGCCTGAGAGGTTGTACGAAGGACAGCCTGCCCGTGAGCCGCAGCCGTGCCGGAAAGGCACGGCTTTGTTCAATTTTCCTATGTCCCTCCCTTGAATACAGGCGGAAACCGTCAAAACGCGAAAAAATCGGTTTTCCTCTTGCCAAACGGGGCAAAACGCGCTATTCTATAGTCACAGTTTAACAATTTAGCATGGTAAAGCGGTAAAACGAAGTGCTGCTTCTAAAGGAGGAATTTGTATATGAAACGTCTGGTCTCTGCTTTTCTGGCCGGTGCGATGGCACTGAGCCTTGCCGCCTGCGGCGGTGCCGCATCCACTTCCACCGCTGGCTTTTCTCGGTGAGGGACATACCCCCCTTCTCCGGCTGCTTCTCCTGCCGCCGCCTCTGCCGCCCCGGCAAGCTCCGCGGCCGCTGACAGCGACCTGGCTTATATCCGGTCCAACGGCAAGATGGTCATCGGCTACACCGTGTATGAGCCGATGAACTACACCGACGCCGACGGCAACTTCACCGGTTTCGATACCGAGCTGGCCACCGCTGTCTGTGAGAAGCTGGGCGTTGAGCCGGAGTTCGTGGAGATCAACTGGGACACCAAGGAGACCGAGCTGGCTGCAAAGAGCATCGACTGCATCTGGAACGGCCTGACCCTGACCGATGACCGGGAGGAGAACATGGCCTGCACCAAGCCCTACGTCAAGAACGCCCAGGTCGTCGTGGTGAAGGACGGCACCGACTACACCTCCACCGCCGACCTCATCGGCAAGACCGTGGTGGCCGAGGCCGGCTCTGCCGGTGAGACCACCATCACCGAGAACGCCGACCTGTCTCAGGCGGATTTCATCTCCAAGGCTGTTCAGACCGACTGCCTGATGGAAGTCGCCGCCGGTACCGCTGACGCCGCCATCCTCGACCTGACTTTGGCTTCTGCCATGATCGGCGAGGGTACCGACTACGCAAACCTCAAGATGGTAGATGAGCTGAACGTCGAGGAGTACGGCGTGGCCTTCCGCAAAGGCAGCGACGTGGCCGAGGCTGTGGACAACGCTTTCGACGAGCTGAAGGCTGACGGCACCATGCAGACGCTGGCCGACAAGTACGGCCTGACTCTGGCTGAGTAACTTACATTATAAACGGATAGGTGTAGTGATTCTGTGACTGTGATTTTGGAGCGTCTGACCGGCGCATTCGCGCTCAACTGTGAGCTGTTCTTTCTGACCCTGCTGTTCTCGCTTCCGCTGGGCCTTGTGGTGGCCTTTGGCTCCATGAGCCGGTGCGCACCGCTGCGGGGCGTCGTCAAGACCTTCGTGTGGGTCATCCGCGGCACGCCGCTGATGCTCCAGATCATCGTTATCTACCTCGGCCCCGGCCTGCTGGGCATGACCAACCCCTGGCCCTCCGGCTCATCGGGCCGTCTGGTGGCGGCGGTGGTGGCTTTCGCCATCAACTACGCCTGCTACTTCTCTGAGATCTACCGCGGCGGCATCGAGGCTGTGCCGAAAGGCCAGACCGAGGCCGGTCAGGTGCTGGGCATGACCAGGAGCCAGATCTTCTTCAAGGTCACGCTCCTGCAGGTCGTCAAGCGCATCCTGCCCCCGATGGGCAACGAGGTCATCACGCTGGTGAAGGATACCTCGCTGGCGAACGTCATCGCCAACAAGGAGATCATCATGATGGCAAAGGAGTACAGCGCCAAGGGCCTTATCTGGCCGCTGTTCTCCACCGCAATTTTCTTCCTCGTCTTTGTCGGCGCACTCACCCTGCTGCTGGACTGGGCCGAGAAAAAGATGGACTATTTCCGCTGTTAAGGAGGATACTGAATTATGGCATTACTCGAAGCCTCCGGCATCGGGAAGAATTTCGGCGAGACGAAGGTTCTCAGGGACATCTCGCTCACACTGGAACAGGGCGAGGCGCTGGCCATCATCGGCTCGTCCGGCTCAGGAAAGACGACGCTGCTGCGCTGCCTGAATTTCCTTGAGCGTCCCGACACCGGCGTCATCAGGGTGAACGGCGAGACCATGTGGGACGCCGCCGACCCTGCCACCCAGCGGGAGAGCGAGGTGCGGAAAAAGCGCCTCCACTTCGGCCTTGTGTTCCAGAACTTCAACCTCTTCCCCCAGTACACCGCGCTGGAAAACGTGATGCTGGCGGGGGAGCTTTTGGCAAAGGAGCAGCCCGGCTACAAGGCCAACAAAAAGGCCATCCACGCCCAGCTGGAAGCACAGGCCCGTGACCTGCTGGCCCAGATGGGCCTGTCGGAGCGGGCGGGCCACTACCCCCACCAGCTCTCCGGCGGTCAGCAGCAGCGGGTGGCCATCGCCCGCGCACTGGCGCTCCACCCGGACATCCTCTGCTTCGATGAGCCCACCAGCGCCCTCGACCCGGAGCTGACCGGCGAAGTCCTCCGTGTCCTGCGGGACCTCGCCGACCGAAAGACCACCATGATCATCGTCACCCATGAGATGCACTTCGCCCGCGACGTGGCCGACCGCATCCTGTTCATGGACGGCGGCGTCGTGGTGGAGGAAGGCCCGGCCCGCCAGCTCATCGACCACCCCCAGGAGGAGCGCACCAAGCAGTTTTTGGCGCACTACTCTGAATAAGACAGGCTATGGCCCTCCCCGCTCGGGAGGGCTTTTTTGCGCCACTCACGCCGAAAACACCACGATTCGCGCAGATTTTATTTACATTCTCTGAATTTTTTGGTAAGCTTGTGTCAGAAAAGGCTGATTCTTCAAAAGACGAACAGACCAAAGGAGGACAGACTATGAGACTGAAAAGCGCACTCCGGCGGGGCGTGGCCGCCGCCGTCATCGCGGGCATCGTGGTGAGTTCCGGCATCCCGGCCTATGCGGCCCCGTGGAACATCGCCGACGGCGACATCACCGTGAAAGCGGGCGACACCGAAGGGACGAACTGGGTCTCACAGGGGGAGAAGGAGGATGTGAAGGACACCGACACCGTCATTACCGGCGAGTCGGATAAGAACACCGTCACCATCGACACCTCCAAGGGCGACGTGGACGTCACCTTCGACGACCTGAAGATCGACGTCAGCGGCAAGACCGAGGTGGATGGCAGCGGTGACGGCTCTACCCGGGAGAGCAATGCCGCCGTCACCGTGCAGGGCGGCGGCGATGCCACCATCGAGCTGGACGGCGACAACAAGCTGAAAAGCGGCAGCAATAATGCGGGCCTTGAGAAGAACAAACAAGAGTCGAAAGGCACGTTGACCATCAAGGACGACAAGGGCAAGGACGGCTCCCTCACCGCTGAGGGCGGCGAAGGCGGCGCAGGCATCGGCGGAGGAGCGGAGAGAACCGGCAGCAACATCACCATCCGGGGCGGCACCATCGAGGCTGTGGGCGGCGCAGGAGCGGCCGGCATCGGCGACGGTGTAGGTGCGCAGCAGCCTGAGATAGACCAGGATACACCGCCCAGCAACCCCAATAACATCATCATCTGCGGCGACGCCGAGGTGACGGCCAAGGCGGGGAGGAGCCAAATGTTGGACGCCAAGGCCCCGGCCATCGGCGGAAAGTACGGCGAAGTACCCACAGAGAACCTTTCTGACGAGGAACACAAGGTGACGGGAGGACGATTGACCCGTCTGAACGCGGACGGCACCGTGATGGAGGGGATGGGCTACGACTACACCTCCACCCCCACGCCCCAGCCGGACGACGACGAGGACGACGATGATGATGACGTCCCGCCCCCGGCACAGGAGAACGCCCCCGAACCCCTGCCCGGCGGCATGGTGGTGGGCGGCTTCTTTTCCAGCCGGGTCACCATCCAGCGGTTGGATTCTGCTTTGGCCATTATTGAGAGCACCGACCCCATGGTCGGCAGCGTAAAGGCCGGCGACGCCGGAGAGGTCCTCACCCGGGGGGGTGTGGTGCTTATTGAGAGCGCCGCTCCCCGCTCCACCGTCACCACCGACATCTCCAGTCTCCGGGAGGACGGCGTGGAGGACATCTTCTTCCGCTATGAGGACACCATGACCCACTATAGCGTGGACAAGATGGCCGACGCGGCGGGCGAGGACGCTGACGTGGAGCTGAAGCAGAACAGGGAGGACATCAGCCTCCGGCTGGACGGCGAAACGCGGGACGACCTGTCGGAGCGCTATCTGGAGTGGGTGCCGGTGCAGACGCCAGAGCCGCAGGAGTGGCTGATATTGACCCACGAACTCGCGAAAAAAAGGGACGACCTCCCGAGTTTGGATTGGTGGCTCGAGCCTGAGAGAGAGGAAACGGTAGAGCAAAAAACGAGTGAAGAGCTCAGACGTGAACTCGACGAATTACTGAAACAAGAGCGGGAGATGGGCTTCCAATTTGCGAAAAAAAGGGACGACCGCCCGAGTTTGGATTGGTGGCTCGAGCCTGCGAGAACGGAAACGCCGAGAATCGGGCTTGAGGAGTCCCTGAAACAGCTGGCTTCCCGATTTGAGGCCATCGCTCCCGAGGAGGATAAGCCACGGCTTTTCCTGCTGGAAACCACCGTCCCGGATGGCACAAAGTATACCAATCTGTTGGAGAGTGACCTGCGGAGCTATGCCGACCTTGGTGACGACTGGGACGACCTGCCGGATACCCAGGGTGAGATAAAGCTCTGGCTGCCGGAGGACTTGGAGCATCTCATAAGCCCCTCAAAGGAGAGCCTGAGCCGCATCGACGGCATTGCATGATACACAGAACGAAAGGATAAGACCGGTGAACCCCGCGGCCCTCGGGGCCGGCACGCGGGACGCGGAAACTGACCTGCGCACAATCACCAAAAACCACCGATAGAAAATAGCAATGTTGTACGAAGAAATCTGAGAAAAACCCCTTGCAAAATCACGATGAGCTGAGTATAATACCACTCATGAAACGCAAAACGTCCTGCCCCTCGTCCGGCAGGGCGTTTTTGTCGGTAAAAATTTGGCAAAGAAATGTTAAGTGACCGCCCGGGGAGGGGCTTTGTATGACAAAAGACATGACACAGGGCAGCCCGCTCAAGCTCATCCTTGCCTTTGCGGTGCCGCTGATGCTGGGCAGTCTGTTCCAGCAGTTCTACAATCTGGCCGATACCATCATCGTGGGCCGTTTCGTGGGCGTGGATGCGCTGGCAGCGGTGGGCAGCGTGGGCGGCCTGAACTATCTGGTGCTGGGCTTCGTCAACGGCATCGCCTGCGGCTTCTCCATCCCCATCTCGTGGACCTTCGGCGCGAAGGACTACAGCGAGATGCGGCGCTACACCGCCAATACCGTCTGGCTGAGCCTCTTTTTCGCCGTCGTGCTCACGGTGGTGACGGTGGCCCTGACCCGGGCGGTGCTGGTCTGGACCAACACCCCCGACAACATCATCGACATCGCGGACATCTACATCCGCACCATCTTCGCGGGCATCCCCTTCACCCTGCTGTACAACGTCACCAGCGCCCTCATGCGCGCGCTGGGCGACAGCAAGCGACCACTCTATTTCCTGCTGGTGGCCAGCGTGCTGAACATCGGCCTCGACCTGCTCTGTATCCTCGTCTTCCGGATGGGGGCGTTCGGTGCGGCCTTCGCCACCGTGTTCAGTCAGGCGGTGGCGGGCATCGGCAGTCTCATCTACATCGGCCGCCACTACCCGGAGCTGAAATGGAGCAGGGAAGAGGGCCGTCTGAGCGCCAGCCACTGCCTCAAGCTCTGCAACATGGGCATCCCCATGGGCCTGCAGTGCAGCATCACCGCCATCGGCAGCGTCGTGCTGCAGGGTGCGGTGAACGGTCTGGGCAGCAGCATCGTGGCCGCGCAGACCGCAGGCAGCAAGGCCGCTCAGTTCCTCAGCGTGCCGCTGGAGAGCATCGGCACCGCCATGACCACCTACGCCAGCCAGAACATGGGCGCTCACGACCTCAAGCGTGTGGACCGGGGCGTCAATACCGCGCTGGGCATTGGCTGCGTCTACAGCGTGGCATCCTTCCTCATCCTGCGTGTGCTGGATGTGCCGCTTATCAGCCTCTTCCTCGAGAGCAGCGAGGTGGAGATCATGGCGAATGCCCGCAGCTTCATCTTCTGGAACAGCGTGTTCTACATCCCGCTGGCTGTCCTTATCATCTACCGCTACACCATCCAGGGCCTGGGCTATTCCGGCCTTGCCATGTTCGCGGGCGTGGCCGAGATGGTCGCCCGTGCCATGGTGGGCTTCTGGTTCGTGCCGCTCTGGGGCTACTTTGCGGCCTGTATCGCCAACCCTGTGGCATGGTTCTTCGCCTGCTTCTTCCTCATCCCGGCGTACTTTGCAGTGCGCAAGCGGCTGACGAAGGAGCTTGCCGCAGCGCGGGTGGAGGATTGACCCTTGCCTACAGCTCCCCTTTGGGGGAGCTTTTGTTGTATTTACAAATCCCCCCAAAACCGCTATACTATATATAGTTGTGTCAAAACGAGGAGGCGGGACGATGGAGCAGGAGCTGGAACGGCTGGAAGGCACGGTAGAGGACATCATCTACCTGAACGAGGACAACGGCTACACCGTGTTCGAGGTGTCGGGCGGCGGTGTCGTCACCGTTGTGTGCGGCGTGGTGGGAGAGCTCCACGCCGGTGAGAGCGTCGTCTGCCGGGGCAGGTACGAGAACCACGCCACCTATGGCCGACAGTTCCACGCACAGGAGTGCGAGACGGATATGCCCAAAGACCTCGAGGCCGTCTACGCCTTCCTCGCCAGCCGGTCGCTGCCCTACATCGGCGCACGGACGGCGGATAAGATCATTGACAAATTCGGCGCGGCGGCGCTGGAAGTGATCGCCAACGACCCCGCCCAGCTCACCCTCATCCCGGGCATCTCGGCGGACAAGGCCGACCGCATCCAGCAGGAGTTCAAGCGGATGTTCGGAATGCGGGAGCTCATCGCCTATCTGGCTCAGTTCGAGATCAGCCCCCGCCGGGCGATGGAAGTCTTCCGCACCTTCGGGCCGGGGGCCATGCAGGCCATCCAGCAGAACCCCTACCTGCTCTGCGGGGAGCCGCTGCAGCTGGACTTCCGCCACGCCGACAGCATCGCCCAGTATTACCAGATGGCAGGGGACTGCGCCCAGCGGCTGGAAGCCGCCCTTCTGCGCACCCTGCGCCACAACGCCGGCAACGGCCACACCTGTCTGCCCCGGGCGCAGCTGCTGGAAACGGCGTCGAACTTCATCCACCAGCCCCCCGAAAAGCTGGCGGCGGCGCTGGACAGCTGCATCCAGACCGGGAAACTGGCGGTGCGGATGTTCGACGGAACACCGTATATTTATCTGCCGGATCTGCTGGCTGCAGAGCAGGACATCGCCGACCGTCTGGCCATGCTGACCAGGCGCGGAAAGCAGACGGCCCGAGACCTCGACAAGAACATCCAGATCCTGGAACTGGCGCAGGGCTTTGCCTATGCGCCGCTCCAGAAGGAAGCCATCCGTAAGGCCATGACTGAGAACTGCCTTGTCCTCACCGGCGGCCCCGGCACCGGCAAGACCACCACGGTCAACGCCATCCTGCAGCTGCTGGAGAACGAGGCCGAACGGGTAGCCCTCTGCGCTCCCACAGGCCGCGCCGCCAAGCGTCTGAGCGAGCTGACGGGCCGGAAAGCCTCCACCATCCACCGTTTGCTGGAAGTGGACTACACCGGCGGCGTGGTCAGCTTCATCCACAACGACAAGAATCTGCTCAAGTGCGACGTCGTTATCCTCGACGAGATGAGTATGGTGGACGTCAAGCTGTTCCAGGCCCTCATTGCGGCACTGCGGTACAGCTGTCGTATTATTATGGTAGGCGACGCCGACCAGCTGCCCAGCGTCGGCCCGGGCAATATCCTCGGCGAGATCATCCGCTCCGAGCTGGTGCCGACGGTCTGCCTCAACGAGATATTCCGGCAGGCCGCTCAGAGCCTCATCGTGGAGAACGCCCACCACATCATCTCGGGCGAACCGCTGAAAAAGGGCGGAAAGACGGACGATTTCTTCTTCCTCGAAGCCGACGGCGACGCGGCCCAGAAGCTGGTCTGCGACCTCGTGACCACCCGTCTGCCCCGCAGCTACCAGTTTGACCCGGTGAAGGATATTCAGGTGCTCTGCCCCACGAAGCTCGGCCCCACCGGCACCCAGGCCCTCAACGCGGAGCTGCAGGCCATGCTCAATCCGCCCAGGAAGGGCAAGCCGGAGCTGCAGAGCGCGGCCCGGGTCTTCCGGGTGGGGGACAAAGTGATGCAGGTGCGCAATAACTACGAGATAACGTGGCAGCGCATCGGCGGGGAACAGGGTGTGGGCGCCTACAACGGCGACATCGGCATCGTGGAGTCCATCGACGTGCGCAGCCGCTCCATGGTGGTGCGGATGGACGACCGGCGGCTGGTCTACCCGGCGGAGAACCTCAACGAGCTGGAAATTGCGTATGCCATCACGGTACACAAAAGCCAGGGCAGCGAGTTCCCGGCGGTCATCCTCCCGGCGGCACAGGTGCCGCCCCGCCTGTGCTACCGCAACCTCTTCTACACCGGCGTCACCCGCGGGCGGAAGCTCTGCATCGTGGTGGGCCGGCGGGACGTGGTGAACCGGATGATGTCCAACATCCGCCAGAACCTGCGCTACAGCGGCTTGGCCGCTCTGCTGGCAGAAGCCTTGCCGCCGGAAAATTTGTCGGCAATATGATGCTTTATGTGCGCGAAAGCCTCTCCCTTTGGGAGAGGTGTCTGCGCAGCAGACGGAGAGGGCAAGCCCGG
>OGPP01001039.1_pt1 | contig 23418 bp, 19 predicted proteins | sample 1553021 | NCBI WGS metagenome assembly OGPP01 (sample SAMEA2580217, study PRJEB22360) | human gut metagenome | biome: human gut; feature: human-associated habitat; material: faeces | place: Denmark | collected 2008/2010
GCTTATTTTCGAGTGCCCACTCCCGCATACTCGTCGGCTTCCTTTGTTCCGCCCGTGCCAAGCTTTGCTGCCATGGCGGTGTTTATTCCCACGCCCGTTCCCACGGCAAAGGCTATCATCAGCAGCTGTATGGGATAGATCATTGAAAGGGCGGTAAGACCCGAATCGGAAGCCCTGCCAACGAAAAAGCTGTCAACTATGTTATAAAGCGCCTGAATAAGCTGCGCCAGCATTACAGGCGGAGCAAGCTTCAGCAGAACTTTGCTTATCTTCTCCTTGCCAAACAGTTCGTTTGTATCCATTTTATGACCATTCCTTTCGGAAATAATATGCAGCTTTAATATAATATCACATCAGCATAAACATTTCAAGCTGTGCCGACGCTGCTTGATGTGAACTTTATTCAATTAAAATCCCTGCAAATCATTGACATCAATGTTACAATAGTGTTATAATCATTAAAAGACATTTTTGGGGGTAATTATGGCTATCATAGGAATTGATCTGGGAACTACAAACAGCCTTGCCGTATGCTACAGGAACGAAAAGACTGAGATTATAAAAAACAGTCTGGGAGATAACTATCTTCCCTCTGTTGTCAGCATTGACGACAATGGCGAGATTCTTGTGGGCAGGGTGGCAAAGGAGCGGCTTATATCCCACCCCAGTGCCACAGCGGCAGAGTTCAAGCGGATAATGGGTCTGCGCCAGACCGTAACTCTCAGCGGACGGAGCTTCTCTCCCGAGGAGCTGTCCTCCCTTGTGCTGCGCAGGATAAAGGAAGATGCGGAAGCCTATCTGGGCGAGCCTGTAACCGAGGCTGTCATCAGCGTGCCCGCATATTTTGACGATAACTGCCGAACCGCCACCAAGCTTGCCGCAAAGCTTTCCGGCATTTATGTTGAAAGGCTGGTAAATGAGCCATCCGCCGCAGCACTTGCCTATCAGGCACGCCACGGCTTCGGGGACGGCACATATATGATAGTGGATTTCGGCGGAGGCACCCTTGATATCTCCATAGTCGATTCCTTTGACAGCGTTATGGAGATACTTGCCGTTGCAGGCGACAATCATCTGGGCGGTAAGGACTTTAACGAAGCCATTGCCTACTACTTCTGCAAGGAAAACGGCATTGACATGAACACCCTCTCCCCCGATGACAAGGCGATAGTATATAGGCTGGCAGAGGAATGCAAAATATCCCTCACCACCCAGCCAATGGCAATGATGATAGCAAACATCGGCAGCAAGCAGCTTTCGCTGACCCTTGACAACAACAAGCTCATAGAGGTCTGCTCCGCAGTGTTTGAGAGAGTGGCATCGCCTGTAAGAAAAGCGCTCCACGACAGCCGTCTCAGTATTGATGATATCGACGATATAATACTTGTGGGCGGCTCATGCAAAATGCCCACAGTCAGGGCGTTCATCGAAAAGATAACAGGCAAGCGCCCCTGTACAGATATCGACCCGGATACTGCCATTGCTCAGGGAGCAGGCATTTTTGCAGGCATAAAGGACAGAAACGACAAGCTGAAAGACATTATCCTCACCGATATCTGCCCCTTTTCCCTGGGAACGGACGTTCTTGACATACAGAGCCGTGAATCGGTAATGGACTTCATCATCGACCGCAACTCTCCCCTGCCCACCAGCCGTGAGCATATCTACAGCGCCGTGAACGACGGTCAGACCGTGTCAAAGTTCAAGTTCTATCAGGGCGAGAGCCGTGTGCCCTCACGCAACCTGTACATAGGCGAGCTTTGTGTAAAGCACCCGCCTGCACGAAAGCATCAGCCCACCTGCACCGCCCGCATGACCTATGACATCAACGGGATACTTGTGGTCGATGTCACCACTTTAGCGGATAACAAGCACTACAGCCACGTAATGCTCAGCAGTTCCAACAATATGAGCGATGAGGAGATAAACGCCGCCCTCAAAAAAATGGAAACTCTTAAAATAAGCCCTGCGGACAAGGAAGAGAACCGCCTGCTCATTGCCCGTGCCGAGCGCATTTATGAGGAAGCTCTGCCCGAGGAGCGCTATATGATAGACAATGCTCTGGGCAGCTTCAAGGCAGCACTTAATATGCAGAACAACCGCCGCATTCACGAAGCTGCGGAGGATCTGACCGCTCTTCTGGACAATCTGGAATACTGATATGTGGAATATACTTGGAATTGAGCCTACAAAGGACATAAGGGAGATAAAGCGTGCCTATGCCCGCCTTGCAAAGCAGTACAATCCCGAGGAACACCCCGAGGAGTTCAAGAGGATTTTTGACGCTTACAAGTCCGCCTCTGCCCTGGCAAGATCGGTAAATGAGCGCCGCAGCGATCCTATCGTTACGATCACAGCAGCTGCTACCGAAGCGAAAGAACAACAAGAACCGTTACAGCATGAACAGCATGAGCAGTCCCAACAGCCTGAGTTCAACTTCACCTCCGTGGATATTTTCCCCGACTTTGAGATAACTCCACAGCTGGCTCAGGAAAAGTTTTTGCAGAACATGGCTCTCATACTTTCCGACAAAAACAAGCGTGACGATATCTCCTGCTGGAAATGGCTGCTGGGAAAGCCCACATTTCTGTCCGTATGCGATGACAAGGGCTTCAGAAAAAAGGCTCAGAAGCTGCTTGATAAGGAGCTTCTTGCGCCGAATGTATCATCATACATTGCAAGCAGATTCAGCCGTGGCTCACGGGCTTTGCCGCAGAAAAAGGGCGACAAATGGGCGGTTTACATCTCCCACAGCGGCAAAAAGCCCCCGGAAAGCTACAAGGTGCCAAGCTATATGGGCGGCCCAAGCCTGCTTCATCGCACCGCTCCGCAGCTTATGACCATGGTTATCATATCTTTGATATTCTTTGCTCTTGTACTGGCAGGCAGCCTGTTACAGCAGTATTTTTCATAAGCCAAAACTAACGAAAGGCATTTACATATAAATGTGGAATATACTTGGAATTGAACCTACAAAGGACATAAAAGCCATAAAAGCGGCTTACGCAAAGCTTGCAAAGCAGTACAATCCCGAAGAACACCCTGAGGAGTTCAAGCGCATATTTGACGCTTACAAGTCTGCCTGCGCATATGCACGTTCGAAGAACACGCCAGAGCCGCAGAAGCCCGACACCACCCAAGAGGGTCTGAACCTTTCCTTTGCACCAAAACAGGAGCAGTCTCAGTCGCAGGAAAAAGGGCAGGAAAATGCCTTTGATTTCTCCAATGTAAATGATAGCGCAAAGCCTCAGCCGCAAAGGGAAGATAAAAAAGAGGATAATGCCCTTGACTTTTCCTCTGTAGATGAAGCACCAAAGCCTGATGCCGACGATGAAGAAATCGGCGGCTTTGATTTCAGCTCCCTTGATCCCGAAAAGCTCAATCAGACAGATGAAGAGCGCATGGAAGCTATGCGGAAGTTCTATCTTGAAAAGATACGCCGCATGGTAATGAAAAAATCCACTGCCGACAATTATCAGCTGTGGTACGAGCTGCTGAACAGCCACGACTTTTCCCGTCTGGCAGCAGATGAGGACTTCCGCCTGGAAGCCACCTCGCTGCTTTACCGCACCACATACACCAAGGAAGTGGCAAACCTTATCGCCTACTGCTTCGGTCACGGCGCTTCATACATCTGCGTCAACTCCATTTCCAACGAGTGGCAGGTTCGGCTGATAACACCTAAGGCATCACGCCGCCGCACACGCTTTATATCCGAAAGCCCCTCAAATATGCCCAAATGGGTGGGAGTTGCAGTCGTCATCATAGCTATCATGCTGTTTATCGTCTGGCCCATGTCTATACTCACCTCGGACAACAGCTCATCGAACAGAATGCCTGAATACACTCCGCAGGAGCAGGCACATGACCCTGACGAATATCTTATCGACGCATTTGTAGATGCCGCCAACGACCATTCCTATGACCTTGAAACCCTTTACCCCATGTGCGTGGGCAAGTGGGAAAATGAGCAGGGATATATCATCATTGACGAAAGCTACGGCTATGCGCTGTGTTTCAACGGCGACACTGCCGCAGGCTCCGTTTCCGCAGTTCCCGCCGAAAAGGGCACAACGGTTTATGCCAGCCTTACATCGGATAATCCAAAATATGACGGCACCCTGCTCGGCATAGTTTTAATTTCAAAGGACGGCAAAAGTCTTTCCGTCATATTCCCCAACAAAACCACCACCGTTATGTATAAGGCTGATGAAGCGGAAACGGAAGTGACTGCCGCACAGACCGAAGAGACGCAGGCGGAAACCTCACAGACGGAAGACGAGGGAATATCCGAAAGCTATGATATCGACGGCTTTTCCGTAACAGTCACTGCCTACAAGAATAAGTCCTACACCGATATCGACATGACAAACACAAGCGATAAACCCAGTCTCAGCGCTCCAAAGGTGCTTTATGAAAATCGCTTCTTTGAGGACTGCACCGAAGCAATGCTCTACTACCCCAGCGGAATGTGCGAAAGGGTGCCGATAAACGACGGCATACCCGACACCCAGAGCAACGAGGTCTATCTCCCCGTGCTGTGGGAGGACACTGACAAGTACAGGCAGGACGACATCACAAGTCTCAGGCGGGTCGAGCCGGGCGAAACCATGAGCGCCCGCTGCATTTTTGAAAAATAATATCAAACAGGGCTGCTGCGGATATACCGTAACAGCCCTGTTTCTTGCATTATTACTTTTTTCAATGAGATACTTTTGATGATTTTACAAATACCAAACTTACAATCAAAACGATAGCCTCCACAACCGGCATTACCACCCATAAGCTGCTGCCGCCGAATAATATGGGGAATGTAATGATGGCAATGCTGCTGAGCAGGATATTCCTGAGCAGTGATATGCACAATGATCTTTGAACGCTTAAAACTGATTAGTATAAGTCCATAGCTATTTCTCCAAAAAATAAAGCCAGATAAGAATAACATCTTATCTGGCTCATGATGATCATGTCCATCCGGGAATCTCACTTAAAAAGTGAAATTCCTTGCAAGGTGCTTGTATGCACCGTCCGACTTTGCTGATTATAGCAAATGATATATGCAATGTCAATATTTATATCCACGACTTATTTTTTGACTGTTAGTGTGTTTTTGTGCAAAATCATGGCGGCGAACCGCCTATTTACCCGAACATCATCTCGCCAAACTTTATGGCATATTCGTTCCAGAAAGTCATATCATGACCGCCCTTGCTTTCAAGATATATGTGCTTTGCTCCTATGCTGTCAAGGAACAAGTGGAACTGCCTGTTTTCAGTCAGAAGAAAATCCTCCGTTCCGCAGGCCATAAAAATCTCGGGAAGCCTGCCGCTTTTGTGAAGTCTTTCCGCCAGCACCTCGGGATTATTGTCACTTTGTTCCACGGTATCAAGGTCGCCGAAGCAGCTGCGGTAATAGTCATAATTGGCAACGCCGTTGTTCTCCCCCTCTTTCATGTGTGCGATCTGGTGCACTATCAGCGCAGAGGAAAGAGCTGTGACCTTGCCGAAATTATCAGGGTACGCAAATGCCGTGTGAAGTGCGCCGAAGCCGCCCATGGAAAGCCCCATTATATATGTCTCATCGGCGCTCATTGCCAGACCGAAGGTCTTTCGCACATATCTTACCAGCTCATCACCCACATAGGTGCAGAACTTCCGCCCTGTGGCAGCTCCGGTCAGCCAGAAGGAATTCTCGCCGCTGGGCATGACCACGGCAAAATTATCCTTCTCCGCCACCCATGTCGGCATCCAGTTGAAAGCCTTATCCGTGTAGCCATGGAGCAGAAAAAGAGTTTTCATTTTCCGCTTTGAATACTCCGTTTCCTCCCGTGGGATATCCGCACGAAAATCATTCGGGATAAACATTTTAAAAGTAACGCTGCGCATCAGCGAATTTGAAAAGAAGTCTATTGAAATATCAGCCATAAAAAAGCCCCCTTTTCAAATATTATACGTTATTATAATACCTTTGTAAAGAACATTAAAGAAAAAATCCCCTTATTTGCCTTATAATAAATAGAAAATTATTATATAAGGAGTTATGTAAAATGAAGGATCTGTCGATCTACACAAATGATTTTATAAACTATTGCAGGCTGCACAAGGGTCTGAGTGCCAAAACACTGCGGGCATATTCCATTGACCTGAATCAGCTTTGGGAACGTACCCACGGCGACCTGAGCAAAGCATCTATCTGCCGGTACATATCCCATCTTCACAAAAGCTACAAGCCCCGAACCTGCCGCCGAAAGATCGCCGTTATCAAGGCTTTTGTACATTTTCTGCTTATAGATGACATTATAGACAGCAACCCCTTTGACAAAATAGACGCATCATTCCGTGAACCGTCGCTGCTGCCGAGGACGATACCGCTGAGCATCATAAACGGCATTCTCAAAGCGGCGTACAACGAACGCAAGCTTGCCAAAAACGCCTATTCGGACAAAATGTGCCTGCGTGACATCGCCATTCTGGAAATGCTCTTTGCCACAGGCGCAAGGGTGTCGGAAATGTGCTCCCTTACTCCCGATGACATTGATCTGGAGTACCATTCCGTCAGGATATTCGGCAAAGGCTCAAGGGAGTGCATAGTGCAGATAGAAAATACAGACGTGCTGGAGATCCTCAGGGAATACAGCAGCGCATTCAGCTCGGATATCATATTCTCGGGATATTTCTTTGTAAACAGGCTCCACAGGCGGCTTTCCGAGCAGTCCGTGCGGGAGATAATAAACAAATACGCCCTTTTGTGCCGTGAGGACATACACATCACACCCCATATGTTCAGGCATTCCTTTGCCACGCTTCTGCTGGAGGAGGACGTGGATATCCGCTACATACAGCGGCTTCTTGGGCACAGCTCCATCACCACCACCCAGATATACACCCACGTTGCCATGTCAAAACAGCGTGAGATACTTTCCGCCAAGCACCCGAGAAATAAGATAGATATTTGACCCGATCTGCTCCCCCATACAGTGCCAAACCCTGATTTTTTTATTGCTATTTCAGCCCCTATATGTTATAATAATAAATAATGTCATTTTATAAATATACTTCTCAGAAAGGAACGATAATATATTATGAACGACGGATTTGTAAGATGCGGCAGTGCTGTGCCCGATATCAAGGTGGCAGACTGCGCCTTCAATGCCGAAAAGATAATCGAAAAGGTTCGTGAAGCTGCCGAAAACGGCTGTTCGGTGCTGGTTTTCCCCGAGCTTTGCATCACAGGCTACACCTGCGGAGACCTTTTCCTCTCCGAAACACTGAAAAACGGCGCTGCTGCTGCGCTCAAAACCATACTTGCCGCCACAGCCGAGCTTGATATACTTTTCATTGTCGGACTTCCCGTCCCCCACCTCAACAGGCTCTATAACTGCGCCGCAGTGTGCTGCAAGGGCAGGCTGCTGGGTCTTGTCCCCAAGCGCAATATCCCCAACTATTCCGAATTTTACGAGGCAAGGCATTTTTCCCGCTGGGAAATGGGCTGGGACGAAAATGACTGTGTTAATATTGATATGGGTCTGGGCTATACCGTTCCCATGGGCGAACTTATCTTCTCGTGCCAAAACTTCCCACAGCTTATGATAGCTGCTGAGATATGCGAGGACCTGTGGGTACCAAATCCCCCCTCGGTAACGCTGTCAGAGGGCGGCGCTGTTATCATCTGCAATCCCTCCGCTTCCGATGAGGTCATAGGCAAAAAGGAATACCGCCGTGACCTGGTAAGAATGCAGAGTGCAAGGCTTGTGGGCGGATATATCTACACCGACTGCGGCTTCGGTGAGTCAACCCAGGACATGGTCTTTTCGGGTCACTGCCTTATCTGCGAGAACGGCTCCGTTCTTTCTGAGAAAAGGACATTCAGCGGCAGCGGCATCATTTACGCCGACCTTGACCTTGAACGTCTGGCAAGCGAGCGCAGAAAGATGACCACCTACGGAAATTCCGCAGAATATAAGCTTTCTCTTATCACTTTCAGCATGGATATCCCCGAAAATAAGGAGATAAAGCGTTTTTACGCACCAATGCCCTTTGTCCCCGCAGACAAGGCAGACCTTTCCGCACGCTGCGAGGAGATCCTCACCATGCAGGCAACAGGACTTGCCACACGCCTTAGGCACATCGGCTGCAAGACCTGCGTTATCGGTCTTTCGGGCGGACTGGACTCCACTCTTGCTCTTATCGTCACTGTTCACGCCTTTGATATGCTCTCCCTTGACCGCAAGGGCATAATCGCCGTGACCATGCCATGCTTCGGCACCACAAAGCGCACCAAGAGCAATGCGCTTATCCTGGCGGAAGCCTATGGCGCTTCTATCCGTGAGATAGATATTACAAAGTCCGTAAGGCAGCATTTTGAGGATATCGGTCAGGAGGAAAGCGTTCACGACGTTACCTACGAAAACTGCCAGGCAAGAGAGCGCACTCAGGTGATAATGGATATCGCCAACAAATCAGGCGGCATAGTTATCGGCACCGGAGACCTTTCCGAGCTGGCGCTGGGCTGGGCTACCTACAACGGCGACCATATGTCCATGTACGGCGTTAACTGCTCTATCCCCAAGACCCTTGTTCGCCATCTGGTGGCATATGAGGCGCAGATGTCGGAGGGTCAGCTTTCCGAGGTGCTTCGTGATATCCTTGACACCCCCGTTTCCCCCGAGCTGCTCCCCCCCTCCGAGGACGGCACGATTTCACAGAAAACAGAGGATATCGTAGGTCCCTACGAGCTGCACGATTTCTTCCTTTACTACACCGTCCGCATGGGCTTTACCCCCAAGAAAATATTCCGCATTGCAAAATGCGCCTTTGCAGGCAGATATGACGATGCTACTATCCTCAAATGGCTCAGGACATTCACATGGAGATTTTTCTCCCAGCAGTTCAAGCGCTCCTGTCTCCCCGACGGTCCCAAAGTGGGAAGCGTTACGCTTTCACCCCGTGGTGACTGGCGTATGCCCTCCGACGCATCGGCTGCCCTCTGGCTCGCCCAGCTGGACGAGCTGAAATCAAAGATAAACTGAAAGGCGGTGCTATGATGAAGCTCAATGAAATAGTTCTGCGATACCTTAAAGGTCAGAAAAAGCATACGGTGCTGACTGTCCTTGCCATAATCGTTTCAGTTGCGTTCATGACCATAATCCTGTCCGCAGTTTCGGTTTACCGTGCGGCTTCGCTGAATATCTCCCGTGAGACCAACGGCACATATCATATAGTATTCAACGGTCTGGACAAGCAGCAGCTCATTGATATCCGCAGCATGGATATTTTTGAAAAAACTGAGATATACAGCATTTCCTCCTATTCGAGCAGCGTTGATATGGACTTCGTTAAAATGGCGGAGGACAACGCAAAGGTGGAATATCTGCTGGTGAACGGTCTGCCTGTTGATGATAACTTTCTGAGGCTCAACGCCGATGACTGCGACCTGCTGCCCCCCTCCATGCGCACTGTGACCGGCGGACGGCTTCCCGAAAAGGACGGCGAGCTTGTTATCAACAGTGCCAACGCCGAGCAGTGGGGATACCCCGAAATAGGCAGCACCGTCAATGCGGAGCTGTTTGTCTGCGGCGTTAAAACGGGAGCTGAAACTCCTGCGGGCACGCCTATGATACTGGCTGAGAATTTCGACATCACAGAGATAAGGGAGATTTCCTTTACCGTTGTGGGCTACAGCGACACTATAAATATGGTAAGCTACAACGATACTCAGCTCAAATCCTACAACTATCTTTCGGACAATCTTGTTGCCCGCTTCTCCGACAGCGCCAATGACTTTTACTGGGATATGGACAGGTCATTTTCCGCTCTGGGCTACGAGATAGATGACTTTGACTACGGCATGAATCAGGAGCTGCTTAACATGGAGGGCAGAGGCGTTACCGCCCGTTTCTCCCAGGCGCTTTCCTTTGCTGTGGAATATCTGGTAGTACTGTTCTTCATGTTCTGCATAAGAATGGTAATAGACAACTCATTTGAGCTGGCTTCAAAAGAGCGCATAAAGCAGTTCGGTCTGCTCAAAGCCGTGGGTGCTTCCAAAAAGCAGGTGTTCTCCCTTGTAATGTGGGAGGCATTTTATCTGGCAGTCCCCGGCGTTATCCTTGGTATCTTTGCAGGTCTGGGCAGCTCGGCAGCTATATTCTCCGCAGTAAAGAACCTGCCCTATCTCCACGATGTTTCCCTTGATTACGACCTGGCTTCCATGCTGGAATTTGATATCAAGCCTTATGTTTATATCTCCTCGGCTATTATCGGCTTCCTGTGGGTGTTCGTTTCGGCAATATCCACGGGTATGCGCTCCATCAAGGCTTCCCCTGTAGATGCAATGAGAGCCGCTGCCAAGAAAGAGAAGATAAAGCCATCACGCCACGGCTCGGGAATCGAGCAGGGTCACGGCTTTATCGGCGCATACTCCGCACTCAGCGCAAAGCGCAACAAAAAGCGCTATATCATCACGCTGGTATCAATGGTAATGAGTATCGTGCTTTTCACCGTGTTCTCCTACGGAATTGAGATCGCAACGGGCAATCTGCAGAATGAGTTCGATGTTAAGCGTATGCCTTATGACTACACCGCAAACCTCAGCGTTACCGACCCTCAGACCGTTTATGAAAGAGCGGAGCTGATGAAGCAGTCGGGATATTTCTCCGATGTTCAGTATGACACTCACCTGTCGCTGTTCGGCATGACATCTTCCGCAGGCATTGACGACGGCACGGAGCTTTCAAAGAGCGAGACTGTTTTCATCGACATTCACCCCGTAAACCGTGAGACATATGAAAAATACATTCAGTCCGATGTAAGCTACGATGATCTTTCAAACGGTCAGCTCATGCTTTGCAGCGGAATGTACTCCACCGCAGGAAAGCTGCTTTATACCGTTTACAGCAGTGCCCCCGAAAGCATCTCCGCCGCTCCCTTTGTGGATTACAAAGTAGATCTCCTTGACGAGCGCAGCTTTGATACGGCAGGCATCTACACCACCGACAACAGGGTATATCGCTCTACAGACGGCCGTATTTCCGCTGTTATGGCAGAGGAAAGCTACAATGAGCTTTTCGCTCAGTGCGGTGCAGACTCGGGCACATCATCAATAGCCGTTTCCGACGGCAGCGAGATAATAGTTTACAGCAGAACTATCTCGGCAAATGCAGCAGTCGGCATGGAAGAGCAGGCAGAGGTTTATATGAACAACCACTTCTACAATTCCTACAGCAACAACCTCTCCGATATGAACCTTTCCTACGCACTGCTCAGCATGATAAAAACAGCAGGCTATGCGGTGATAGTGCTTATCGCCCTCATTGCCCTTATCAACGTGGTAAATATCATCTCCTCCAACGTTACGGGCAGAACTTCCGAGCTTGCAATGCTCCGTGCCTGCGGAATGTCCAAAAAGCAGCTGAACAGGCTTATGCTCACCGAAAGCCTTTTCTATGCGGTAATGGCAGGCATCGCCTCACTTCTGATTACCGAGCTTGCTATTTTGGTGATACAGATACCCTTTATGACCCATTTCCACGACCTGGATATGGACGATCTGGGCTTTGCATTCTCCTATCTTGCCCCCATAAAGTACATCGTTATCGCAACGGCTGTGTCCTATCTGGCGGCAGCTGTATCCTCCGTTATCCCAGGCTCGCACATAGCAAAGGCACCTATCGTTGAAAGCATTGAAAGCGCAGAAATATAAGGAGCGGCAATGAACGAATTTGATAACATTTATCACACCGATGAATACCGCCGCTTCATGGTACAAAAAGAGGAAAACATATCCGACCTGTGCCGTGAAGAGCTGACTATCCCCCTTGACCTCGGCTACAGCCTGTGGTGCGGAGAATATGCCCACCGAACCGACAACGGCCGCTCATACAGATGCAGGCTGTTTTCCCCCGAGGGCAAAATGATCTATGGCTACACATTTTATTACAGCAGCTTTCATGAGACTGCGGTACAGGTGTTATCCGCTCCCGAGGGACTGTACTTTTTCTATACCGAGGGGCTTTACGGCTACAGCGTGCTGCGGCTTTCCGATATGGAACAAATGCACTATGTCCCCCGTGGCAATTCGGGTGAGTCATTTATCATCACCGACCTGCACTATTGCAGCGAAAACCGAATTGCGGCAGCAGGCGGCTGCTTCTGGGCATATCCGTATGATGTGGCACTTATCGACCTATCAGAGCCCATGAAAGAGCCTGAGAAGATGACCACGCTCTTCCCTATAGTAAATCCCGAGCATGATTATGACAGGTTTGAGGATATCGACTTTGTTCGCTGGGAAAAGGGCGGCAGGCTCATTGTCCGCACCGATACGGGCGAAGAATTTGCCTTTAATACTAACGACCTGAGAAAATTTATGGATTAAAATAGGATTAAAATACTAAAAAATCATTGCTATTTTGTGTAACTTATGATATCATAATAATTGTTAAGAAAAACAAACACCCCGTTATTATCTGACGGAGCATCATGACGAAAGGATTATGTTTTATGTGGACAGTTTCAATGCTTAAAGAGAACGCAAAAGCGGCACTGAAAAACTTTTACTGGCCTGCTTTTCTCGTTTCTCTCATCTTTATCCTGCTGACAGGCACAGGTTCAAGCAGCTCGGGAGGCGGCTCCTCAGACGAGTTCATAAACGAGTATTACAATAACTACAGCAATTCATCCGACAGCAGCTACGACTACGGCGATTACAGCAGCGACGATGATTATGATTACAGCTACGACTACGATGATGATGATATCGACAGCTCATTCTCTCAGGACGATTATGAGCAGATATTCAACGATATGTTCTCGGGCTTCAGCGATATGCTGGGCGATACCAGTGTCTCGGCAATAATATCTGTAGCTATCGCAGTGGTGATCATTGTAATGATAGTTACGCTGGCTTACAACATCTTCTTTGCAAATCCCCTTACAGTCGGCTACAACAATTTCTTCCTCAACGCACGCACGGGAAATGCTGGCGTGGGCGAGCTCTTCTCCCAGTTTAAGCATGGTCATTACATGGCAACCGTAAAGAATATGTTCTTCCTCAAGCTTAGACTTTTCCTCTGGTCGCTGCTGGTTCTTATCCCTATCGGCATCGGAATTCTGATCTTTGCAAAATCCGACAGCAGAGATATAATGGGATCGCTTGTTCTTTCAAATCTTATAGTTATTCCGCTATATATTATAGCTCTTATCCCTAAGTGGATAAAGACGTACGAGTACTTCCTTGTTCCCTACATAACCGCAGAAAACCCCAACATCACCCCCAACCGTGCCCTTGAGATAAGCTCTAAGACAATGAAGGGCGAGAAAATGCACTGCTTCGGTCTCCAGATGTCCTTTATCGGCTGGCTTATCCTCGGCGGACTGGCAGGAAGCATATTTACTGCGTTCCTCGGCGTTCTGCTTGGCAGCGCTGCCACCGCAGCGGGAATGGCTCTCATTTACCCCTATCTTTACGCAACACTTGCAGAGTTCTACTGCTGCATGAAGGAAAAGGCTATTGCAACAGGCATTTCTTCCAGAGATGAGCTTGACGGACTGTACGGCCGTGCCGCAAACGCACAGCCTTTCGGTCAGCCCATGGGCTACTCCGATCATCAGGGCTACGAGCCATATCAACCCACTGCTCCCTCTCAGCCTGCTGACAACGGACTTTTCGGTGAGTCAAAAAGAGACGATAATGATGACAACTACAACGGACCTGAGATAAAGTAACACCTGAATAAGATACAATGGCTGCTGCGGTAATGCGGCAGCTTTTGTTTTTTCAGTAACACGCATTTTTTATTGTAGGCTATTTGATGATAAAAGATATTATTATGAGCCACGAAGCCGCTATGTGGGAAGCTGCAATACGCTGTGACAGCTCCGCTTTTCTTGAGGTCGTAAGCGGATCTGCGGTCATGGTATGCGGCGGATCCAAATGCACCGGTGCTGACTACGCCCGCATCATAAGCGAATTTGACTGCAAGTCCTACAAAATATCCGATTTTGAGGTCATCGCTCAAAGCAATGATATTGTTCAAGTTCACTACATCATTGAAACAGTGGCTGAAAAGCCTGAAAATCAGGATCTTGCAGGCAGGTTCCACATCACCTCCACATGGAAAAAGGGGGACAAATGGAGGCTTATTTTCAACATGGATTCAAGGATATATGAATAAATGAAAAAAACGCACGGTTGAAGTTAAAAGTTCAACCGTGCGTTTTTTTTATCAATATCTTTTGCCTTTGAGCTTACAATATTCCTCGAACACTTTCAGGCAATCTTCCCTCTGCTCACATTCCAGCGGGATAATTTCCATGCCGTTTTTCAGTGCGGTGTAGAAATCCTCGTCCCTGAAGCCTATTTCTGCAGTGTCGTGAGCGGTGCAGCCGTAAACTATGCGGCTGATATTTGCCCACATTGCTGCGCTCAGGCACATGGGGCAGGGGTAAGCGGTGGTATAAAGCGTACAACCGCTCAGGTCGTGGCTGCCGATATTTTTGCAGGCATCTCTTATTGCCGCAACCTCGCCGTGCATTGTTGGGTCATGGTCGGCAAGCACTCGGTTGTGACCTTTTCCGATCATCTCGCCGTCCCTTACGATAACGGCACCGAACGGACCGCCCTCGCCGTTTCTGATACCCTTGTAAGCCTCATCGGCTGCTATATCCATATACATCATTTATGCAGTTTCTTCTCCTCTGCGTTTATCATGCCCATAAGCTCGCTTATTGCCTGATCTGTATTTCTGCGCTTTTGAGGTGCTGCGGGCTGAGATGCCTTGACCTCCTTAACAGCTTCCCTGACGGGCTGTTTTACTTCCGGAATTACAGTGTGCTGTGCTTCATTGTGTGAAACCGCTTCCTGAACGGGAGCTGTCGGTGCAGCTTCAACAGCTGCAGGAGCTTCCTTAGATATATTCTCACTTGCTGTCTCGGGCTTCTTATCCTTATGAAGCTCGTGACCAATAGTGAAAAATCCTGCAGACTTTCTGTCGTTTACCTGCTGTTCCTCGTCCTCAACTATCTCCTGGCGCTTTATTCTGCCGCCGTAAAGCTGGTCATCAGCCTTATCGGAAAGGTAGGAATAGAAGCTGTCGGTATTGGGTGTCTTGGGCTTGGGGATAACGTGCTTGGGCTTTTCCTTTTTCTTCTCTGCCTCGGGCTTTTCAAAGGTGAAGATAGGACCGTCCTTATCTATCTCGGCAGCCTTGCCGCTGTCATCAACGGTGAGAACGCCTGCCGCCTCATCTGCCTTCTTGGCAATGGGTCTGAGCTTCGGCTCTTCATCGGCGGGAATATCGTCGCTGAACATATCCTCAAATCTGTTGTCGGAATCCTTCATTATCTCGTCCAGATCGTCCAGAGAGGAAGCGTCCTCTTCCTTGCGCTTTACGTTGATTATCCTTATCACCTGGAACACTATTATAATAAAGCTGGGGATAATGATTATCAGCATTATTCCGAAAGTAGAAGTTACAAAGCCCAGCATTGAGCCAAGGCCTGCGCTCTGGTAGATAGCCTTTGCAATAACATTATCCCCGGGTATCTTGAACGTATCCGCAGCGGGAGCTGTGTCAAACTTTACCACGTAGGAAAGCTGACCGTTCTCGTTCACTATCTGCACAACTCTGGTAAGCACCGTGGTCTCATCGACCTTGCAAAGCACCACGCTGCCCTCCTTGATATTGTCTATCTCGGAAGCCTTTGCGATTATCGCCGTGCCTGCGGGGATATCGGTCTCCATATTAACCGCCATTGTGCGGTAGAAGGTGTATCCGAAGAACTTGGGTGTGGCGCCTGTTTTGCTGAACGCAAAATAAACCACCAGCATAAAGATTATAAGCACGATAAGAACTGTTATCACTATACCCTCAATAATATTGACGGGTGAGCGCTTTTTATCAGCAGAAAATTTTTTAGCCATAATTACCTCCGAAAGCTATAATTTTTTGTCTCTTCATAATTCGATACCTTTTATCATTATAGCATATCTGTCGGCAAATTTCAAACATTTTTTCATTATTTTTGTAATTGATCTGAAAACAGGAAAATGCGCCCCTAAGGGGGCACAGTACCGATAAAATATGCTTATCGGTATTACCCTATCGGAGCGCATTTCCTTGCATTGTTATTTTCAGGGATGGAGATAGCTTTTAGTCCTCTTCGTTATCCTGGAGAGCGTCGTATCCGACTTCACCGGTTCTTACACGAACAACGTCCTCAACATTGTAAACGAAGATCTTACCGTCACCGATGTGGCCGGAGTAAAGTGCCTTTCTTGCGGCTGTGATAACTGTTTCAACAGGAACCTTGCAAACCACAACATCGACCTTTACCTTAGGAAGCAGTGAGGGTTCAACAGGAGTACCTCTGTAGTACTCGGCAGCACCTCTCTGAGTACCGCAGCCAAGTACCTGTGTAACTGTGATACCTGTTACGCCGATATCTGCAAGAGATCTCTTGAGAGTCTCGAACTTGTTCTGCTTGCACACAATGGAGATCTGAGTGTATTTGAGTCCGCCTTCGGGAATTGCTGCATCAGAAGCCTTGGAAGGCTTGTAGGTCTCAACGGGAACAGCTGCATTTACGGGAACAGGCTCGCCTGCTTCAGCATATGCCTCTGTATCAACTGCCATAACAAATCCGGAGTAAGAGCTTTCGATACCGTGCTCTTCGATATCCAGACCAACAACCTCTTCGTGAGCGGAAACTCTCAGACCGATAGTTGCCTTGATGATAAGGAATGTAATTGTGATAGTGATAGCTGCCCAAGCGCCTACTGTAAGAACGCCGAGAGCCTGACGGCCGAGAAGCTGGAAGCCGCCGCCGTAGAAAAGACCGTTAAGTGCTGTGAACTCATCTGCACTTGCATTTACGGGGATAGAATAGCCGGGAGCCTTAGATGTTGCGAAAAGACCAACTGCAAGAGTTCCCCAGATACCGTTAAGGCAGTGTACTGCGACCGCACCAACGGGGTCATCAATGTGGAGCTTGTAATCAAGGAACCATACACCGAAGGGAACCAGAAGTCCTGAAACGATGCCGACCATGATAGCGCCGAAGCAATCCATAACATCGCAGCCTGCGGTGATACCGACAAGACCTGCAAGGGAAGCGTTAAGGCACATTGAAACATCGGGCTTGCCGTACTTGAGCCATGTGAAGATCATGCAGACAACTGTTGCAACTGCGGGAGCAACTGTTGTGGTAAGGAATATAGATCCGAGCTGAGGGCCGCTTGTTGCAGCAGCACCGTTGAAGCCGTACCAACCGAACCAGAGAATGAAGCAGCCGAGAGCACCGATCGTCAGAGAGTGACCGGGGATAGCCTTTACCTTTACGATCTTGCCGTCCTTGTCCTTAACGAACTTGCCGATACGGGGACCAAGGAGCTTTGCGCCGATGAGAGCGGAGATACCGCCGACCATGTGGATAGCGCAGGAACCTGCAAAATCGTGGAAACCCATCTGAGCCAGCCAGCCGCCGCCCCAGATCCAGTGAGCCTCAATGGGATAGATAAGAGCGGAGATAACGCCCGAGTAGATGCAGTAAGAAAGGAACTTTGTTCTTTCTGCCATAGCTCCCGAAACGATGGTAGCTGCTGTTGCGCAGAACACAAGGTTGAATACGAAGCCTGAGAAGTTGAAGTTATCATATGCTGTGAAAAGATCAAAGCCGGGCTTGCCGATAAATCCTGCAACGTCCTCACCAAGAAGGAATCCGAAACCGATAAGAATGAACATTACTGTACCGATACAGAAGTCCATCAGGTTTTTCATGATGATGTTGCCGGCGTTCTTTGCTCTTGTAAAGCCCGTCTCAACCATTGCGAAGCCTGCCTGCATAAAGAACACCAGTGCAGCTCCTATGAGGAACCATATACCGAAGGCCTCGGCATTGACTGCCTCACTTATTGTTGATAAGATATTTGCTTCAGTCATTTTTAATCACCCTCCATTAAAGCACACAACGGCACCGTAAAAATGAGTATTCCCTGACAGATACACATTTTTTCAGCGCCGTTGCTGTTTTTTCTTTATGTCTGTATTATACTCCTTAATTCCGCCCATGTCAAGGGGTTTTTGAAAATTTATGCAATTAAATATATTTTAACTTGCATTTTAAGGTTATATTATCCGTTTTATACAGTTACTTCCACAAAATTATGACATTTTATTATATTTATCATTCATTTTTGTGTATAGCCTATTTGCATATGGGCATAAAAAAAGCACCGCAGTGATGCGATGCCCTCATATTCATATAAGATGTGTGTTGACTCAGATGAGCTGTGCGTCCTTGTGTACGCCTGTGATGGAAAATACCACCCATTCCGCAATATTTGTGGCATGGTCAGCGATACGCTCCATATATTTTGCTATCATAAGCAGGTCAAGGGCGCTGTTTGCCTTGCTGCTGTCCTTGACGATCATATCGGTAAGCTCGGTCTTTACACGCAGGAAAAGATCATCTACTATGTCGTCGGACTCGATAACGCTCTTTGCAAGGGCTTCATCGTTATACACATATGCGTTTATTGCCCCTGTGAGCATCTTGACAGCTTCATCAGCCATTTTGGGTATATCCGCCAGGTCGGGCTTGTCAGGGCCTTCGTCCAGAAACAAAGCTATCTCGGAGATATCCACCGCATGGTCGCCTATGCGCTCCATATCGGTTATCATTTTAAGCGCTGCGGAAACACGTCTCAGGTCGGAAGCCACAGGCTGCTGCTGTAGGATTATTCTCAGGCAGCGGCTCTCTATCTGCTTTTCCATCTCGTCAATGTTGCAGTCAGCCTCTATCGCCTTTTTGTTAAGCTCGTCATCACGGCGCACCAGTCCGTTGACAGCGGCAGTTATGGCGTTTTCAACCATTCCGCCCATGCGCACCATTTCAAGATTAAGCTCCTTGAGCTGTTCGTCAAATTGCCTTCTCAATGCCATCTTCCTTTCATTAACCGAATCTGCCTGTGATGTAGTCCTCTGTTCTCTTGTCTGTAGGCATGGAGAACAGCTTTTCGGTCTCACCGAATTCCACTATCTCGCCGTGAAGGAAAAATGCAGTCTTGTCGGAAATACGGGTGGCCTGCTGCATATTATGTGTAACTATTACGATGGTATAATCTTTTTTCAGGTCAAAGCAAAGCTCCTCTATCTTCATGGTGGAGATAGGGTCAAGGGCAGATGTAGGTTCGTCCATGAGTATTACCTCAGGCTTTACTGCCAGCGCTCTTGCAATACAAAGTCTCTGCTGCTGACCGCCTGACATTCCCAGGGCGGACTTTTTCAGTCTGTCCTTTACCTCGTCCCAGATAGATGCCTGCCTGAGGCTCTTTTCGATTATCTCATCAAGGTCAGCCTTTCTGCGGATACCGTGGGTGCGAGGGCCGTAGGCGATATTGTCATAAATGCTCATAGGGAAAGGATTGGGCTTCTGGAAAACCATGCCCACACGTCTTCTCAGCTCTGTTATCTCAATGTCCTTGTATATGTTCTGACCGTCAAGAAGAAATTCTCCCGTGATCTTGCAGCCCTCAACAAGGTCGTTCATGCGGTTGATGGATTTGAGCAGTGTGGATTTGCCGCAGCCAGAGGGGCCAATGAATGCCGTTACTTCGTTGGGTGCGATGTTAAGGCTCACATTTTTCAGGGCGTGGAAATCCCCGTAATAAAGGTCGCAGCCCGATATGCTGAGTTTATAGTCGGAAGGCTTTACAATATTTTCATTATCCATAAAATAGCTCCTAATAATTTTATCATGCTCCCTGACGGGCGGCAAATCTTCGTGCGATCATCTCTGCAATGGTGTTAAGGAGAAGAACTGTAACCAGCAGGATAACAGCCGTTGCGGAAGCCTCACCCATGTGAAGTCCCTCTCTTGAAAGGGAGTACATATGAATGGACATGGTTCTTGCGGAGTCGAGAACGGATTCGGGTATCTTTGCCACAGTACCTGCTGTGTAGATAAGGGCAGCTGTTTCGCCCACGATACGGCCTATGGAAAGGATTATTCCCGAAAGGATACCGCTTGCTGCGGAGGGGAGAACTATTACGAACACAGTTCTCAGCTTGCCTGCTCCAAGACCGAAGCTTCCCTCACGGTAGCTGTCATCAACGGCGAGGAGAGCCTCCTCGGTGGAGCGGATTATGGTGGGAAGCACCATTATAGCCAGCGTAAATGAACCTGCCAGAATGGAATATCCCCACTTGATAGCTGTTACGAAGAAGAGCATTCCGAAAAGTCCATAGATGATAGAGGGAATGCCCGAAAGTGTCTCGGTGGCAAGTCTGATGATCTTTACCAGCTTGTTGCCTCTCTTTGCATATTCACAGAGGTATATTGCACAGAACACGCCCAGAGGCACTGCGATAAGCAGCGTGATGCCTACCATCTCAACGGTGGTGATGATAGAGGGCAGCATTGATACATTTTCCGTGGTATAGTTCAGAGCGAAAAGGCTGGGTTTAAGGTAAGGTATTCCCTTTACGCACACATATCCTACCAGCGCAATGAACAGAAATATCGTAACTGCGCAGGCAAGTGTTACAAGTATCATCATTATCAGCGAAAAGGGGTGGGTCTTGTATGTTCTCAGCTTTTCCCTGAGCTTTGTTTTAAAAAGTTCGGCTTTTTCTGCCTTTGTCATAATGAGCCTCCTCAGTTCTTCTGCTTATTGAGCAGTGAGAAGCAGATATTGAGAATGAGTATGAATACGAACAGCACAACGCCTGTTCCGATAAGTGCGTCATAGTGAAGATCTGCTGCATAGCCCATTTCGGTAACGATGTTTGCTGTAAGGGTCCTTACGCCCTTGAGTATTCCCTTGGGCATTCTTGCCTGGTTGCCCGCAACCATGATAACTGCCATGGTCTCGCCGATAGCACGTCCTATGCCGAGAATAACCGATGACATTATGCCCGATCTTGCGGCAGGGAAAATAACCGTTGCAACGGCTCTTTCGTGAGTTGCTCCCAGAGCAAGCGCACCCTCATAATAGCTGGAGGGCACTGCGTTCATGCTGCTCTCGGAAAGTCCCACAACGGTGGGAAGTATCATTATACCCAGCAGCACGGAGGCTGTGAGAATGCTGTTTCCGTCTCCGCCGATATGCTGTCTTACCAGAGGAACGATAACGATCATTCCGAAGAAGCCGTAAACGATAGAGGGAATGCCTGCCAGCAGGTTTATCATGGGCTTGAACACGCCATACAGCTTCTTTGGGCAGAAGTGTGACATGAATATTGCTGTGAGAAGTCCTATGGGCACGCCCACCAGAACCGCTCCTGCGGTGATGTAGATACTGCCCAGTATCATGGGGAGTATGCCATAGCTTGCAGGCGTGTCGTTGGGCTTCCACTTTTCGCCCAGCAGGAAGTCAAAAACGCCTATTTTTGAAATAGCGGGAACGCCGTTTACGAAAATAAACAGACAGATAAGTACAACTGCAAGTATGGAAACACACGCCGCAAGTAAAAATACGACGTGCATTACAATTTCAAGTATTTTATGTGATGATCTTGTTTTAGTTTCCATGCTCTTCTCTGCGGCAGTTGTCATTGCCGCCTCACTCACTGAACGTCTCCCCAGGAAGTGATCTCGCCTGTGAAGATACCCTTGATCTGATCCATAGTAATGTTATCAAGGCCGTTCTGGTTGTTTACGATGATTGCGATACCGTCCATTGCGATAGCGGTAGGAGTAAGACCTGCTTCAAGCTCGCTGTCCTTAAGGTCACGGGAAGCCATTCCGATATCGCAGGTGCCTTCGATAGCTGCCTTCATACCGGAGGTGGAGTCGGACTGCTGAACTTCGATAGTAACATCGGGGTTAAGTGCCTTGTATGCTTCTGCAAGCTTTTCCATAACAGGTGTTACGGAGGATGAGCCTGCTACAACGATCTTTCCGGAAGCGCCGCTTGCGGTGTAGCTCTGGGTATCGTCGGAAGGAATGTACTTGTTTTCCTCAATTACCTTCTGACCCTCGGTGCTCATGATGAAGTCGATGAAATCCCGGGACTGTGCGCTGAGGCCTTCCTTGACTGCAATGTTGAAAGGTCTTGCTACGGAGTAGGTGCCTGCCTTGATGTTTTCAACGGAAGCCTCTGTGCCGTCAACGCTAAGAGTCTTTACGGTGTTGTTGATGGAGCCGAGGGAGATGTATCCGATAGCGGACTCATTGCCTGCTACCTGTGTCATAACAACATCGGTGCTGTTTGCGATGATGGCGTCTTCTGTGGTGCGGTCAGCCTTGTTGCCGTCAGCGTCCTTTTCCTCAACGCCTGTAAGCTCAACGAAAGCGCCTCTTGTGCCGGAGCCGTCCTCACGGGAAACAACGGTGATGTCTGTGGTGAGCTTTGCTGCAGCAGCTGTTTCTGCATTTGCTGTGGAATCGGCAGCAGCAGAGGTTGTTGCAGCAGAACCGCTGTCAGTGCTTCCGCAAGCAGTTGCAGATACAGCCATGGTCATAGCCGCTGCAATATATGCGATCTTTTTTACAATAGAAGTTTTCATAATTTTCTTTCCTTTCAGGCAGCTCTTGCTGCCTCTGTTATTTGTCCTTTCAGGTACAGTTATTATGATACTACCCTATTGTAAAATCCAAAACCACAGAAAAGTGAAAACAGGGTGATTTGTATTTCACTTTGATTTTACAAATATAAACAAGTCTGAACAGAAATAAAAAAATACCTGTCACCGCAATGATAACAGGTATTTTGGTATGATGTTATTCCTTTACATATTTCATTATGTCGTCGTAAATGGCTCTGTAGCCCTCTTCCTTGATGTGCATTCCCTCGATGGTGTATTCTGCTTTCAGCCTGCCCCGATCATCTTTCAGGTTGCGGCTGATGTCGATATAGCGCTGACCGTGCCTCTCGGCAAGCTTCTTCACCTCGGCATTTGCAGCAGCTATCTTCTCATTGGTGCGTATTTTCAGGCACTCTTTCATTTCGGGAGCGGCAGCCTCGTAATTTACGGGATAATATGCCATGAGGTATATCTTCACATTTGGGACTTTTTCTATCTCGTCAAGTATCTTGCTGTAGTTGTCAATGACCTGACTTATGGGGATAGATGACCAGCTAAGGTCATTTGTGCCGATATTGATGAACACCTTTGAGGGCATAAGGTCAACAGCACACACATCTATCACTTTGAGCAGCTCGTCGGTGATAAATCCGCCAACGGCTCTGTTGTAGATAACCGTGCTGTCGTGATGCTCCTCCAGCAGCTTGTTTATGGGGAACATCTCCATAAGCGAAGAGCCTGTGAAAACTACCTGTCCTTTAAGTGCGGTCTTGTTAAGCTCTCTGTAGCGTTCTACTTTCATTTCCTTGTCTGTCATAATAATTCTCCTTGGTCTATATTATTAGAACCCGTCTTCACAAGCATATGCGCACGTCTTTTCGGCAAATTTTGCCGCA
>OGPP01001040.1_pt1 | contig 23403 bp, 22 predicted proteins | sample 1553021 | NCBI WGS metagenome assembly OGPP01 (sample SAMEA2580217, study PRJEB22360) | human gut metagenome | biome: human gut; feature: human-associated habitat; material: faeces | place: Denmark | collected 2008/2010
ATATAAGCCATCCGGCGACCAGCCGCAGGCCATTGAAACACTGGTGAAAGGCGTGGAGCGGGGCGACCGTTGCCAGACCCTGCTGGGTGTTACCGGCAGCGGCAAGACCTTTACCATGGCAAATGTTATTGCAAAATGCAACCGGCCCACGCTGGTTCTGGCCCACAACAAAACGCTGGCGGCCCAGCTGTGCACCGAGTTCCGGTCGTTTTTCCCCAACAACGCGGTGGAGTATTTCGTCTCCTACTACGATTACTACCAGCCGGAAGCCTATATCCCCAGCACGGATACCTATATTGAAAAGGACAGCGCCATCAACGACGAGATCGACCGCCTGCGCCATTCGGCCACGGCGGCGCTTTCGGAGCGGCGGGATGTGATCATTGTAGCATCGGTTTCCTGCATCTACTCGCTGGGCGACCCCATCGACTACCGCAGCATGGTCATCAGCCTGCGCCCCGGCATGCAGATGGAGCGGGACGAGCTGTGCCAGAAGCTGGTCACTCTGCAATATGAGCGCAACGACGTGAATTTCGTGCGCAACAAGTTCCGTGTGCACGGCGATATCGTGGACATCTACCTTGCCTATATGAGCGAGCTTGCCATCCGTGTGGAATTTTTTGGGGACGAGATCGACCGCATCACGGAGTTCAACCCTCTCACCGGGGCCAAACAGAATGTAGTCAAGCATGTAGCCATCTTCCCGGCCAGCCACTATATCGTCAGCGCCGAGAAGAAGGCCGCAGCACTGGAAAAGATCCGCGCCGAGTGCGACGCACAGGTGAAGCAGTTCACCGCCGAGGGCAAGCTGATCGAGGCGCAGCGCATTGCCCAGCGCACCAATTACGACATTGAGATGCTTAACGAGGTTGGCATGTGCAAAGGCATCGAGAACTATTCGGCAGTGCTCTCCGGCCGAAAACCGGGCAGTATGCCCACCACCCTGCTGGATTATTTCCCGGATGATTTTCTGCTGTTTGTGGACGAGAGCCATGTTACCCTGCCGCAGGTGCGCGCCATGTACGGCGGCGACTATGCCCGCAAAAAAACGCTGGTGGAGTACGGCTTCCGCCTGCCGTCTGCCTTCGATAACCGCCCGCTCAAGTTCGAGGAAGTGGAGTCCAAGCTGAACCAGATGATCTTCGTTTCGGCTACGCCCGGCGACTACGAGCGGCAGAACAGCACGCAGGTGGCGCAGCAGGTCATCCGGCCCACCGGCCTTTTGGACCCGCTCATTTCGGTGCGCCCGGTGGAAGGGCAGGTGGTGGATCTGTTGGGCGAGATCAATACCCGCATCCAGCGGCACGAGCGCGTTCTCGTGACCACGCTGACCAAGAAAATGGCCGAAGACCTGACCGACTACCTTACCGAACAGGGCATCAAGGTCAAGTATATGCACCACGAGGTGGACACCTTTGAGCGCATGGAGATCATCAAGGACCTGCGCCTTGGCTCCATTGATGTTGTGGTGGGCATTAACCTGCTGCGCGAGGGTCTTGACCTGCCTGAGGTGAGCCTTGTGGCCATTCTGGACGCGGATAAAGAGGGCTTTCTGCGCAGCGAGACCAGCCTGATCCAGACCATTGGCCGCGCGGCCCGCAATGCCGAGGGCCTTGTCATCATGTACGCGGATGTCGTCACCGACAGCATGGAACGCGCCATCACCGAGACCGAGCGCCGCCGCGCCATCCAGATGACCTATAATCAGGAACACGGCATCGTGCCCAAAACCATCGTCAAGGCCATTGCAGACAGCATCGAGATCAGCGATAAAGCGGAGAACGCTAAGCTGAACACCCGCCGCATGGGCAGGATGGAGCGGGAGGCCGCCATCGAGCGCCTGACCCGTGAGATGAAGGAAGCGGCGAAGCTGCTGGAGTTTGAACACGCGGCCTTCCTGCGTGACCAGATCGACCGACTGCGCCGGGGCGAGAACCCGACGGTGGACTCTGCGGCAGAAACGGAGCGCAAACAGAATCATTCACAGACACAACGAAAAGGGAGAAAATACCTTGGCAAACGATAAAATCGTCATCAAAGGTGCCCGCGAGCACAACCTGAAAAATGTTAACCTGACCCTCCCGAGGGAAAAGCTGATCGTCATGACCGGCCTTTCCGGTTCGGGCAAGTCGAGCCTTGCGTTCGACACCATCTATGCCGACGGCCAGCGCCGCTATGTGGAAAGCCTTTCCAGCTACGCACGCATGTTTTTGGGCCGCATGGACAAGCCCGATGTGGATGAGATCACCGGTCTGTCACCGGCAATTTCCATCGACCAGAAAACCACCAGCCACAACCCGCGTTCCACCGTGGGCACCGTGACGGAGATCTACGATTATCTGCGACTTCTGTACGCCCGCGTGGGCGTGCCCCACTGCCCGGTGTGCGGGCGGGTGATCAGCCAGCAGACCGTGGACGAAATGGTGGACGCGGTGCTCAAACTGGACGAAGGTACGAAGTTTCAGGTGCTGGCTCCTGTGGTGCGCCAGCGCAAAGGCACCCAGCAGAAAGAGCTGGATGCTGCCCGCCGCGGTGGCTATGCTCGTGTGAAGATCGACGGCAACCTGTATGATCTTGACGAAGAGATCAAGCTGGAAAAGAACATCAAGCATACGGTGGAGATCGTGGTGGACCGCCTTGCCATGCGCAAGGGCATCCGGGGCCGTCTGGCAGATTCGCTGGAAACCGCGCTGGCGCTTACCGGCGGCATCGCCGAAGTGGACGTGATCGGCGGCGATTGTATGACCTTCAGCCAGAACTTTGCCTGCCCGGAGCACGGCATTTCCATCAGCGACCTGTCACCCCGGCTCTTCTCCTTCAATAACCCGCTGGGAGCCTGCGAAAAGTGTACCGGCCTTGGCACCTTTATGCGGGTGGACGAGGAACGCATCCTGCCCAACCGGAACCTTTCCATCCGTGAGGGTGCCATCAAGGCCAGCGGCTGGTACTATGCCGAGGGGTCTGTATCCGAAATGTATTACCTTGGCCTTGGCAAAAAGTACGGTTTTACGCTGGATACGCCCATCAAAGAGATGAGCACCGAAGCTGTCAATGCGTTGCTGTACGGAACCAATGGCGAAAAAATTGAGATGCACCGCACGAATGAGTTCGGCAGCGGTGTGTACTATAATACCTTTGAGGGCATCGTGGAGAACCTTGAGCGCCGCTTCCGCGAGACCAACAGCGAGTGGATGAAGGAAGAAATCGGCAGCTTCATGTCCGGCGTGGAGTGCCCGGACTGCCACGGCAAGCGCCTGAAACCCGTGGTGCTGGCTGTGACCATCGGGGATAAGAACATCAGTGATTTCTGCGAAATGTCCATCCGGGACGAGCTGAAATTCATTGCTGAGAACGAACCGAACCTGACCGAAAAGCAGAAGCAGATCGGCGGGCAGATCATGAAGGAGATCCGGAACCGCCTGCAGTTTTTGCAGAGCGTGGGTCTGGATTATCTCACGCTGGCCCGCTCAGCAGGCACTCTTTCCGGCGGCGAGAGCCAGCGCATCCGCCTGACCACTCAAATCGGCAGTGCGCTTTCCGGCGTGCTCTATGTGCTGGACGAGCCGTCCATCGGCTTGCATCAGCGCGATAACGACAAGCTCATTGCCACCCTGAAAAATCTCCGCGACCTCGGCAACACAGTCATTGTGGTGGAGCACGATGAAGATACCATGCGCAGCGCGGATTATATCGTGGATGTAGGCCCGGGCGCAGGCGTGCATGGCGGTGAGATCGTAGCCGCTGGCAGCGTGAAGGACATCTGCAAGGCAAAGCGCAGCATCACCGGCGATTATCTCTCCGGTCGCAAACGCATTGCCGTACCGCAGACCCGCCGCACCGGCAACGGCAATTACCTTACTGTACGGGGTGCACGGGAAAATAACCTGCGCAATATCGACGTGAAATTCCCGCTGGGAGAGTTTATTTGCGTTACCGGCATTTCCGGCTCCGGCAAGTCCAGCCTCATCAACGAAATTCTGTATAAGACGCTTGCCTGCGAGCTGAACGGTGCGCGTTCCCGCGCAGGCAAATGCGATGGGGTAGAAGGGCTGGAATTTGTGGATAAGGTCATCGGTATCGACCAGCAGCCCATTGGCCGTACGCCGCGCTCCAATCCGGCCACTTATACCGGTGTGTTCAATGATATCCGCACGGTATTCTCCCAGACGCAGGATGCCAAAATGCGCGGCTACGGCCCGGGGCGTTTCAGTTTTAATGTCAAGGGCGGCCGCTGCGAAGCCTGTGAGGGCAACGGTATTCTGCAGATCGAGATGCACTTCCTGCCGGATGTGTATGTGCCCTGCGAGGTATGCAAGGGGGCGCGTTACAACCGCGAAACGCTGGAAGTGAAGTATAAGGAAAAGACCATCTCCGATGTGCTGAACATGACCGTGGAGGAAGCAGTGGTATTCTTTTCCAACCAGCCCAAGATCGCCCGCAAACTGCAGACCCTGTTGGACGTGGGTCTTGGTTATGTAACACTGGGCCAGAGCGCCACCACCCTTTCCGGCGGCGAAGCACAGCGCGTGAAGCTGGCCAATGAGTTGGCCCGCCGCAGCACTGGCAAGACCGTGTATATTCTGGACGAGCCTACTACCGGCCTGCATATTGCAGATGTGCACCGCCTGATCGAGGTGCTGCAGAAGCTGGTAGATGCGGGCAACACGGTTATTGTCATCGAGCACAATCTGGATCTTATCAAGTGCGCCGACCATATCATTGACCTTGGCCCTGAAGGCGGCAGTGCAGGCGGCGAGATCGTGGCCGAAGGCACGCCCGAACAGGTGGCAGAGGTGCCAGGCAGCTTTACCGGTCAATATCTGAAACCGCTTTTGGAAAAAGACAAGCTTCTGCAAGCGAAAGAGCAAAAATGAATAAAGCGCGTACTTTCGCAAAAATCAGACTTTTTACGAAAAAAGCAAAGAAAATTGTAAAAATCTGTTGACAAAACTGCTGTATCTGAGTATAATATTTCATGTCGCCACGCTTCGGTAGGGAAGCGGCGGTCGATATCCGGGTGTAGCGCAGTTTTGGTAGCGCGCTTGAATGGGGTTCAAGAGGCCGTGAGTTCGATTCTCGCCACTCGGACCAAAAATCCAACGATTTCACGTTAGAAATCGTTGGATTTTTTTGTTTGTGGGCTGACCTCATTTGGTTTTGACCACAATTTTGACCACAATGCCAACGATTTTATCTGGTCTAATTAGTGCCGTTCCGTCCAATTTTCAGGCCGAAAACGCCTCATTGAACAACTGGATCGCACTCTGCCGAATGGATTCCTGAACATGGAGATAATGCTCAGTCATTTCGGTATCGGCATGGCCTACGATGCTCTGGATGGTCTGAATATCCACGCCCAACGCCTGCATCTGCGACACATAGGTGTGGCGGCAACTGTGCGGCGTGAGCAAGCGGACATCGCCCGCTTCTTCCAGAGATTTGCGGAATACATCCCGGAAATGGGTGGGATTGCAGGGCAAGCCGGTCTTGGGGCTTTCCCAGATGAACTGGTCGGTAGTATCCCGCAGCTTGATGGCACACGGGCGGACATTCAGCGGCACCGGAATGTCCCGGATACTGTCTTTGGATTTCGGACTGCCGATGCTGACCGTACCTTTTACGACCTTTACTGCCTGCCGGATGTGAATGACAGAGCCATCTTCTTCAATAAACTGCGGCTCCAAAGCCAGAAGTTCCTGCATTCTCATCCCAGTGCCGAGCAAAAGCCGGATGCTCAAGCCCATGCGGTCATCGGGCAGCACCTTCATCAGGTGTGCGACTTCCGCTGTGGTAAAGGCTTCCTTGCGTTTTGCGGTGCCGGATGCCCGCATCTTTTCAGCAAGCCGGACCGGGTTGCGGCGCACAAGGTCATTGGCTTCTGCCTTTTGAAAGATCTGGTAGAGCATCCCTCGCGCCTTGCTGATGTAAGAATCCGAGCGGCCATCACGCCGCATCCCTTTCAGGAAGTTTTCGATGTCGATGGGGCGTATGACGGTCAAGGGGCGATGATATAATCCCTCTTTGAGCATTTTCAGGCAGTATTTATAGCTTTCCTGTGTCGTGGGAGCGATATTATCCCTGTGACCCTCGAACCATGTATCGGCCCAATCCTCGAAGTACAGGATCGTGTCCAGCTGGACACCGCTGATAAGCGCATCCTGATACTCTTTCAGTTTGAGCTTGACCTCCTTCTGAGTCTTGCCATAGAAGGTCTTGAAGCGCGGCGAACCATCTTTCTGGTAGCCGTCCATCATACGTAATTCCCAGCGACCATCGCTGCGGTGGCGAAGCGTACCCTCGCCGTGTGAACGTTTGCTTGGCATATTGCCTCCTTCCTGATGTCAAGTCGTTTCGGGAATAGTATAGAAAAAGAAACCTCTTGAATCAAGGATGTCAAATCAGCCATTTACGCTGTCCGTGATCCACTGAAGAAAACGGTCTTTGGGTACGACCATCCGCTTACCGATGTGGAGCGTGGGAAAACCGTCCGAACGGAGCAGGATGTAAGCGTTGGCGCGGGAGATGCCCAGCGCAGCAGCGACATGATCGGCTGTCAGGGTGATGGGAAGCTGCTCATACGAAGTGAACTGAGAGCGCATAGAATACCTCTTTTCTCTATATGTTGTGTTAAGTAAATACAGAAACACTGTATATTGAACTTTGATATGTAACAAGGGGCATCTGCGGTTTGCGGATGCCCCTTGTGTATATGGGAGGTATGCCTGAAAATGTCAGAATTTCATCGGCAGTGCGTCTTTTCTGCACTTGCCGTTGTAGGCGGTGTAGATGGGAAAAACGTATTTTTTCCATCCGCGCAGCTTTGCGGGGTCGTCCTGCCCGATGCGGTAAATATCGACCGGGTGGATGTTGCGCAGCGCACGGAGCAGCCGTTCTTCACTGAACTCGCCGTGGTACAGCTCCACAAAGTGCATCATGCCTTTCAGAACAGAGGCCCGGAACGAATCGGGTTTGCCCTCCCATGCTGCCACGATGAGCCGCATCGTTTCACAGTAGAGCGGTTCGCCCATCTGCTTGTAGAGCCGGAAAGCCGTACCAACGCAGCCGACGCGGTAATCGGTCAGCTGCTGGCTGTCATAATTGAGGCTCAATCCCACCCGGTTGGTGGCTGCGAGAAAGGCTTTGGAGATGACATCGCCGCCCACCACCTTGGCACGGAGCTTGATGCCTGCCGTCAGCGGCGCAGAGAAGCCGTTCTGCTCGGCAAAGAGCAGGGCTTCCTGCTCCACGGTCATGCCCGTGTACACCTTGCAGAGAATCGGCAGATCTTTGCCGCCGTTGCGGAGGATGCGCCCCTCGATGGTGTGCTGCCCATCCGTTACGATGAACTGACCGTTGCGGAAACTGACCTTCGGCTCATTTGCCACATATTCGTTGAAGTGGGCGGCAATCAGTTCCACACGCTTGCGCTCCACACCGCGCTGATACAGTTCGCGGGGGTAGACCAGCTTGCTGCTGTGGATGACCATGAGCTGGTACGGCGGGTTGACATGGATGAAGGGATTGGTGTTGTCTTTCAGGCGCATCGCATTTCCTCCTTGATCCTCCAGATGTACGTTTCGGCTTCTTTCAGAATTTCAGCAACCTGCTGCTTACGCTTCGGGATGGTGAGCAGGCTGGGGTTAAATGTGAAGCTGTATTCCAGCCGCTGGATCATTGCGTGTACCGCAGCTTCCAGTTCGGTGTACAGCATCATGTCCTCAACGCTCCCGGCGTCCTCAAAGGACGATTTGATGGGCGTGTAAGGATAGATGGGCGGCTTGCCGTCAACCACCTCAGGCGGTGCGTAAGCCGCCGTAGAGCGGATGATGGGTGGAAGCCGCTGAATGCTCCCCATCGGGTTCAGGGCAAGACTGGCACGGACAGCATCATCCACCCGGTTCATTTCCTCCGGGGTGAGGTGTCCGAGGAATTTCAGCACCCTGCTTTTGTCTATGGTAAAGATCTGCTCTGCCTGAACGATGGACGGAACGGAGAGAAAATCGTTCACCAGCAGGCAGTGGGTCGGCTGGGTATACTTTTTTGCAGCTTTGCTTGTCAATGTGGCCACGATCAGCGTGGGCGAGTAAAAATTTCCCACATCGTTCTGAAGAACGACTGCCGGACGATTCCCGCTTTGCTCTGAACCGATGGCGTTGTCGAAACGGGTGAAGAAAATGTCTCCACACTGGAATTTCCAGTTTTGAATCAATAGCTGCCCTCCTTTTGCAATATGTACACCGCCTGCTGCACCTCCTTGGCAGTGGGCGGTGTGTTTGTTCAGCGGTTCATCACAACGTAGTCATGACCGCGCCGGGTCTGGCAGACTGTGCAAGTGTCCATGCTTCGGTCTGCGCTGGGAACAATGGCGATTTTGAACGCCTTGGATTCTACAAAACTGCAAAGGCAGACACCGCAGAGTGTGCGGATGGACCGGATCATCTCCGGGGTCAGTTCCATTTCCTCGTAGATCGCTTGCTCTAAGGTGGTACGGTCGTTTTCGTTCATAAAACCTCCTATGTAGGACGAAAATGTGGATATATGGAATAAGTAAAAAGAACAGGCGTGGACGAAGACCGAAAACAGCATTCGGCCACGCCTGATTTAATAAGTTAAGGTCTCGCATATTCGCCCTCGGCTCCCTGCGAGTGGGGCATAAACATCTGGCAGCGGACTTGTACCGCTTCATTGGCATTTCAGCCACCCCGTCTGCTTTGTGACCGGGCCGCGAATTACGGAAGTATCATTATCGGAGTACCAGATGACGGAACTATTCAGTTTTCAAAGAACAGGAGTGTAGACATTTCGTTCAGCGGCTTTCGCCATCTGGTGAATTGTCCTCTCACTTGGTAGGCATCGAGAAGGGTCAATCCATAGCATTGAAATTGAAGTTTTTCAAAAATTTAGTAATTCGCTTGATTTTGATGCTAATAGTAGGCTGTGCGACGCCTAAAACTTTAGAAATTTCAGTGACGGTGTAGCCCTCATAGGCGTACATGGTGACGAGATTGAGGTCTGCATCCGACAAATTTTCAAGCGCAGACAGTAGCCGCTCGTCCTCAATCTCGCCGATCCATGTGAAGCGGCTCTTGGTTTCACGGTAGTGTTCGGTAACAGAAATGGCTTCCTGATACTTGTTCATAAGGGGCGAGTAGGCTTCTTCGCCCTGCTCAAAGGACGGGGCAGCGATTTCCTGTGTGTGGTTCTGGTAAGAACGCGCAGCATTGAAAACAGACCAGTCATACTCATACATTGCCTGAATCACTTCAATGCTCATGCCAGCGTCCTCATACTGCTTGCGCATGATAGCCCACTGACGGTCAAAGTTCTTCTTTTCCAAACCATAATTAAAGCCCATGTGTAACCTCCAAATTTTCGATAAAACGTGAAATGTCGAAAATTTGGAGATGCTACGGATATTTCGCCATCTGGGGTAGCCATGAAAAGAGGGCAAACATAAAACCTGCTCCTTTTCGGGAGCAGGCCATCTGAAGCTATAAAAAATAGCCGGACAACAGCCGACCGAAAGATTGAAGATCTTTCAGTCAAGCTGCTGCCCGGCTATTTGGTGCTACGTTTCATACATCACCCGGAGGTGACGGCCCGTTGCTCGGTGCGAACAGTCCATATTCAGGGTGCAATGCACCCGATTTATTGTTTTTAGAGGGTCACTTCTTTCTTCGGAATGATAAATCAATGCGGAGGAGTGTATTGCAGCGGTGGCATTTCAGATGAATCGTGCCGCTGCATCCATCTATCTTTTGATAAAGCTTCATGCCGCATTTTTCACAGAAACGCCATCCTTCCATGTGTTCTTTAAGTCTGTCTTTCATTATCACCATGCCTCCATCAACGAAAGTGTGTGGCGATACGGAATATCGCTGGTCAGGATATGCAAATACTTCATACGATTTGCAAGAAGCTGACGTTGCACACCTAGATGCCTCGCCATCTTCTTAAAACTAGGATAGTTCATATCTAACTGCGATCTGGATATATGAGATAACGTGTCAGGGAACTGGAAGAATGCCATGGATGCCCTCACAAGACACTCTGGCAGCAAAAGACCTTCTGCAATAATGTCTGCACAGTCTTCTTCCAACTGGTCTGAAAGAGCCAGAAGTGGATAATAAATGTGCAAAAGCTGATGCCCGATTTCGTGTGCCAAAGTAAAGTTCCGCACTCCGGTGTTGTGGAAACCTGCCAGCGAGGAATCTACCACAATGTCTTTGGGGCGCAATGTGTCACGAATGACTGTGCCGTCTTCTAGTTCCATTCGGACTGTAAGGCGCTCATGTGTAGTCATGCCCAACACAGAGCCATCTTTAGATAGTGGGAACATCTTGATGCTGCCGCCCATCAGTTCCATCACAAGCATATCCAAGTCTATCGCCTGCGGATGATTCCGTACAAACGGAACACGCTGATAATAATGAGTGATTGCATGGTTTGCGAGTTCCAGTAACTTATGCTTTGAACAAAAACAACTCATGTGTACACCTCCCATTCATTTTTATCATCCTACACGATCCGTGTGGATTGCGCCGATTATACCGCATTTTTTCTCATACCACAATATGCTCAAGAATTTTTTGTATAAATATCAAATAAATTCAAATAACAACTGTAGAATGTCACAAAACAAACGAGTGAACGATGTTTATATCTCTTAAAAATAAGCTATTTATATGTAGCAATCAGCTACTTTCTATTGTACAGTGTCACTTCTTGATAACAAGAAAACGCCCTCGATATGAGAGCGTTTTCTTATAAATATTCATTTTTTGATTGCCATGACACTATCAATGATCTGCAGAAGCTGTTGCGTCTGCTCAGGGGACAGCTCGCTTATGACCCGAGATAGATGTCGTATTGCAGCGTTCTCCACATTGATCGGTGTATCTATGTCCTTGAAAAGGTCCTCCATGCTGATTCCCAAACCCTGGCTGATGCGCTCCAAGGTGGAAAGCGTCGGATTCTGCATTCCTCGCTCTATATGACCAACATAGGACGGGTGAATGTCGCAACGAAGTGCAAAGTTTTCGATACTAAGTCCTTCTTGTTTACGAGTTTTACGGATTCGTTCACCAACTTGTATCGCAAGCTTTGAACGCACCTGTGTAGAACGACTTTTCCCTTTTGATTTTGCCACAGCATACCTCTCATATTCAAAACAACAAGTGCTTTCCCTACGGTTCTGCTGACGCTGGGTTTGGAAACCTCCATGTGCCGGGCAAGGTCAATAGAGAGCACCATACCATTTTTCTTTTGCAGCATCAGTACGGCTTCTAAATAGTCCTCGCCCGACGCACGAAGTTTCATTTTGTTTCTCCTATTCGGTTCGTTTAATAACTTCCCATATATTGACATCAGGGGCAGCCGGGGTAGGCTGATCGCAGCCATGACAGCCGTTGCAATTATGATTGCAGTCGGCTTGATAAGCCACTTTTCGGATATATCCTTGGTTCTCCAAATATTCAAGTTCCACTTGGATGCTCCCTACGTCCTTATGCAGAAGTTCAGCCAACTCCTGAACGCTGTATGTTTTCCCGCTTTGTAAATACTCCAATAATTGAATTAGCACAATAACTCCTTTCCTTTAGAAAATGACAAGACCGACGTGATACGCAATCGTTGCCATAATCAAGGCTGTAAGGACATAATAGAGCGCAATTCGCACAGTCCATTTCATAGAGTGTGTTTCCTGGGTTGTTGCGGTCAAGGCCATCAGGCAAGGCATATTGAAGAAAAACGCGAACAGGAAAGCAAGAGCTTCCGGTCTGGATATGACGGACAGCATACTTGTACTAAGTGCCGCCGTGTCTACGGTAGCGGACTGCTCAATAGCCGCCCAAATACTTCCCGTGTTAAACAGGGAAGCCATAACGCCAAGAGAAGCCTCCTTGCCCATAGCGGAAGCGACAAAAGCGATAAACAGTTGCCACGGTAAACCAAACAGGCTTGTCACAGGTTCAATAAAGGTTCCTACCTTGTAAATGATACTGTTCGCCACATTTCCGTCCGCCGAGTAAGAAAGCAGCCAGAAGATCACGGAAATGCAAATAATGATACGGAGTGCGCGGCTAAGTACATTTCCCATTTTGCTGAAAACGGAACCAAACAGGCTTTTCCAATGAGGCTTATGGTAAGGCGGCAATTCCATAATTAAGCCGGTGCGCCCCTCTACCTTGTTCAAAGACCGGCCAAACACCTTATAAGTGATAAAGATGTGCAAAAACGCCACGGCAAACAACGCCAGAACTACGACAGCAGCCTCGTTTCCGAAGAACGTACCGCTGACAAGTCCAACTACGCCCCAGGTAGAAGCGCAGGGGACTACCCAGGACAGGGCAATCGTCATAACACGCTGTCCCCATGAATCAATGACCCTTGTTCCAGTGATTCCGCCGATATTGCATCCGAAACTGACGAGGAAAGGCATAATTGCTTTGCCCTGTAATCCCAGCTTTGTCATAGTATCATCGAATACATAGGAGATTCGCGCCATATAGCCGACATCTTCCATCAGGCCAAAGACAAGGCTGATTCCGAACACATAGCTTGCCATTTGCAGAGCGAAAGAAACAGCGGTCAAAATGGCGTTGCAGAGCAGCGATACAAGGAATGGCGCTGCGCCTATATCCAGCAGCCAGTTAGCCAGAGGGACGGAAATTGCACTGATAAGCCCGCTGAAAAGCCCCATCAGCGGGAAGCCAATCACCATAGAGCAGATCAGACCTAAAACGATCATGCCAATGGCAATAGGCTTTCCCCAGCGTTTGCTTGTGGCCGCCTTATCAAACCGGCTCCGCAGCAGCTTGTTCTTCTTGCTGGTCACGTTCTCATTTACAAGTTTGTCAATCCACTGGAATTTGCAATCACCTGTCAAAAGGTTTCCGTCCTTTACATCGGACAGCTTCTTTTCAATCGCGGTATAAGTGCCTGCATCAACGCTTTCTTTCACAAGAGAGCGCGCCAATTTGTCCTGTTCTATCAGCTTTGCAGTCAACCATGTGGACGAATAGATGCCGATTCCGTCCGCAGGAAGCAGTGCCTTGATCTCGTCAAACGCGGCCCCGATTGTATTCTGATAAATCTGCGCCAGGCGCTTTTCGTCTAAAGTCGAAGCATTTTTATCAATGCTTTCTAACATACGGAAAAATGTGCCATACTGTTTTTTATCGGCAGCAACCAGCGGCACAACAGGGATGCCCAGGGATTTAGCGATTCCATTGGTGTCAATCTGCTTCCCCTGCGATTTTGCCACATCCATCATATTCAGCAGGAGAACCACGGGAACGCGAATCCCGGTATAATCAGCCAGCATGAAAAGGCTGCGGTTGAGTTGGGAGGCGTCAGCCAATATGCAAACAACATCTGCCTGCCCGCTGGCTATGTAATTCCGTGTAACAACTTCTTCATCCGAATTTGCAGACAGGCTATAAGTTCCCGGAAGATCAATGATTTTATAGGTGGTATCTTTGTGAACGAAAGAACCATCCTTGCGCTCCACTGTTTTTCCGGGCCAGTTCCCGACGTGCTGACGGGAACCAGTCAGGCCATTAAACAAGGTTGATTTGCCGGAGTTCGGCTGGCCTAAAAGGGCAATCGTTTTTTCACTCATTGTTTTGTCACCTCCACCATGATTTTGTCAGATTCCGTTTTGTTGATGGCAACCATCGTGTCCCTTGCGTACACCAAAACGGGCCGCTTTTTCGGATTTTGAATCACTTCAAAAGGGCAGCCAATCGTAAGGCCGATGGAGGTCACGCGGCTTTGAAAATGCGCGTCCCCGTTGATTGCAACAACCCTTCCGCAGGTGCCATCACTCAATTCATTTAATTTTTTCATTTCTTAAATTCCTCCAATTCTTTTCTGTCAGCCCATAATAAAAATCCGTACCCCGATTAAAATTAAAATCACACCGCCTAATATTCCGGCCCGGTTTCCTAACCGATTTCCGAAAAAAGTGTCCAATCCATACGCAGACAAATACAATTAAGAATGTTGTGGTTCCTATCAGTGTTGCCGAGGGGATAATTTTTACATTTAAGGCTGACAGCGTTATGCCGACAGCAAAAGCGTCAATACTTGTAGCAATCGCAGCCGGAACCATAACAGTAAAACCCAATGCTCCGTTTGTTTCTTTACATTCACCTTTTAGATTTTCTCGAATCATGTTGATACCGATTATGCACAGAAGAAACAGTGCAACATATTTGGAAACCGCTTCAATGTACTGGCGAATTGTTCCGCCGCAGATATATCCCAGCGTAGGCATAAGCGCCTGGAATCCACCAAAATATAGCCCTGCGACAAGCCATGTTTTTACTGGATGCATTTTGGTATTCAAGCCTTTGCATACTGAAACCGCGAAAGCGTCCATTGATAGACCGACAGCAACCAGTAATAGGTCAAGTAGCCCCATCGGTATCACCTCCTTTACCGGCTCCTGTTTATGCCCCCTTTACAATCCATTCTCTTGCTTTCTGCTGTTCCTGCACCATTTCGTAGTAATGGCCTTTCTTTCTTAACAGTTCTTCATGCGTTCCCGTTTCTTCAATCCGTCCCTGATTCAGCACAATAATCTGATCTGCGTTCTGAATAGTGTTCAGACGGTGGGCAATCACGAAAACGGTTTTCCCTTTCATCAGGCGGTCTAACGCCTGATTGATCTTTGCTTCATTGTCAGCGTCCAGAGAAGCCGTTGATTCATCCAGAAGCAGGATAGGCGCGTCCTTTAAGATTGCCCTTGCAATAGCAATCCGCTGTTTTTCACCGCCAGACAGGGTGTTGCCGCCCTCGGCAAGATGGGTCTGATAGCCATTAGGCAGTCTTTCGATAAATTCATGACAATGGGCCGCCTTTGCCGCCGCAATCACTTCCTGTTCGGTAGCATCTTCACGGCCAGCTTTGATATTGTTGTAAATCGTATCGGACAGCAAAGTGTTTTCCTGGAATACCTCACTGATATAGTGCAAAAGTCCGTCAGGATTTAGCTCCCGTATGTCCTGCCCACCAATGCGGACGCAGCCTTTTGTCACATCCCAAAACCGGGCGATCAGATTAGCAACCGTAGATTTGCCGGAGCCGGACGGCCCGATCAGCGCCGTAGTGCTTCCCTCCGGGGCATGAAAACTGATATTGTGTAAAACATCGGCCTGCTGGTTATAGGAGAAGTCCACGTTTTCAAAGGTAATATCAAAGTGCGAGAGCTTTACCTTTTCTTCTTTGTAGGATAGCGGCTTTGTGTCAAATGCCTGTTCCAGATTAGAAGTGGCAAGTTTCAGTTCTTTCAGCAGGTTATACGAATGTTCAAACGCAATCAGCAGCGCAGAAAGCGCAAGGCTCATAAGCATAAACGCCACAAGCAGTTCAGAAGCAATCGTACCGCCAAGGAACAGATAGCTTCCAATCAGCAGGACAAACGGCAAAAGGAAATTTGCAATGATAGAATACATACTTGTGGGGGCGGCGGTTTTTACTTCCGCCTGTACGCTGGTTTTCCGTATGGCCTCCAACGTATCAGACATTCTTGTGAAATGCGTACTTGTCATATTTGCAGACTTGAACACTTTCATGCCCTTGATGTATTCCAGAACAATAGAGATCATTTTAGAAGTCAGATCACGCTTGATCGTTCCGTACTTCTCTACAAGCCGGTTGCCCCAATTCAAAACCGGCAGTGCGATCAGAATTACCACGCACTCGGCCAACGCCAGTTTCCAGTTGATAAAAAAGGTTCCAACCAAGATCAGGCAGCCCATGACCAATGTTTTGACGATAGAGGGCAGCGTATGGGTCAATACAAGTTCAAAATTGCTTAAATCCTTTGTCAGTGTACTAAGCAGATACCCGCTGCTGTTTTGATTAAAATAGCCAAGGCTTAGAGAACGGTAATGGTTTGCCAAATCCAAGCGTAGGCCGCTGCACATTTCGGCCCCTCTGGAAAAGCAGAGAAAATAGCCGCTGCGGTAAATAATCAGCCGGAGAATTACACTGATAAGGCATACAATGGTATAGTTTCGTACAAGCCCACCTGTCAGAGAACCGTTCAGGAGATGAATTACGGTAAAATACAGCATAAGGTACATGACAAGGCTTCCGATGGCGTCCAGTGACATCAGGAAAATAGGAAATATCAACTGCTTTCGTTTGTCACCAATCAATTTCTGAATACTGCGTAACATAATCTTTTCACTCCTTCCCGATAGTTTCTCTTGTATAGGTGTCCCACATATGGCTGTATGTACTTCCGCTGGCGATCAGTTCATCATGCGTTCCCTGTTCGACAACTTTTCCATCCTGAAAGACAACAATTTTATCCGCATTGCGGATGGTATGAAGCCTGTGGGCAATCATAATCGTGGTCTTTCCTCGCAGGAGGTTTTGGAGGGCAAGCTGTATTTTGTGTTCGTTCTCAATGTCTGAATAGGAAGTTGCCTCGTCGAAAACAACGATAGGCGCGTCTTTCAAAATGGCCCGCGCAATCGAAATCCGCTGCTGCTGGCCGCCGGATAATTTCACTCCCTCGTCGCCTATTCTCGTTGCGTATCCTTTCGGCAGGCTCATAATGAAATCGTCAATCTGCGCCGCCTTTGCCGCCTGGCGTACCTGTTCCTCGGTAGCATCTGTTCCCATACGGATATTTTCAAGAAGCGTGTCCTCCAAAAGAAATACATCCTGGAATACAAACGCGGTTAAGTCAGAAAGATTTTCGGTTTGAAGTTCTGTAACCGGGACGCCGCCAATCTTGATTGTCCCGCTGCTCACGTCCCAATAGCGGCCAAGGAGCTGTACCGCCGTCGTCTTGCCAGCACCGGACGGGCCGACAAAAGCATTTAAGCTGCCCGGTTCCAAATGAATATCAACGTCGGACAACGCATCCTTTCCGCCTTGTGTGTAGTTAAAGGTCACATTGTCAAAGTCAATACCATAACAGCCGGTTTTGGAAAGGGTTTGCTGTCCGCTTTTCATGGTTTCCATATCCATGATCTTCTTCACATTATCAAGGCCGCTGCCCAGCTCCATAGACTGCATAGCAATCGTCACCATGTTCAGGAAAGACGTGAAAAAGCACATAGTCAGAAGAATAAAGAGAAGATACGATGCCGCAGACAGCGAATCACGCAGATACAGCCAACCGCCCACCGGCAGCGTGAACAGAATGGCAGAATCCAAAACCACAAGAGCGATAGACAGCGGATTGCAGGACGATTCACACATCTTAATCCAACAGTCTGTATATATCTTCAAGGAATTTCGGTACTGCTCAAATTTTTCGGCTGTAAGGTGATACATTTTGATAACCGGCATAGCGGTGATAAATTCATTTGCGGAAGCGTTCAGCTTTTCCGTATCGCCTGCAAACTCGTCCGTCAAATCCGGGTAGCGCCCCATGAGGGCCATCGGAATTGCAATCCCCAAGATCATAGGAACCAGCATGATAAGCGCCATAATCCAGTTCAGCCGCAGCATGAAAATGAACATCATCAGAGGAACGACGATTGCCTGGGCCAGTTCCAAAGTGCTGTGGGCCAGAAAGGTTTCAATCCTGTCCACATCATCAAACAAGGTTGTTTTGATCTGTCCGGGCGCGTGTTCCTGAAAGAATCCAAGGTTGAATTTGGACATATGCTCCAATACTCTGACCTTGATTCTGTGCATGGTGTTGAAAGCCGCCGTATGAGAGCAGATACCGGCAAAGGATGTCAGGATTGCCTGTAAGACTGCTGCGGCAATGCCGATTCCGGCCCAACCAAGCATTGCGGGAAGCGTCACCTCCTGCTTGATTATCAGAAGCAGGATTTGGTAGACTACCAAATACGGGACGAAAGACAGGGCCGACGAAAAGACCGCCAGCAGCATCCCAAGGCTTAACTTGCCGCGTTCCTCTTTCGCAAGAGTAAAAACGTATGATAATCCGGTTCGTTTTTGTTCCATCGAAACGATACCCCTTTCTTTGAAATGTGCCAGTTAGATTTTGCTAACCTGACACAATCTACTTTACCCGAACGAAGTGGAAATTTCAATAGCCGTCCCGCTTTACTGTTTGCATTTTGAAAAACGCTGAAAGTGCTGATATTTCGGTGGTTTTCGGCGTTTTTGCTTCATATATTTTATAAAATCGTGACCGATAAATATTGGATTGTCACCTTTTTTTGAAGTGGCGCGCAGAAAGCCGGTATGATATACTATCAAGTAGAGAAAGGAGGCGGCGGTACAATGGTTCCATCTGTAATTGACTATTTGTTACAGCTCCCCGAAGCCATGCACTTTGCAAGGGTGCAGGAGCTTTGCGGCGACGGTGTTTTTTTCTACCGTATGCTTTCCGAATACGGAAACGGCACGTTCCAACTGATCGAGTTTGAGGACGATCTTCTTTTGATTTTGATTGGTGACTATACGCCCAAGGACACCTTTGAAAAGATCACTGAAATTTCAGAGGACTATATGGAGATCAGCCAGTTTGAAACGGACAGCAGTTCTTTCAAGATTGGTGGACGGAAAAAGAATCAGGTGGATAAGGGGATTTATTGCTATCTAAACACACAGAAGAAAACTTACACCTATTGCGAGGGCGGGAAGCCTGTTCGTTTTACAAAAGTGATTCTATCGCCCAAATACTTCAATACTTATTTTCGGCTGCATGACAGGAACAACGCCGAACTTCTCAACTCTGCAAGGGATTACATTCTCAAAAACCCCAGCCTGCCGGAACTCAACTTTGTGTTCCAGCAGATACGGGATTGTCAGGCAGAGGGGCATACGCTGAAAATCTATCTGGAAAGCAAGGTAATGGAGCTTCTTTCTCTTGTTGTGAAAGGCATGGAGCAGGAACAAAAGCATATTTCTGTAAAGCTGGATTATAAGGACATCCGCAATTTAAGAAAAACGGTAACGGTGATGAAAAATGATCTGGCCGCATACCCGACAGGGGAAGAACTTGCCCAGATAGCGGGTATGAGTACAGCCCGGTATCAACTGGCATTTCGGAAGTATTATGGGACAACGCCGTATGAATATCTCAAAGAATTGCGGTTAAACCAGGCGTTGATTTTGCTAAAAAATTCTGATTATGGAATTGCTACGATTGCGGCTAAAGTCGGGTATCACAATTCCGGCCACTTTGCAAAATTGTTCAAGAAAGCCTATGGCCTCGGCCCCAGGGAATACAGGAATCTTCATGGAATTAAGTAAAGATCATCAGGCCCCGGCCACGCTGCCGGGGCTTTGCTATGTCCAAACAGCCCGCCAACCTACGCATGCTGATAAAGATCACGCCATCGTCAGCCAACAGCTTTTGCAGCGGCATCAGCCGGGGATACATCATGCAGAGCCACTTATCGTGACGGGTCAGGTCCTCGCCCTCTTTGCCCACTACTTCTCCCAGCCATTTCTGGATGTGGGGATCGCTGACATTATCGTTGTAGCACCAGCCCTCGTTGCCGGTGTTGTAGGGCGGGTTATATATTATCTTAACCCACTGTGGAAAAGTCTGTGTAATACCTATCTTCATACGTCGAACACCCGTTCTTGATGTTTTTGGATCTCCTGCTGGAGGATATAGCACCCTTCTCAGAGTATCAAGACTAAAGTGCACTCACGGTCTTGACCCTCTGAGAAGGGTGCTATGCCAACCAATTAGGAGATCCAAGGTGAAATATGTCTTCGATTGATTAAACCTTTGAGCATTCTCTGAACTTAGGATACTCATTAGAATGGGGGTTAAGATAACAATATAGATGCACTTCACCTTGCCCTCATACTGCGGCAGCAGGGCTTTCAGTGCTTCAAGATTATCGCCGTGGATAATCATGTTCTCACTGCCGTTGTTTTCGGTGTGCTGCCCCTGCTCATCAAAACTGTATTGCCGCTCCAGCACCCGGAAGGGAACTTCCTGATGATGGTTCACGACTTTATTTTTACCGATCCATTCCAAGGTTGGCATGGCGTTTTTCTCCAATTTAAAAATTTCAAGCTGCGGACAAAAAGGACGCATTGTTGTGGCAAGCAGGGCGTTCGTATATACAAACGCCATTTTTGCGTTGCAAAATGCTTGTTGGGATAGTCCCAAACCCTTTGTGTACTGCATCCGCCGGATGCAAGCTACGCATTTGTGCCAAATGCTTCTATAACGAAAAAGAACACCGAGGACTCTCCCCCAAATGGGAAGAATCCTCGGTGTTTTCTGTTTAGCGGGTCTGCGATTTTTCCTTGGGGTCTTTTTCCTCGGCGAAGAACAGCTCCACATTCTTCTGTGCTTTTTTCAATTCCTGCATTTCATCCCGTGCCTTACGGTAGGATGGATATGCTGCTTTCTTCTGTGAAAGCAGTGCAGCGTATTCGGCATCCAGTTCTTTTACCTTTGGCAACTTTTTCAAACTCGCTTCATCAAAAGCGGCTTTTGCAGCCTTGTGCAGTGTAATCTGCTCCCGGTGGGCTTCCAAAAATTTTTTACTGTACCCTGACTTTCGGTAGGCATCGTAGACTGGTCGCGTCTTGGCATAGTTGATGATGTGTGCTTTCAGCACTGCAATTTCTGCCAACCGCTTCTCAGAGGCTTTAATGGAATCGCCCAGTTCGTGATAGTGAGCAGTAGCGGCATCCACACGCTCCTGCATTTCTTCGATGCTGCCGATTTTATTTTCCTGCAAAAAAATCAGGGTCTTGGACATCTCTTTCAAATTGTAGCGTTTAGCCCACCGTGCATAGCCTTCGCTTTTGCCCTCGGAGAGTTTTGCCTGAATGTCCACCAACAGGTGGAACGGCTGCTCTTTCGGTGGCTGCTTCTGATACGGGCGGTGTTCGGATTCTCCGGCAATGACCGCCTTGATTTCATCTTCACTGTATCCCGCGCCCAGTGTCCGAAAACGGATAAAGCGTTTCTGCCGTGTTCCTTTGACCGAAGTGTACTTTCCCCGTTTGATTTCGTAGCCCTGCTGTTCCAGCTTTTGAAGGAAGCCCTCGAAACTTGCAGGTTTCTCGTTCAGCAGGATGTTGTCAATTACGGCACACAACTTATCTCGATTACTTTCTCTGGGTGGATAAAGGGTGCGCTTCTGTCGCTCTCGGTACGGCTTGATTTCAATGACAGACAGTTGATGTTCCAGACAAATCAAATCGCTCAACCGTTGCACAGCCAGCCCGGACAATAGAAAATCACGGAATTTCCGGGTGCTGTCTAGCGCAGTGGAGTTGTAAATAATATGATTGTGAATGTGTTCCCGGTCAGTATGCGTTGCGACAATAAACGCATACTTACCCTTGGTAAACCGCATGGCAAGCTCATAACCGACCTTGTTGGCTTCTTCGGCGGTGATCTCGCCGGGTTTGAACGACTGCCGGATCTGATAGGCGATCACGTCACTTTTTTGTCTGCGCCCAGTGACAAGTTCATACTGCCGTTTGGACAGCATAAATTCTTCATCCACCGTCAAAGGACTGCATTCGTAACTGCTGACCAGTTCGCCCTGCTGTGTCTTGTCCGGGTTCTGGGCGTAATCCGTGCGGCTTTTCAGGCAGGCCGCAACGGATTTCCCCTTGTTTTTGTGCAGTGCAATCAATCTTGTTGCAGCCAGTTTGATCACCTCCCGGCAAAAAGAAAATGCCGCACAGTGGCGGCATGAAAATTTTATAATTCTGCAATCCAGCCGCTGAACCATTCCACGGCTTCTACAATGACCGTTCCGGCGGTGAGGAGCAGGAAGCAGCCAAACTCTGCCACCAGCAAGATCAAAAACTGCAGCCACTCCCGGCAGTACAGCGTATAAAGACCGCAGCCGAAAATATACAGCATAGGCAGTGCCAGAACAAACGCTGACAGGTTCAGCGTCCATTTCAGCATCAGCACCAGAAACGCACTCAGGAGAACCACAGGAAACAGGAGAGCTTTTGCTACGAATTTCATATTGACACCGCCTTTCTGCTTTCAGTATATGGATAGAGCATGAGCCAGTCAATGGTGTTGTCCCTTATGTACCCCCGCAGCCCTCCAACTGCGGGAATAAATTTTAGAGTTCAGCCAGCCGGGAAAGGATCTGCCGACCAATGTCGATCAGTTCATCCAGCCTCTGCCGCAGGTCCTCCATGTCGGCTGCATAGACCCGGCCATTTTCGTTTGCGGCTTTGGCGTACTGGTTCAAGTTGTTGCTGCACATCTGCAAGAGATACGCCATGCGCCGCAGTTGCGGCAAGTCAAGGTTCAGGCAGTATCCGTCCAGTGCCATTTTGCGGATATAGGCACTCAGGCTGCGGATGCCCATGCCTAGCATCTTTTCATAAATGCGGTTCTTCTCAGCTTTTGTGGTTCTCAGGATGATGATCTCGTCCCGCTTTTCCTTCACCGGGCATCACCGTCCTTGTCGTAATAACTGCGGAAGGGCTTCACCGGCTCCGGCTTATCGGATTTTTCCTCCAGTGCCGCCAGCACCGAGGGGCGGCGAGGTGCGTCCTCCTGTTCTTCCTCATCCTGTTCCGGGTCGTGGCTCTTTTCGTCCACATCCAACTGGGCGTTTAATTCGGCAAGGCGGGCTGACTTCTCTGCCAGTTCTTCCTCCTGTGGGAATGGTTTCTCAACCTCGATTTGCGCTGCTGCCTGCTGCTGATGCAGAGTGGCTAGTTCATTCTCAGCAGAGTTAATGCGCTCCGGGAAGTTGTTCAGCGAATTATCCAGACGGATAATGTTGCCCAGCGGGTCGGTGCCCAGTGCTACCGGGTACCTCCGCTGACCCTTCAGAATCGCCTGATATTCGCTGCGGAAGGTATCGAACCGCAGAGACAACTCAAAGCCCCGGTAGCTGCCGATCACTTTTTCTTCGGCGTTGGGCAGTTCGGAGCAGGCAAGCACCAGACGCTCACCGGCGGTCTTTTTCTCATCGTAGGTCACGCCCTTGATGGTCATGCCGCAGAAACCCTCTTGCACCTGCGGGTGGGCAGCGGCAAGCTGTGCGTCCGCTTTCACCCCAGCAATATAGGCGTTCGTTTCCTGAATGTCAGCCGGGAATTTGGTCAGCAGCTTGTCTTGCAGACGGAATTTCTGGCTCTGGTGGTCGGCTTTCAGAACTTTGAGTTTTGCGACATGAACATCCAAATCCATCTTCTCCTTGATGAGCGGATTTCCGGCACACAGTGCCTTGATTTCGGCGTAAGATAGCGCCTGCTCATCCACATCCTCGCAGGAGCGCACCGGGGATTTTGAAGTCATGATTTGGCTGATAAACCGCTGTTTATTTTCCAAAGTTTGGAACAAATAACTGTCAAATGTCCCTTCCGTAACGTAATTGAATACCTTGACTTCCTTATTCATATTGCCCTGCCGGATGATGCGACCATTGCGCTGGGTCATGTCGCTGGGCTTCCAGCCAACGTCCAAGTGATGCACCGCCACAAGCCGGGATTGCACGT
>OGPP01001054.1_pt1 | contig 23198 bp, 28 predicted proteins | sample 1553021 | NCBI WGS metagenome assembly OGPP01 (sample SAMEA2580217, study PRJEB22360) | human gut metagenome | biome: human gut; feature: human-associated habitat; material: faeces | place: Denmark | collected 2008/2010
GATAAACGCTGAAGGCATCTAAGCGTGAAGCCCCCCTCAAGATGAGATATCCCATTCTTAGTGAAGTAAACCCCCTTGAAGACGACGAGGTAGATAGGGCAGAGGTGGAAGTGTGGTAACACATGGAGCTGACTGTTACTAATAGGTCGAGGGCATAACCAAGCAAGGTGATAGGAAAAAGGATGATTCTTTGTATGCAGTTTTGAAGGTACAGGATATATAGATGGAATGAGAGAGCAGCACCGATAGGTGTTGTTTTTTTGTGTTGTTACTGTTTCCACGAATCTTTTGCTTTAAAATGACGAAATTTGGCGATAAGAAGACGGTGACTGGGATGTATATTAATGCTATAATGAAGAAAAATAAGAAAAGGAGTAGAGAACTTATGAAGAATATGGGGAAAAAGATACGCTACATAGCATTTTTTATCGGAGTATGTGTCTTGCTTGCAGGATGTGGGAAGAAATTTGATGCCAGTGGTTATACCAAGGCAGTTTTGGATGTAAGTTATAAAAACGAAATTCAGAAGTATGTAGAATTAACAGGGGCGGATGAAAAGGAAGCGGATAAAATATTTGAAGATAATCTTCAAAACAACATGGATATAATGCTACAAGAATTTTCCGGCTATGAATTGCCGGATGAGTTGGAAGAAAAGTATCGAAAGTTGTTTAGCGATATGATGAAGCAAGTAAAATATACAGTTGCAGAGGCAAAAGAAGTAGAAAACAAAAATTTCACGGTAGATGTAAAAGTAGAGCCTATGTTAATCTTTAATGATACCTATCAGGAGCTTCAGAAACAGACAGAAGATTATGCTACTCAGGTTAGTAATGAAGTGATGAATGGAGCATCCTTACCGTCTGAGACAGATATGCAGACACATGTTTTTGAAATTTATCATGATATTTTGCGGAATTATCTGGATCAGGGGATGAAATACGGGGATCCGGAGACGATTACAGTACATGTAAACAAGGATGATAAAAATGTATATACTATTGCTGATGAAGACATTTCTAAAATAGATGGGAAAGTGATGGCAATGGATGTAATTGAACAATAAAAACAGAGTGCACCTGACTTTTTGGGTGCACTGTTTGTTTGTAAATGATGTTAGAAATAAAATATTTTGAATTGTAGAAAAAATTCAAAAATTTTCTTGACAAACAGAGGAATAACAGGTATACTTAACAAGTATTCAAGAGATACATCATATAGGGGATTGGTCAAATGGTATGATAGGGGTCTCCAAAACCTTTGGTGGGAGTTCGATTCTCTCATCCCCTGTTTGTTAAGCGTCAGAAACCTTGGATTTACAAGGCTTCTGGCGTTTTTATTTATATAAGAAAAGTTGACTTAGCCGTACGGCTTATTGTATAATCAGAACTATACAAAATTAGCCGTACGGCTTATTTGCAAAGCGTATATATATAATTTAGCCGTACGACCATATGATGCGTATGAAGTTATGTGTTGATAATTTGATATAGAAAGACGAGGAATATGTATGAAAATAATAGATTCAAAATCTTTGGGTGAGGCAATCAGAATAAGAAGAAAAGAACTGAAATATACTCAGGCTTATATAGCAGAATTTACAGGATTTAGTGTAAGTTTTATTTCGGATTTGGAAAGAGGTAAGGCTACAGCAGAAATCGGAAAGGCAATTACAATTATCAATTTACTGGGAATGGATATTCTCGTAGAAAAGAGAGGTTAGAATATGAGAAATTTGGGGGTTTGGATAGAGATTGGTGGCTTGCAGACATATGTAGGTCGTATAATTGGAGAAAAAGAAGAATATGCTAGATTCTCATATGCAGAAGAGTATTTATCTGGTAACATAGCCAGACCGATATCAATACATTTGCCATTATCTGAAAACGCATTTTCCGTTGATGATACAAGGAATTTTTTTGAAGGTTTGTTACCTGAAGGATTTACCAGAAGATGTGTGGCTGGGTTATTGCATACAGACGCAAATAATTATCTGTCATTATTAGCCGGGTTAGGTAATGAGTGTCTGGGAGCAATAAAAATTACAGATGAGAATAACGAAGTAGTAAATGCAGATTATCAGAAATTGACAATTGATGAGGTTAGTCAGTTGGCAAGAGAAGGAGCAATGGAGACTGCGGAGTTAGTCACAAAGTCACATTTGTCACTTACAGGAGCATCTGGAAAGGTTGGGTTATATTATGATGAAAATAATAAAGATTGGTATTTACCCAAAGGGTCAGCGCCAAGTACATATATAGTAAAGCAGAGTCATGTAAGGCTTGACGGAATAGTTACAAATGAGCAGTTGTGTATGATGACGGCAGGAAATATGGGAATAGAGATTCCTGAAAGTTTTATAGTCAATGTCGGAGATGGCAGAGATGAGGAAGTTTTGCTAGCAACTAAAAGATATGATCGTGCAATAAAGGACGGATTAAAAAAAATCAATGGGTTAAGTGTTCCGTACAGGTTACATCAGGAAGATTTCTCTCAAGCGATGGGAATTTCGGCGCATAACAAATATGAGAGTGATAATGCCGGATATTTAAAAATGATGTTTGAGATCATAAGACAGAAATCGTTCAACCCGATAGCAGATCAATTGAAAATGTGGGATATATGTATATTCAATTACCTAATAGGCAATACAGATAATCATATCAAAAATGTTTCATTGCTTTATGACGAAGAATTGAAAACAGTATGCTTGGCACCGGCATATGACATATTGAGTACGGTAATATATACAAGCAGTACCAGAGATATGGCATTTAGTATTGGGAATGAGTATGATATTAAAAAGATCACCAGAGATTCATTTAGAAGAGAAGCGGCTAACATTGGACTAGGAGAGCAAATGGCTATGAAGCGGTTTGATTATTTGGCAAATGCTTTTCCGGATGCGCTGAATAAAGCATGTGATGAATTACTGGGCAAGGGATTTAACAAGGCGATTGATATTTATGAGAGAATTAGGGACAAGAGGAGAGAGTTTATTTCATGAGAAATATAAGGTCGATGTCTAATTTAAGGGGTTGATAGATATGAAAATGGACAGTATCTATGATGGAAAGGCATTTGACTGGGGGCGTATTTCTAAGTATTGTGCGAAGTACAGGGATATATGTCCAGAAGAATTCTATCAGTATATATTAATGCTTGAAATATACAAGAAGGGACAGAACGTTTTAGTAAAATACGACAAAAACATAATAAGGATTTTGTTATGGGTTATGCGTTTAACCTTTGTAAAAATCAGATTTTGATTGTACCATGTAATTACAAATTCAGGTAAAGAGGGTATGGATATGATACATAACAGGGTTAGGATTGTGGATGTCGCAGATGCACTAGGACTTAGTACCGCAACTGTCTCAAAAGTGATTCATGGAAATACAGAAAAGATTTCAGATGAAACAGTAAAACGTGTTCAGCAGGAGCTTGAAAGGACAGGATATATCCCGAATATGGCAGGCATTCTGCTTGCGAGAAACAACTCAAGAATCATTGGAGTGGTGGTGAATGACCATGTGAAGTATGAAGGGAGGGTTTTAGAAGATGGATTCGTGATGGCATCACTGAATGTCTGTTCGCGGCATATGTATTCGAATGGGGAATTATAGGCGTGTACACATTGCTCACTACGGAAGAGATATTCAGATTAGCCGTATCGCTGGCTATTTTTAAAAAGCGCAAATGGATGATCAGTTTGTCATAGCGTTATGCTATGATAAATAACAAAGCGGGTGTAGTGTTGCTCCGCGGTAAATTCTTATTTTCTGTGCGAAGGAGAATATATATTGAGAGTTATATCTAAAGATGAAGCAATCATTTTATGGGATAAATTAAATAGTGAATTTAAGTTTAAGCCGGGAATAGACATCACTGGTGAATGGATTATAATACCAGGCAATACAAAAAAGTATCATAAAGCGACTCCCTGGAGTGAAAAACAAGAGAAAATAATCAATTCTATTTTGAAGGAACTAGGACTGGAAAAAATGTATGCCTTAGACTGGAATCATGATTGTTTTGAATTCTCACCAATGGAAGATATTTCTATGAATTATAACTATTATGATCCTGATAGACAATGTCAAGTGTATTTTCCAACATATTATCCAGATGGAGATTATTATTTTTTCATTGATAGTACATGGAATTGTGGAATCTTCGGTCATCCCTGGCGAAATGAAATTATAGTAATGGGAAAAGAATTGATTAAAAGGTTTGAAAAAAACAAGGAAATACTAGAACTTTAAAGATATGGAATTAAGACTATTACGCTATTTTCTGACAGTAGCAAAAGAACAGAGCTTTACAAAAGCAGCAGAACAATTGCATATTACCCAGCCAACGCTTTCAAGACAAATGGCGGCATTTGAAGAGGAGCTTGGAGTAACATTATTTATTCGTATGGGGAAGAGAAGTTCACTCACTGATGAGGGAATTCTATTAAAAAGGCGAGCCCTGGAGATTCTTAATCTTGAGGAAATAACACTAGAGGAACTAAAAGGGAAAGAAACGGTAGTAGAGGGCACTATAACCATTGGATGCGGTGAATTTGCGGCAATGGAGACATTGGCGAAGATATGTAAAACGTACAAAGAAAAATATCCGCTGGTTCAGATTGCATTGCATACTGCAACAGCAGATGCAGTGTATGAGATGATGAGCAAAGGACTTGTAGACATTGCATTGTTCTTGGAGCCAGTGGACACCGAAGGTTTGGATTATATCCGGATTACGGATTGTGATCACTGGTGTGTTGGAATGCGGCCAGATGATCCGCTGGCCAAAAAAGAGTTTATAAAAAAGGAAGATCTCATAGGAAAACCATTGATCCTGCCCGAAAGAGGAAATGTTCAAAGTGAACTCGCCAATTGGTTTGGAAAAGACTTTTCGAAACTGCAGATTGCTTTTACGAGTAATCTTGGAACCAATGCCGGAGTCATGGCAGCAAATGGATTGGGGTATCCGATATCAATCGAAGGTGCTGCAAAGTATTGGAGAGATGACATTCTTGTACAACGAAAAATTTTTCCTGAAATTACGACAAGTACTGTGATTGCCTGGAGACGAAACATTCCATATTCCCTGGCGGTCAGTAAGATGATAGAAGAAATAAATGCTTTTCATGCATAGGAGAGAATTTAATTGACAAGACTCTTGAATTTGTATCTAGGTGGTAGGGGATGAAATACCAGTTATTGACAAAAAGTTATAAATGATATAGTATAGCAACAATTAAAAAGAGCTTGTCTCGGCACGTAAGAAGACTATAGATTTTGCTGTTCCTGAACATAACAGTTTTATCTATAGTCTTTTTATTTGGCAACAGGAGGTTGTATGAGTAAAAGAGAGTGGATAAAGAAGATAGCTGTTATAATAATTGGTTCAGTTATTGCCGCATATGGTATAACCCTGGCATTGTATGCCGGATTTGGCGGTGCAACGCTTGCGGTATTATGGCAGGGAATATCCGGTACGTTTCATGTGAGTATCGGAGCAGCATCGTTCATCGTGGCGATGATAATGATACTTTTTGTGCTCATATATGACAGATCGCAGATACATATAGGAACGATACTTTACCAGATCGTTTACAGTCTGTGTGTTGATCTGTTTGCACAAATGCATGTCTACAGCAAATATATGTGGCTCAATATGTTGATCATGCTCGTCGGAATTGTGCTGTTTGCGGTGGGAACAGGACTGTATGCGGCAGCAGACCTTGGGCGTGGTTCATATGAGGCCGTGACATTTGCGCTTGCAGAGAAGAATCACTGGCAGGTGAAGAAAGTCAGAATGATACTTGATGCTACCATGGTTGTGATAGGTGTGATCCTTGGGGGAAAGTTCGGTGTGTGTACGGTTGTTACTGTGATTGTATCGGGGCCGATAATTCAGTTTACTGTTGGGAGAGCAAAGAGAATCATAAAACTATAAATTCTCTTTCCTATATTCATTCGGCGTAATCCCATAGTGCCTGTGAAACAACTCACAGAAATAGCTCGTACCGGAAAATCCACAGGCGTATGCCACTCATGCCAGTGGCTGACACCTCTGTAGTCGGGATAGAGGGATAGCTGTTCCATCCTTATGTAGGTTGGAAATTGCAGAAGCTAAACTTCATGGAACGCTCGGATTTCAACGGCATATCAGAGGTTGTAAAGGAGCTGTTTGGCAAGTCTGATTGAGCTTGTGTTAACCCACTATTTTACTGCGATTACGGTTCACATATAGAAGTGGGCAAGAACTTCTTTGCAAATTATAACTGTACAATCCTTGATGTTGCAAAGGTGACCATAGGTGACAATTGTTTCATGGCGCCAAATGTAGAGATACACACAGCGGGTCATCCGATATATCCAGATGGAATCCCAGAAGATGTTTTTGGAATAAAATAAATCACGAAAAAAGATTCAAATTGATGATATAGGATATAGAGTGATCGGATTATCACACGGAGTTAAACCACCATTTGTATCGTTAGGAATAGAAAAGACAGAGAAAAATCTAAAAGAAAAAATTTCTTACGATGGTTTGAAGGAAAAGTTAAATGGGGGTAGCCAAAAGCATAGGAATTAAGCCACTTTTGAGTGTATATGAGTGTATATAAAAACATAGTGATTTTAAATTACAGGCTCATTGATTTTCTCTGGGGGTCAGCGCATAATGAGAACAACGTGGACTGACACGATTCAATCCGAGGTTACATCGCTTGTGACCTATCCTGTTGCGAAAGATACAGGACGCTGGCAGGCAGCGAAAAACCTTGCTCCAATGCCGAACGTAAGGGTCGGTCTCGTTGTTCGGACAACAGAAAAATCAGTCACTAGAGGGTGGGAGTATTGCTGAGGCAATACACCACCATCTTAAATTTTGAGTAAATTAATCGTTGTACTGTCATTTGCAGGGGCGGTCCATATGATTATGAAGAAGTAGGGATTATTTGAATATTATACGAGGACTATAAAGTGTGATTTATGCCGCACACCCTGCAGACCTCATGGATCCAACGATTGGCGTCAAGCAGAAGTTCTTCGTGCTGCAGATCAAATTCGCAGATATCTGGATCAGCAAAACATTTCCTGTAACGCTCAAGATATTTCTCACCCATTTTCTTGGCGTAGAATACGTGGATAGTCGTTCCGGGTACGTTTATGTGTTCTCCAACGCTTGTGTACAGGTCGGTGCAGAACTGATTCTTCATGGACTCCTTGGATATGAATGAAAAGTCTATTCCACTTCCTTTGCCCATGATCTCCATGAATTTCTTCATATATTCAGAACTGTCATTTCCTTCGTTCATTTTCTTCTCAAATACTTTTTTCAGAATACCGCTTTCCTTGCCGGTGATAAAAGGATAGAACATAGGCATCATGATGGCTGTCTCAAGCTTTGCCAGCCACTTTGACGCCTGATCCATGTCGCTTGAACCTATGATTCCATGATCTATATGTATATTCTGACGCCCGATCAGGAGAGAGACAAATGAACCTCCGAGGGAACAGCCGTATGCTGCAAACAGCTTTCCGTCAAGTTTATCTTTGATGTAGTTCTCAACCTTCAGAACTTCGTCAAGCTCTGAAATAAATGTAGAATTCTCCGTATCGTCAAATCCACTGTAGCTGACAACCAGAGTATGAAAGTGCTCCTGAAGCCCATCAAGAACGTGTCCAAAGTTGGTTTTCCAATAGCAGCAGGTGCCAGGAAAGAGCATGATGCTCGGTTTATTTTTATCCCCGAATTCGTAAACTTTCATAAGAATATTCTCCTAATTGTTTGATAATATGCTAAAATTAAAAAAAGTTAGATACGTCTAACCAATACAGATACTAGCACTGGCGAAAGCGACTGTCAATGTAAGTTCCTAATTGTCCCATATCTCCGGAATCAATGCCCTTGTCTTGACTTCAATTAAAACATAACGGTGTTTTTGTATGTTGTAGAACAGCATATTAATAAATTTTTTAGCATCTCCGACAAAAAAGGGGATTCTTTGCTGACAAAAGCAAATTCACGATCTAATTCAAGAAGATTTTTGGCATCATGGTGCATGCCGTGCCGAATGGTTCGACCTGTATTAGAGGAAATATCAAAAGAACGTCAGGATATTAAAGTCGTGAAAATCAATGTAGATGAAGAACCGGAATTAGCAAGTCGGTTTCAGATAATGAGTATTCCCACATTGTTTGTTATCAAGGATGGAAAAATCAAAAATCATTCAGTAGGAACAAAATCAAAAGACGAAATACTTGCTATGATATGAATAATAAGGAGAAGCACATGAGTACACGAGTGAAAGAAGCAGAAGAGAGAAAAAAGAATGGTTATAACTGTACACAGGCTGTTGCGTGCGCCTATTGTGACCTGACTGGAATAGATGAGGAAAAGGCTGGAATTATTACTATTTTCTTGACAATAAAATAAAAACAGAATATAATCTTTATTGAGAACTAATCCCAATAATGAGCGGCGACAAGCAGGAAAAATGCCATTCAAAAAAATCTTGATATATTGGTAGAGGAAGGTGCATCAAGAAAGGTTGAAGTTCCCGATGGACCGAACCGGTTTGATTTCACATTGAGAAATCACTACCATGTCAGGTGTGTAAAGTGCAGTGAGATTTTTGATGCGGATATGGATGAAATTACCGAATTTGCTGGAAAAAATTCGTAACATTCATGGAATTGAATTTTTGGATTATGATATTTCATTTAAAGGAATTTGCCCGAAATGCAGGGAGAAAAATAGTAAAGAAAACGGAGGTAAAAGAGATGGCAGTAAACAAATATGCAGGAACACAGACAGAGAAGAATTTACAGGAGGCATTTGCAGGAGAGTCTCAGGCGAGAAATAAGTATACCTATTTTGCTTCTGTAGCGAAAAAGGAAGGCTATGAGCAGATGTCTGCATTATTTTTAAAGACCGCAGATAATGAGAAAGAACATGCAAAGATGTGGTTCAAGGAATTAGCAGGAATTGGTGATACAAAGGAAAACCTGGCGGCAGCGGCAGAAGGCGAAAATTATGAGTGGACAGATATGTATGATGGCTTTGCTAAAACAGCTGAGGAAGAAGGATTCCCTGAGCTTGCAGCAAAATTCAGGGCAGTAGGTGAGATTGAGAAGCACCATGAGGAAAGATATCGTGCACTTCTTAAGAATATTGAAACTGCACAGGTATTTGAAAAGAGCGAAGTTAAGGTATGGGAATGCCGTAACTGTGGACATATTGTGGTAGGAACTAAGGCTCCGGAGGTATGTCCGGTATGTAATCATCCACAGAGCTACTTTGAGGTACATGAAGAGAATTATTAGGGATCAGTTGAAGCTTTTACTCGGAATTCTCCCAAAGCATATGATGATAATTTAATAGAAAATCTGTCTGAAAAGGCGATGCACGATTCTCTGATCAGGCTGCCTAATAGATCATATTACTATCAGCAGACCGTATAATAAATACAGCAAATCGGTTTCGAGAAATGGAAAAACATCAATATTATCTTCATCGACTTCATGGATTTGACGTATGAAGGAATCGTAATTCACGATATAGCTGATTGGCTGCTGCAAGAATAAGCAGGGCGAAATATCTCCGTCATTCTCTTTTGAAATGATGGAGATATTTTTATGTTGATGGAGATTCAGGGACAGAAAACTGTGTCCGGTTGCAAAATTCTTTCTGAACTTTTTACATAGCAGTCATGCATTACGGTGTGTGGCTGCTTATTTTGTGTGCCGAGCATGGCGCTAATCTTACTGGTGCGAGTCCAGTCACGGTATCTTGAATTCTTAAGCACTGGTTGAGGGTTCGATCCCACATGGAACATTCGTTTAAAGCAGTAATGATTAAAAAAGTCATTGCTCTTTTTTATGTGAACTTCTTGAAAAATTAACTCTCGATGGCTTCCAGGTTTAATCCTGGGAGTCATCGGTGTTGAGGAATTCTATGATTTCCTCGAATGAACACTTGCTTTGTTCGATGGCCTGAAGCAGTTCTTTGTTGCGCAGCTCATCTCGCTTTTTCATCAGTATAGCACCTTTCTTGAAAAATGGTCACAGAAAATGCTGATTTTTGGCGTAAAATCGTCGTTTCTGGAGCTTGGCATCCTCGCCGTTCAGAAACGAGAGTTAATTATCGAGGAAGTTCACATTTTAATACAAATGCCTATATTTTTGGGATTATTGAAATTGTTTGTTGACAAGTGCAGAAATGAATGGTATATTCCTATTTAACTAGTAGGTATAACGGTAATAAAGAATACGTTGAGCAAAGGAGAAGGGTATTATGAAAAACAGAAAATTTGCAGCATTAGTATTAACGACACTGGCACTTGGAACGCTTGCAGGATGCGGAAAAAAGGATCAGCCGGAGCAGAATCAGACACAGGCAGAACAGTCTGCTACTGAAAGCACGGAGAAGGCTGATGCAAGCTCCGAGGCAGCAGAGGTCAAGACCATCCGGGTCGCAAACGCAGCGATGCCGAAACCATATTCCTATCTTGGCGATGACGGCGAGGTAACAGGATATGATATTGATGTGATCAAGGCAGTGTTTGACTATCTCCCGGAATATGATATGGAACTGACGGTGACAGAATTCCCGTCCATTCTGGCAGGTATCGACTCCGGCAGATACGATATTGGTATCAACTGCTTAAAGTACACAGCAGAGCGCGCGGAAAAGTATTTATTCTCTGATCCATATTTAGATGACTTTTCTGTAGTCGTTGTGCCGGAGAGCAATACTGATATTAATTCCCTTGCAGACCTTAACGGTAAGTCCACGATCGAAGTTACCGGTACTGTGGGCGGTGAGCGCATGGAAGATTACAATAAGAGAACAGGCGCAGGAATTGAGATCAACTATTCTGATGCCGATTACTCTGTACTTCTCCAGGAGCTGAACGACGGAAAGTATGATTTCATGTATTTAAACCGTCTTACATATGAGAAATACAATGAAGAATTCCATTATAACCTTCGTACTTTTGAACTGACAGATGAAGAAAAGAATACATATACGGATGGTGTTGACACAGAACTGACCTACATTATGGCATCCAAGACCGATGACGGACAGAAGCTGATCAACCGTGTAAATGACGCGATAGCAGCATTAAAGGAAAACGGTACTCTGGACCAGCTTGCAGAAAAATACTTTGGAAGCACGGAGTATGTTCCGGAATAGTCCAAAAGATAGAAGGTAAAAAGAATGCCAGATTTATTTAACGTATCGTACATAAAAGAATATTTCCCCCAGATCATGGCGAATTTCCCGATCACACTGGAGATTACGATCGGCTCCTTCATTCTCGGCGTGACACTGGCACTGATCTTTGCCATCATCAAGATGAAAAAGATTCCGGTTCTGTATCAGGTAGAGGTGTTTCTTGTATCCCTGGTCCGCGGAACACCTATGGTAATTCAGCTGTATTTGTCCTTTTACGGCATTCCTATCCTCATTAAGTACATGAACTACTTTTTTGGGTGGAATATCGATGTCTACGATATGCCGGCCATGGTATATGTGATCGCCTGCTTTACGATCAATGAGGCGGCATACAATTCCGAGGTAATCCGCGCAGCGTTTGGTTCTATTGATAAGAGCCAGAGAGAAGCCGCAAAGGCACTTGGAATGAATGGAGTCCAGATCCTGACCCGCGTGATCATTCCGGAGGCATTTACAGTGGCGCTGCCGACGCTAGTCAATTCTCTGATATCATTAATGAAAAGCACGTCTTTGGCATTTACCTGTGAGGTAGTGGACATTACTGCAAAAGGAAAGATCCTTGCAGGAAGAAGTTACCGCTATTTTGAGGTATATGTAACACTGGCACTGATCTACTGGGCAAGTACGATCGTTATCGAGCGGGTTGGCCATTGGCTGGAAGAAAAATGGAAAATTCCGGGGAGGCAGTGATAGATGATAGAAATTAAAAATCTGAGCAAACGATTCGGAAAGAATGTGGTTCTTGATAATGTGAGCCTTGAGATCCATCCGGGCGATGTGTTGGGAATCATCGGATCTTCCGGAACAGGAAAGTCCACACTTCTTCGCTGCATCAACTTCCTTGAAAAACCGGAAAGTGGCATCATCACGATCGATGATGTGACGGTAGACGCAAAGCATCATTCTTCCAAAGAATGTCTCCGTCTGCGCCAGAAGACTGCAATGGTATTTCAGAACTTTGGCCTGTTTTATAGGAAAACGGCGCTGCAGAATGTTATGGAAGGTCTTGTGGTCGTAAAGAGAATGCCGAAAGAAGAAGCGGCAGCTATTGCGAGGGAAGAACTTGCAAAAGTTGGTCTGGCAGACAGAGAAAATTATTACCCCTCTCAGCTTTCAGGCGGGCAGCAACAGAGAGTTGCGATCGCCCGTGCCCTTGCGATGAAACCGCAGCTTCTGCTGTTTGATGAGCCGACATCTGCCCTAGATCCGGAACTGGTTGGAGAGGTTTTGGAGACGATAAAAAAGGCGGCGGAAGAAAAAAATACGATGATCATTGTATCGCATGAAATGAATTTCATCCGTAGAGTAGCGAACCGGATCATTATGCTGGACGGCGGAGTGATCATTGAGGATGGAACGCCGGAGCAGGTGTTTAATCATCCGACCAGTGACAGGGCGAAGGACTTTTTCAAACGGATGCTGGCGGTACATGGAGAGGAAAATTAAATATAAGATGAATCAGTGGGCTGTACTTTTTGAGAGACAGCCCACTTTTTATGGATCAGGAAAATTCAGGAAATTCCTTAGTGCACAAATTTTTTATAGACAAAGTTTTGACAGGGTGAAAACTTACAAATTGTGCGGCAGGTCGGATGTAATGAGCGAACGGCAATATTCCCGGATCATTTCCAGAAAATCCCTCGCATGCTGCGGCAGATACCGGTTTTTCCGATAGGCGGCGATGGTAGTTGTGAGGGCCGGTCTGTGGCCGACGGAGAAGCAGAGGGCGCGGTTTCCGGTGTACTGGTTTTCATGGTGGAAATAGCTCTCCGGGGCGAAGGCAGCGCCGACGCCGTCCATGGCCAGATGGATCGACATGGAGGAGTTTCTCGTGTGGAGAGAGACCGGTGGGTTGATGTTGTACTCTTGAAAGAGATCCAGGGCGATGCCGCCGGTGTTCTGGTCCGGGTAGAGGAGAATGAAGTTTTCATCTCTTAATAGGGAAAGGTCCAGCCACGGGTAGCGGAAGCCGGGGCGGGTGATGGCTTTTGCGGCGAGAGGATGGTTTTCATGCAGGACCAGAACGATCTCCTCAGAGCGCAGGATCTGGTAGTCCATGGTCTCGGGAAATTCATGGATATTGTAAAGGGTCAGGTCGATGGATGAGGTCTCCAGACTGTTCTCCGCAATGAAATTTACTGCTTCCATGATATTTAAGGTCACATAGGGGTATCGTTTATGAAACGGCGCCAACATCGGTTCGATCAGCGTGCTGCCCATCATGATCGGCACGGCGATGTTTAAACGGCCGCGCTGGCGGTGAGCGATATCGTCGTATTCCTGCATCCACTCATCGCCGCAGGCAACGATCTGTTCGGCGTAGTGGAGGTAGCGTTCACCCATGTAAGTCGGGTAGTAGCGGTTTTCGTGGCGGCTGAACAGCGGAGCGCCGAGACGTTCTTCCAGGTTCTTTAAGTACTTGCTCAGGGACGGCTGGGAGATATAAAGGGATTCGGCGGCTTTGCCGATGCTCTGGTGGCGGGCGATCGCCAGGATATAGCGGGCTTCTTTTAATTCCATACAGGGGCCTCCTCATAGCTTTACTGCATAAAAGTTATAGATAATATGTATTTGACGTATAGTATATCACTTTTTATAATGAATGTAAAATATAAGTGCAATTGATGAAAAAACAAATATTTATAAGAAACACTAATTAAAACTCATCACGCACAGTTAAGAAAGGGGCAAACCAATGAAAAAGAGCAGTGCATGGTGCATGCTGGTTCCGGGACTGGTGATCTTATTTCTGTTCCTGATGATCCCGCTGCTTCGCGTTCTGGTTCCAAGCGTGTTTACGGGAGATTACCCGTTCAGCGCATACGTGGACTTTTTTAAGGACGAGTATTACAGAAAGATCTTTTTGAGAACCGTGAAGATCGCGGTCATCACCACCTTTGTCTGTATGGTGGGCGGTATCCCGACGGCGTATTTCATCAGCCGCTGTGATAAGAAATGGAGAGGACTGCTTCTCTCTGCGTCGATCTTCCCGATGATGACAAACTCTGTTATCCGAAGCTTTGCATGGATCAATATTCTCGGCAGCAACGGGATCATCAACAAGGCAATGATCGCTATGGGACTGATCGAGAAGCCGATGAAGCTTCTCTACACTGATTTTTCCATCATCATTGGTTCTGTTTACCTGTTCCTGCCGTTAATGATCGTGACAGTTGCCGGTGTTATGGAAAATATCGATGATGACATGATGGAGGCGGCACAGAGCCTCGGAGCTTCAAGAACGGAAGCGTTCATGAAGGTCATTTTCCCGATGAGTCTTCCTGGAATCATCGTCGGCGGTATTCTGGTATTTACCGGAACCCTGACAGCTTATACGACGCCGCAGTTATTAGGCGGCAACTCCAACATGGTCATGGCGACCCTGATCTACCAGAGAGCGATGTCCGTCAGTGACTGGACCGGCGCGTCCGTGATCGCCCTCATCATGATCGTTGTAACCCTGGTTGTGATCAAAGGATTTAACGCTCTGGCCGCACGGCTGGACCGCAGAGGTGAAGATTATGCGTAAAAATAAAGTGCTGACCATATGGGCAGCAATCGTATTTGCATTTTTGATGATCCCGTTACTGATCATCACCGTAACAGCATTCGGTGGCGGAAGCGCCATCACATTCCCGATCGAGTCCTTCTCGACGAAATGGTTCGCGAACGTGTTCGCGTTAAAGTCTTTCCGCAGATCATTCCTGACCAGCCTTGAAGTCGCGCTCCTCGCGACATGCATCTCTCTTCTGGTCGGAATCCCGGCGGCTTACGCGCTGGCGAGAGCCGGTTTAAAAGGAAAGCAGTTATTAAAGTCCATCTTCCTTTCCCCGACCATCGTTCCGGGAATTGTAATCGGCTTTATTATGTACCAGTGCCTGATCCTGACACTCAGGATCCCGGTGTTCGCGGGACTTCTCGCAGGACACTTTATGGTGACACTTCCGTATGTGATCCGCGTAGTCGGTTCTTCGATGGAGCAGTTCGACTTTTCGATCGAGGAGGCGGCGTGGAGCCTCGGATGCCCGAAGGGAGCGGCGTTCTTCAAGGTCGTTCTTCCAAATGTGACCTCCGGAATTTCCTCAGCATTCATGCTGGCGTTCATCAATTCCTTCAACAACATTCCGGTGTCCATGTTCTTATCCGGACCGGGAGTTTCCACATTCCCGTCAACACTGATGAACTATATTGAATACAACTATGATCCGACCGTATCGGCGGTTTCCGTACTTTTAATGGCAGCTACCGTAGTCATCATGGTGATCGTAGACCGCACACTGGGTGTCGCAGCCCTGGCGAAATAAGGAGAATATGACCATGGCTTTTATGAGTTTAAATGGAATCGACGTAAGTTACGATAAAAAGAAACAGATCTTAAAGGGGCTGAATCTGGAAGTCGAGGAGGGCGAGCTCGTATCCCTCTTAGGACCCAGTGGCTGCGGTAAGTCCACGACACTCCGCGTCGTTGCAGGCTTTATCGACCCGCAGGGCGGAACCTTCACATTAGATGGTGAGGACATGACAAAGGTCCCGGTCCACAAGCGTCAGTTCGGTCTGGTATTCCAGAGCTACGCCCTGTTCCCGCACTTAAGCGTTTATGACAATGTAGCGTTCGGACTCAGAACAAGAAAGATGGACAAGGATGTGATCGACAAGAAGGTCAGGGAGATCCTTGAGGTCTGCGGTCTGACAGAGCTTGCCGATCGTTTCCCGAAGCAGATGTCCGGCGGACAGCGCCAGAGAGTTGCCCTCGCGAGAGCACTTGTCATCGAGCCAAAGTTACTGCTCCTGGATGAGCCGTTATCCAACCTTGATGCGAAATTAAGACTTTCCATGCGTGTGGAGATCAAGAGACTCCAGAAGCGCCTTGGAATCACCACATTGTTCGTTACACATGATCAGGAAGAATGCTTCTCCATCTCCGACAAGGTGGCCGTTATGAACGGCGGTGTCATCGAGCAGTTTGACACACCGGAGAACATTTACAGGAGACCGGCGACAGAGTTCGTCGCGAGATTCATCGGTTTCGAGAACTTCCTTGAGCTTGCGAAAAAGCAGGACGGCGTCTACACAGCACCGGATGGAAGTGAGTTCTTAACTTCCATGGATCTCGATTGCGAGAAATTCGCGGGAACGATCCGCCCGGACGATATCTGTCTGGCAGATGATGTTCAGACAGAGAATGTCTTAAGCGGTAAGATCGGTGTCCGCACATTCCTCGGGAAGAGCTACCAGTACGAGGTTGAGACTTCCGCCGGTGTCCTGAAGGTAAATATGGGAACTGACCATGTTTATAAAGAGGGCGAGGAGATCCGGCTGTATCTGCCGAAGGATAAGCTGATTCTCGTAAGAAGATAGGAGACAGAGATCTTAGGGCACAGGTCATGCGCCGAAGGGAGAACCGGAAAGATCGAATCGTTCTCCGGACGGAAAACAATGAAGGGAACCATCGCAGGATGTGGGGGATATGAACGGATAGTTCCGAAACAGACCCATATTCATGCGGGAAAATATGCAACTGCCCATTTGTACAGCTTGTGCGGAAAGCACAGACCTGCCGGACAGTTACAAAACATTATCTCAAAAAGAGAGAAAGAGGAGAAAAACCATGAAAAAAACAGCAGCAGTTGTACTTTGCGCAGCAATGATGCTTACCGCCTGCGGCGGCGCATCCACAACAGAGACCACAGCAGCAGGAAGCCAGGCAGCAGGCTCTGAGGCAGCTTCTTCCGCAGAAGAGACAAAGGCAGCTTCCGGAGACGCACAGAAGCTCGTATTATCCACATACGGTCTCAGCGAAGATATCTCCGAAGAAGAGGTTTACACACCGTTTGAGAACGAGTTCAGCTGTGAGATCGTTACTGAGACAGGCGGCACAAACGACCGTTATACAAAGTTAGCGGCAGACCCGAACTCCACCATCGATGTGATTGAGCTCTCCCAGGCTATGACAGCGAAGGGCACTGACGAGGGACTTTTCGATACGATCGACTTAAGCAAGATCCCGAATGCTGAGAAGCTGATCCCGGCTGCAAAGGAGATTGCAGAGGCAGGACAGGGTGTTCCGTATACCATCAATAGCATCGGCATCATCTACAACCCGGAGCTTACAGGATTTGAGCTCACAAGCTTTGATGACCTTTGGGACGAGCGCCTTGCAGGCATGGTTTCCATCCCGGAGATCACAACAACATTTGGACCGGCTATGGTTTACGTTGCAAGCGACCACGCAGGCGTTGACGTAACAACAGACAACGGCGAGGCTGCTTTCAAGGCACTTGCTGACTTAAAGCCGAACCTTGTTAAGACTTACACAAAGTCTTCCGACTTGATCAACATGTTCACATCCGGTGAGGTTGCAGCAGCAGTTGTCGGTGACTTCGGCGTTCCGACGATCGTAGCCGCTAACCCGACACTTGTTTACGTTACACCGGACGGAGCTTACGCTAACTTCAACACCATTAACGTAACAAAGAACTGTGCGAACAAGGAGCTTGCTTACGAGTACATCAACTACCGTATCAGCGAGGAGCTTCAGACAAAGACTGGTAAGGCATTAAACGAGGCACCGACAAACAAGGACGTTACATTCACTGAGGAAGAGTCCAAGGATATGACCTACGGCGACAAGGCTGCAAAAGTTAAGGTTGTTGACTATGCTTTTGTAAACCCGATCTTAAATAACTGGATCGACCAGTGGAACAGAACGATCAATAACTAATAACGAGGAATTTTATATGAGACCCGATTTCATTCTGAAAAATGTCATGGTCTATCAGACCTTCAGACAGTGTTTTGAAAAGCGGGATGTGGCAGTTGCAGGGGAAAAGTTTTATTGCGTTTCCCCTGCAATTTCATATCCGGGAGTGCGGGAGATCGACGGCAAAGGCAGATACATGCTGCCTGGTCTCGTGGATATCCATATGCACATCGAGAGCTCGATGACATATCCGGGCGAGTTTTCAAGGATCACGCTTCCATATGGAGTAACAACGGTGGTTGCCGATGCCCACGAGATGGCGAACGTGTTCGGCATGGACGGCATCCGGGCTTTTATGAAACAGAAGACGAAGCAGGATATCTTCTGGGCGATCCCGTCCAGTGTACCGGCGACAAATGAGAAGTTAGAGACAGCCGGGGCGTCACTTGGTGTAAAGGAAATTTCTGAGATGGCATCCTTAGATGGAGTTCTCTGCCTTGGAGAGATCATGAACTATAAGGATCTCTCAGCAGAAGGCGAGAGCCGGACGAGGGATCTCATCAATGTATGCCGGAACGCGGGAAAGAATCTCCGAATCGAGGGGCACTGCCCGGGACTTACGGGGGCGGATCTTAACCGCTTTATCTATGAAGGTGTTGATGCGGACCACACCCAGCAGACTCCACAGTCAGTGATGGAGAAGACAGAGCTTGGGATGTTTCTGGAGCTGCAGTTCAAATCCCTGACGCCGGAGGTCGTGAAGACCGTCTGCGACAATGAACTCTATGAGAATGTGGCGCTGGTGACGGATGACACGATGGCAGATAAGCTTCTGACCGGACATCTCAATAAGATTATCGAGACGGCTGTGAGGGCGGGGATGCCGATGGAGAAGGCGATCTACTGCGCGACCTGGACACCGTCGAGACGGATGCATCTGGATGACAGAGGGATGATCGCGCCGGGAAAGATCGCAGACTTTATGCTGCTGGACAGTCTGGATGGGATCGATCCGGTTGTGGTTTATAAGAAGGGCGAGTGTGTGTACTGCAAGGACAAGGAGGCTTACGGTGCGGCAGAAGCTGCGGCGTGCAGTTTCCCGGCTTCTTTCTACCATACGATCAACTGCCGTCCGGCGGAGATCTCCGACTTTGTGTTAAAGGCGGAAGATCCGGAGGCGAAATGGGCGGAAGTCAATGTCATGAAGATCGGCACCTTCGGAACGGCAACCACACCGGTGAAATGCAGAGTCGAGGTGAAGGACGGTGTGCTTGACTGGAAGTCGGCAGGACTTTCCCTTGCAGTCGTTTTCGAGCGGTACGGCAAGAATGGAAATATCGGATATAGTCTCGTGGAAGGAGCACTGACGAAACCGGGCGCTGTGGCCACCACGTGGTCCCACGACAGCCATAACCTGTTTGTCCTGGGAACAGATGAGAACGATATGAAACTGGCCCAGAGGCGCGTCCTGGAGCTCCAGGGGGCATATGTGGTATTCGCCGGAGGAAAGTCCCTGGCGGAGGCGAGACTTACAATCGGCGGCATCGTTTCGGATCAGCCGATCGAGGTCCTCGGACAGGAACTGAAAGAAGTCCGGGCGGCGATGGAAGGTCTCGGATATGTGAACAACAACGTGGTCATGTCCATGTCCACGCTTTGCCTTCCGGTGTCACCGAAACTGAAGCTCACGGATCACGGGCTTTTGACGGTGCCGGGGCAGGAACATGTGCCGTTGGTTGAGAAGTACGGGAAGTAGTTTTACGGCCCGCCGCCGGTTTTCTCCCCGGATAGTGGAAGAGCCGGATCAGATCGAAATTATGAAGGATGAAATTAGAACGATGAAGAAGATTATCAAAAACGGCATTGTTGTGACGATGAACGCGGCAGGTGATGTCTGGGATCATGGTTATGTAATGTTTGAGGATACGAAGATCCTGGCAGCAGGACCGGAGGAAGAGCTTGAGAAGGCGCTTCAGGAGCTTACTGCGCAGGGGATCTTAAAAGCGGGCGAGACCTTCGAAGAGATCGATGCGAAGCGCGCCATCGCGATCCCAGGCCTCGTAAACACCCACTGCCACCTCGGAATGATCCCGTTCCGCGGTCTCGGGGACGACTGCAAGGACCGCCTGCGGGTGTTCCTGCTTCCGATGGAGAATCAGGCCATGGACGCGGAGATGGCCAGGCTTTCCACGAGATACGCCATCGGCGAGCTGCTGCTTTCCGGCGTGACGACAGTGCTTGATATGTACTATTTCGAGGAAACTGTGGCGAAGGTCATGGACGAGATGGGGATCCGCGGAATCGCCGGTGAGACGGTGATGGAAAAGGATTCCTGCGACAGTAAGAACGCGGATGAGGCAATCCGGCGTGGAATTGCCCTGATCGAGGCGTACAAAGATCACCCGCGCGTTTCCGGAGCGATCACGCCCCACGGAACCACCACATGCAGCCCGGAGACCTTAAAGAGGGCCTATGAGGAGGACGTGAAGGCGGGAACCGTATTTACGCTCCATGTGGCGGAGATGGACTACGAGATGACCCAGTTGAGGGAACAGTATAATATGACGCCCATTGAGTTTATGGAGCATATCGGTGTCCTCGGCCCGAATACGCTGGCGGCCCACAGCATCCGCACGACGGAACATGATGTGGAGATCCTCGCAAAGCATGGCGCGTCCGTTGCCCACTGTATCGCCTCCAACACGAAGGCCGCAAAGGGCGTGGCTCCGGTGTCACTGATGCATAAGCACGGCATGTCCGTCGGCTTCGGCACCGACGGTCCGGCGAGCGGAAATACGTTAGACCTGTTCATCCAGATGCGGATGTGCGAGAACTTCCACAAAAATGAGCTCCACGACCGCAGTGCGTTCCCGGCAAAGGAGGTGGTCTCCATGGCGACCATCGAGGGAGCAAGAGCGTTAGGACTCGGTGACATCACCGGTTCCATCGAGCCCGGAAAACAGGCGGATCTCGTCCTCGTAGAGACCGACTCCCCAAATATGTTCCCGGTATACGACCCGTATTCGGCTCTTGTGTATAGCGCGATTGCATCGAATGTGAGAGATGTTTACGTTGCAGGTGAGTGCCTCGTAAAGGAAAAGAAGCTTGTCCGTGAGGACTTCGCGAAGATCAGGAATGACCTTCGGGAGAAGATGGAGCGGACAGCGTTTAAGGATATGAAGAATCTGGTGTAGAAGATAGAAAACGGCTGATTTTATTGTGAATGTAAAATCAGTCGTTTTTTATTACAATGAAAAGTTCATTCTGGCTATTCCTAAGAACAAACTTATTTAGGCAATACGGTATAAATACGATAGATAAAAGCACCGTAATGCAGTCAGTCAGAGCCTGACCGTAGATCATGTTATATGGCAGAACCGGAGGAATGTCAAGGATAGTTCAGAAAGTGAAATATCTAATCCACCAGCTCATTCTGATGTCTCGACAAATGCTCATAGGGCAGGATCAGGCGTCCGCGGTAGAGGCCACAGCCATCGTTTACGAGGTCATTATTGATGGCGGAGAACATGTTTACATCGAGGTCGGCAAGGTTTAAGGTTACGAGGCGGCGGCAGCGCTCATAGGCTTCATCAAAGTAGACGCATTCGCCCACAGGGATCTCGTCGCGGTGGGCGCGCTCGCCCTCCTGGCGCTTCTCGTAGCTTAAGTGGTTGGCGACACCGATCTCCGCAATATCGTCCATGTGCTTGGTGCGGAGCTGGACTTCCATATAGCTGCGGGAGCTGTTGTCGTAGAAGGTGATGTGGAGTGACTGGTAGTCCTCGGAGGTATTTTCACAGACATAGTCGCGATAGTAAGGCTTCACGTCATCGCTCAATAACGGCGAGGTGCTTTTCCTCACGCCGTAGGCCGGTTCCGCGGTAAATCCCCGCTCTTCGAGAAAGCCCGGAAGTTCGTTGGCGATCTGGTAGAGGTATCGGAGATCAGCTTCTTCCTGAGATTCGTCAGGTTTCAGATAGCATTTCGGCAGGGAAGTCACGATCCGGTATGCGATCAGATCCCGAAAACAGCTGAGGCGCTGCTTGAGTTCGGAAATCGACGGGTAGGCCTTATTTTCCATATAGTAATCATAGATATATTCGACGATGTAGCCGTTGAACTTTGCCTCCGCGCGGATCAGGGATTTGATGCGCCCTTTGAAGTTAAAGGCCAAAAGCGGATATTCCTTCGCCATATGGATATAAAATTCCCGGATCTTCTGGGACTGGGCAGTAAGGAAATCATTGTGCTCGAGCAGCTCCCGGATCTGGAGCAGAAAGTTCGCATGCATCAGGTCGATCTCATTGCCGGTGCATTTTGCCTTTTTCTTCAGGTCCTGGCTGTATTTTTTTAAAATTTTGAACATGGTATCGCCGGAATAAAGATAATCATTTAATGTAACCATGGATGTCACTCCTCTGTCGTAGATAATTACATTTTACCAGAATTACCGTCATTGGCAAGAAAAATTGCTTGCCTTAAGAGTTAGTCTATGCTAACATATCACAGACAACTGTACGGCAGCGTATGTTTATGAACGGGAAGGAATTAAAAATGGAGATCAAACAGCTGGAATATTTTGCGGCGGCGGTGGAGTATGGGAGCCTGAACCGCGCAGCAGAAAATATGCTCAGGAGGTGGCAGAAATATGCTGGAGATCGGAATGATCTGTGCAGAAGCAGGAGAAAAGATCGCCAGGGTGTCTGCGAACATGGCAATGGCAGCGGATATGGAAGTGCGTGCCAGCTCCACAGCGACCACCGGCGCGTATAGCAGCGCTTGCCAAAGAGGTCTTCCTGCGATCCTCATGGAGCGCGGAGGCGGCGGAAGATTTACGGACAGCGAAGTTCAGGCATATAAGCAGGATGTGAAGAATATTATGATCCGCATGGGACTTCTTTCCGGTGAAGAGGTTCATACAGTGCAGCAGAAAAATGTGACCAGAGCAGAGTATCTGGAGGCAGAGACAGATGGATTGTGGTATCCGGTATTTTCTGCAGGAGATACGTTCGCGGGAGGTGCGGTTCTGGGAACGGTGAGAGATATCTGGGGAAACCTTTTAATGGAGTATCGGGCAGACTATCCGGGAATCATTCTGTACCAGACGGTGGGTCTTGGCGTGAAGACAGGGGATCCGCTGATCGCTTATGGGGAATATGCGGATAGATAAATAACAGATGTGAAATAAAAAGGTCAATAAAAAGCCATTTTATGGGAAAGGCCTGGAATTCAGGAGATATCCATAAAATGGCTT
>OGPP01001062.1_pt1 | contig 23084 bp, 15 predicted proteins | sample 1553021 | NCBI WGS metagenome assembly OGPP01 (sample SAMEA2580217, study PRJEB22360) | human gut metagenome | biome: human gut; feature: human-associated habitat; material: faeces | place: Denmark | collected 2008/2010
GGTTTCTTTTTTCTTCAACTTTCAGTTTCTACTGGAAGCTTCCAAGATAATGTCCGTCTGTTTCATCCATATTATAATAATAGACTCCATCAGTAATTAATCCACGGGCTACCATTCCATTCCAATGATAAAATACAACTCTTCCCCATGCATCATAAGAGAATTGATTTGTCTTTAATGTTCCATCTGAATTAGCATAACCATAGTCCCTTCCATTTGCGAACCGGAACCAGCCGCTATTCTCCATCTTACCATCACCATTCAGATAATATGTCTTATTACCCACAAATGTAATCTGATCCTTATAAATATAACCCAGTGAATCAAAGTAACAGGTATATCCTACTTTTGAGCAATAGTAGAAATCCATAAATACCTCATGTCCTTTATTATCAAAGCAGATAATATGTGTTCCGTCCGGATGATACGTCAGATTATCTTTCATTGCTGTTCCATCAGCCTGAATATAATAAGTAAAATATCCATCAAATATAAATTGATTCCTAATCGGAGTTCCATCCGGATAATATGCATGCACGTTTCCATCTGCATCTGTCTGAAAACGATTGCCGGTATAGTTACAATTGGTTACTGCCGTATTACCACCTGATATTCCACCAATCTGATCCGAGCAGTAATTTACACTGCCATCTACATATCCTTTATTAAAACAACTTTCTATATAAATATAACTATTTGCAGTGCCATCCGCACACCCTACATTCTCCAGTGAAGCTCCAATTCCACCAAGAACGTCAACATTTCTGTCACTCTTACCATTTTCACTATAAATACTGCCGGAATTACCACAATCCTTGATATATACGGTTCCATTTTTTGAGATATTAACTTTTCCAAATACTCCTCCAGCCCAGGAAGATGTTCCATCTGCACCTTTTTTTACTGTAATTGTTCCACTATTTCCACAGCCTTCTACCAGAAAATTATCACCATTTGATACAATTTCTTCTCCATTCAAGGTATAAATGTGTCCATGATTAACCGCTCCAATAACGCCTCCGATTTCTCCCGTTCCATAAAGATTTCCAGCATTGGTACAATTTTTTATAGTAGAACTGCTGTTATCTCCTTTTCTTGTAGTCTCTCCAATAACTCCACCTATGGTTGCAACACCATTTCCTGCGTCCCCATATATATCCCCGGTATTTTTACAATCCTCTATTGTAAACTGTGAACCTGATGAAGCACGGTATTCATTTCCAACAATTCCACCGGCGTATACATGACAGTCACTGGTCTGAAAACTGATAGTTCCGCTATTCTCACAGCCAACGATGTTGGTGCCACCGTTCAACGCTGTTATTCCTGCCTGCTCGCTTGCTTTACCAGAAATAGTTCCCTCATTTTTACAACGATAAATATCCCCATCATTGTAAGCAGTAATTCCGGCCATGCGGACATTCACTCCATACGAATTCATATTTACCCGGCTTATGCAGTCTTCTATTACTCCACTATTGTACTCTGCAATTCCTGCAACATTCCGGAATTCACTGCTATTTATCTGCATATCCCCCTCTACGGTAAGGTTACTGATTCTGCCATAGTTATTCCTAAATAATGCATTTTCTCCCTGCATTCCATAAATGATATGCCCGTTTCCATTAAGGGAACCAAATACAGTTATTCCGGAAACACCGCCTGCATATGCACTTAAATCAATGTCATTCATCAGTACATAATTTCCCCGCATCTCTCCCCCGGAGTACGCAGCCAGATCAGCTGCTGTATAAATTGCAACAGACGCATCCTGATAACTCTCTGCAGTAAATGTTTCTCCATCCACATCCTGCGCCAGAACAGTCTGCCCCTCTCCTGTTGTAAATGCCGATATAGTCAATGCGGTTACTAAAAACAAAGCTATTTTTCTTTTCATCTGCCTCTTTCTCCTGTCTCTTATTTATTGAAAACTTCCAAGATAATGTCCATCCGTCATATCCATACTGTAATAATAAACGCCATCCGTAATCAAGCCACGGGCTACCATTCCATTCCAGTGATAAAAGACAATCCGCCCCCATGGATCATAAGAAAATCCATCTGCCTTTAATGTTCCATCTGTATTTGCATATCCGTAATCCATGCCATTCGCGAACCGGAACCAGCCACTATTTTCCATTTTGCCATTTGCATTCAGATAATATACCTTATCTCCCACAAATGTAATCTGGTCTTTATAAATGTATCCCTGCGAATCAAAATAACAGGTATAACCTACACTCGGACAATACTGAAAATTACTAAATACTTCATGACCATCTGTATCAAAATAAATAATATGTACCCCATCCGGATGATAGGTCAAGCGATCCTTCATCGGTGTTCCATCTGCCTGCATATAATAAGTATAGCTTCCATCAAATATAAATTTATTGGTAACTAATGCCCCATTCCGATCATAACAACGAATATTTCCATCTACCTCACGATAAAAAGTATTGCCATTATATGAAGAAATTTTTCCAATGTAATCAGAATTGCATGCCGGTCTGTAGTTTTCCAGATAACTTTCCACCTCATGAAACCCTTCATTTACTGCACTATCAGATTTACAGAAATAAGTATAGTACCAGCTATTATCGATATCGGAATCATCCCATGTACAATCTACCACATACCAGTTGTCATCCAGTTTTACTTCATTCCACTCATGTTCCGGACTGGTCACACAAATTGCAGGTATCCCTACTGCATTACATAAAAGCGAAAACAGCTGTGCATATCCGGCACAAACAGAAGTTCCTGTAAGAACAGCAGTAGCACTACTCTGGTGCTTTTCCTGGTTCGTATTATTATTATCATATACAATGCTGCTACAGGTAATATCATGTGCTTTCTTTATTTTTAAATAATCCGAAGGTTCTGCGCTAATCTCATTTATCCAGTTGTTTATCCGTTCATTAAACTTTGTCGTATAACTTGCACGGACATATCCCTCCTGATACTCAGCATAAATTGGCAATGCAACATACTGTTTGGAACCCTGATATCCAGTCATAGCTGCTGTACCACGCACAAAAAAATACTGTGGATTCGAAAGTGTAAATATCCAGACTACTTCCCATAAATCCTCTTTCGACATACCGGTACATTCAATATAAGCAGTTCTTGCATAAGTAGAGTTATATGCATATGCATTATCCTGAGTATCCAGATACTCTTCACATTCATAATACATACTGTCATACAATGTTTTTTTTGCGTATGAAAGCTGATTATAATAATATCTTGAACTATAATCAGCTGCTGCACTGTATGTCTCTGCTCTGTATTCCTGGTCTTCCAATGTGAGGGCATCGGCAACATCCTCTTCTGTCAGTGTTACCTCTTCAATTCCCACCGGAAGATATCCCGTCTTATCTGTCACCTCATCTGCCACCGGTTCCGCCCATACATTTATCGGTAATACCTGCATCATCATCGCTACAATTGCTAATAAAGCAATTCCCCTTTTCCATCTTTTCATATTTTCTCTCCATTTCTTATCTTGATTTGTGATTGCCATATATCATTTATATTATATCAGCTTTATCTACCTCTTTTCAATAGAAAACCGCTTTCCGATTACATATAATCAGAAAGCGGCTATTCCCATATCTTATTATTTTATTTTTCTGCTATTATTACGGTCCTACATAAGTAACATATGCATTACATACATCAAGCATCTGTCCATTGGATACTCTTACTTCAACAGTCTCTCCATCATAAGTAAACTGGTGGCTGCTTGCAACACTATTTAAGAATGATGAATCATTCCACAGATTATAATAACGTCCCTCACCAGGATCGGTTGCTGCTGTAATACGATATACACCTGCGCCAATATGTACACCAACTTTTGCATTTAAATTGCAGGCAGAGAGATTTACCGCCTGGGATGCAAGATTCGGAGTTGCTATTCCCTCAAAAAGCCAAACCGTTTCACCTGGCACTGCTGTAAAAATCAGGTTCTGATCACTCCAATCAGATCTTACTACATCATTATTACTATCATAAATTGTGAAAGCCGAACCATTTCCCTGATTTGCAATGAAATATTCCCCTGCCGGCATATTTACTCCAACAATATAGTATGATGGACCATATAACGGATTAGTGTTACCAGTAGAAAAGCTTCCCAGATAATGTCCATCATCTGTAGACATACTATAATAATTATTTCCATCTGCAATTAAACCACGGGCTACCATTCCATTCCAATGATAGAATACAACTCTTCCCCACGGATCATAATCAAATCCAGAGCAGTTTAAAGAGCCATCATCAAAAGCATATCCGTAATCCACACCATTTGCAAACCGGAACCAGCCACTATCCTCCATTTTGCCATCTGCATTCAGATAATATGGTTCATTGTCTACAAAGGTGATCTGATCCTTGTAGATATACCCCTGTGAATCAAAATAACAGGTATAGCCTACGCTCGGGCAGTACTGGAAATTGCTGAATACTTCATGTCCCTTTGAATCAAAATAAATAATGTGTACTCCATCCGGATGATAGGTCAAACGATCTTTCATCGGTGTTCCATCTGCCTGTGCATAATAGGTATAGGTTCCATCAAACACAAAATCATTGATTACCATATGACCATTGCTATACAGGTGTCCATCATTACTAAGTGTTCCTGTTGTGTATGCTTTTGCAGATGTCTTGTTCACAGAAAATGCGGCAAGAATAACTCCCAAACATACAACAACTTTCATCAGTTGTTTTTTCATAAACTTCTTTCTCCATTTCTTTTTATGTAGTTTTTAGTTACAAATAAACTATAGCAGTTCTAATGCTGGTTTTCAACCCTATTATTTCAAATAATATTTATCAGTATTCATCCCCAATGAATAACTGTACCCAATAAGAACAATATAGTCCCGAAGAATTATAATAGTATCCAACCCCAAGGGCGGTATAACTTTCATCCAAGATATTTGCCCTATGTCCAGGCGAATTCATCCAGTCCTCAACTACCTCCTGTGGTGAACTCTGTCCTGCTGCAATATTTTCACCGGCAGACATATACCCATCTGTAACATATTCATCCAGCACCGTAAGACAGGATGTTCCATTTGGACGGGTATGGCTAAATAAAGTATAGATTTCCCCTGCACGGATCTGTGCTGCCTGCTGTGCCTGCTCACTTACCTTTAATGGCGGAATGTTTCTACTCAGCCGTTCTTCATTTACCAGGTCAAGGACCTGAAACTGATATGTATCTGATGCTGCAACTCCAGCCGCTTTAAATCGTCCCAGATAATGACCATCACCAGTATCCATGCTATAATACCACAATCCGTCTGATATCAGACCTCTCGCTACCATTCCATTCCAATGATAAAATACAACACGTCCCTGATTGTCCTTTGCAAACTTATTATTTCTTAATTCTCCATCAGACTCAGCATATCCATAATCCATTCCATTGGCAAAGCGGAACCACCCATTTTGTTCCAATGCCCCATTGGCATTTAAATAATACGGATTTCCATCTATGTAAGTAATCTGATCTTTATACAAATAACCCTGAGAATCAAAATAGCAATTATATCCTACACTTGAACAATATTGAAATGCATTAAAAACCTCATGTCCATTTTTATCAAAGTAAATAATATGCACCCCATCTGGATGATAGGTCAGTCGATTTGTCATCGGTGTTCCATCTGCCTGAGCATAGTAAGTATAGACTCCATCAAATACAAAATCATTGATTACTTTCTGTCCATTTGAATATAAATAACGCTGCCCATTTATATATGTAATATCTCCTGTTGTGAAAGCCTTTGCATCTATTTTATTGATACAACATATTCCAAGTACCACAACAAAAAAAGTAATTATCTTTTGTACCGTCCGCTTCATTTCTCTCCTCCTTTTTGCTTCTAATATCTAAACAGTTTTGCTATATACAGATTCACAATATTATAGCCATAGTTCTTAGCTGTCGCCCAGCCCTTTCCGTATGGATTTTCCTGTATGCCAAGCCACTCCACATAAGGTGCTGTTCCTCTTTTCACATACTGGAAGCGTGAATCTACACACGGATTATTCAGCCCGGCAGTAGATGCATAAGCTTTTAAATGCTGAACCTGCGCCCTTACTCCTTCTCTTACACTACCAAATGAATTTCCAGGTGCTCCATTTCCGGTTGCTCCAAGTCCTGCAAAATTATACTGATTAATCTGTACATCTCCACCATATCTTAAAAATCCTGTTTCCAGCATTGCCTGGCAAAATGCCACTTCTGCCTTCAATCCCTCTGCCTGACACTCCTCCAGATATATCTGGCAGAATGCCTCTATGCTCGGTGCATCGGATGATGCATAAAATTCAGGATACACATTATTTGCATTATAATATGCAACCATCTGTGCAAGGCTGGTATTGGTATTTCCCATAATCTCATATCTTGCCGTCACCTGATATGCAATACAATAGTTTTCTACCGTTCCATCACTTGTTTTAGCTTCTAGATATACCCAGTAATTGCCAGAGCCAGGATACCAGGATACCCAGTTACTTCCAGTCCAGTCTGTCAGTGTAGACCATGTGCTTGTACTCAAATCATATATCTGCCAACGAAAAGCCGGAGATGTGTCATTTGTATTATAAGATACTCCAAGATTAATTGCTGCTTTATCATTCACGCTGCAAATTCCATTAATGGATATGTATTTATGATTATAATTTCTTGCTGCATTAAAGCAAATCGTATAGTCTTTTGTCACTCCATCTGATGTCTTTGCAGTAACATGCATCCAATAATTACCCTTATCCGGATACCACGATACCCAGTTACTTCCGGTCCAGTCTGCTACCAGATTCCACTGCTTTGTATCGAGATTATATGCTTCCCATTTAAAGGATACATTTGAATCATCACTGTCATATGCAATTCCAACATCAATTCTGTCCTCATAAATATTGTAACACATTCCGTTTAGATTTAATGTATGATGTGCATAATCCTTTTGCGAAGCAAAACACATAATCGTATTCTTTGTCTCTCCGTCCGGAGTCATTGCTTCCACATACAACCAGAAATTTCCCTGTTCCGGTTTCCATGTTACCCAGTTACTTCCGGTCCAATCTGCTACCAGACTCCATTCCTGCTTATCCAAATTATATGCCTGCCATTTAAATTTCACATTGGACGCATTGCTGTCATAGGCTACACCTACATCAATGCCCTTATCCCGCATGATATAACACATTCCATTTAAATCCAGATAGTATCCTGTATAATTTTTATTTGCAGCATAAGAAACTGTTTTTGTTGTACCATTACCATTACTATCAACTGCTGCCACCTGTACCCAGTAGTTTCCTGCCTTCGGCTGCCATTCCACTTTAGATTCTGTTGTCCACTCGGAGATAACACCCCAGCACTGTGTTGCAAAATCATAGTATAAATACCGATACTGTACTCCCTTTGTATCTGAACACTGTGCTGATATTTCTACAGAGTTGTTTTTATCTTGAAAATTGATTTCGTTAATCTGAAAGCCCTGTTTTAAATTGTAATATTCTGCAATGCCTTGTGCATCTGCTACACCTAATTTTTTCAGTTTTTCATCTGATGATAAATAATTGCTTGCATCTGATGTATTTGAAATAAAAGCATGTTCAACAAGTATTGCAGGAATTCCTTCTTTTTTACAATTACGAATAACAGAATGATAATCTCCATGTGAACCATCTGGATACATATATTCTTCATCTGGATCTTTACATTGTTCTTCCTCTTTTATTCCTCTATTTTTTATTCCTAATGCTGTTAATTGTTTTATAATCTGAGAAGCAAGTTGTTTCCCCGTTTCACCAATAGATGCGTTATAATTTCTATTAGGATAATATATTTCAGCCCCATTCGGACTCGCACTTGTATTCGAATTAATATGTAAACTGACAAATATATCTGCATTTACACTCTTAGCATAAGTTGCTCTATCTTTTAATCCCACGTAACTATCTGACGAACGTGTCAAATATACTGTTACTCCTGCATATTTTTCCAATTCCTGTTTCGCATATTGAGCAATTTTAAGTGTAAGATCTTTTTCCCTTAGTCCATTCCCTGATGCTCCCGGATCCGAACCACCATGTCCTGGATCCAGTACTACAACGATATTTCCGTTGCTGCCATAAGTAGAACGGGTAATTCCATCCTCAGACTGCTTTTGCTGCTGATTCTCAATTGCTGACGCAATGGAGTCTTCTGAAGTCTGATTTCCATCCTCGTCAAAAGATACTACATCCATGTCAGTTTCTGCTGCACTTTCATCTACCAGCTGTGCATCCGGCTTGGATTCCACATCACAGTTTACTCCATAAGATACATCCACTCCTGTTTCTGAAAGCACCTGTGTATAAACGATACCATCTACTGTAATTTCATAGCTATAAAGTGTATACACACCTGTCTGGTTTTCATCCTGATAATTTTCTGCAAACAGTATTGCATTTCCTTCTATTTCAGATGCTTCTAAAGTATACTGTTCACCATCCTTATTCTGAACATACAGCTTAGCAGACTCTATTACTGTTGTATCGTCACCCACACTCAGTGCAATATTCTGCGTGTCGCCTATTTCTACCCTGTTTTTATCTACATATACATAATTAAGCAGTGGTATTTCTACCTGAATACCAGTTGTTTCTTCTGGCTGTCCAGTGCCCACCTGAACATCATTTGCTTCTTCCGGCTGCTCAGTATCTAACTGAACATCGGTTTTATCCTGCTGTTCCTGCTCCGTCTCAGCCTGTTGTACCGCAGTCTGTTGTTCTGTTTCTTTCGTTACATTTTCCTGCTGTTCTGTCTGGCTTTCTACTTCTGCTGCCAGGACTTTCTGCATCGGTGCTTCCCCTGCCAGCATCAGGACTGCCAGTAAACATGCTGTTGCTCTTTTTAAAATTCTCTTCATTTTGTACATCTCTTCCTTACTCGTATCTATAATATTCCTTAAACCATGTTACAAATTTACTTAAACCTTCATCAATTGATGTACTCGGTTTAAAATTAAAATTATGCATCAAATCACTTACATCTGCATATGTCTGATAAACATCTCCCGGCTGCATCGGTAAAAATTCTTTCTTCGCCTCTCTGCCCAAATGCTTTTCCAGTGTCTGAATATAATCCATTAACTTTTCTGGTTTATTATTTCCAATGTTATATACTTTGTACTTTGCCCCTGTCTCTATTTCTTCTGGTGGATTTGGAAGAATATTGGCAATTCCTTTTACAATATCATCAATATATGTAAAATCACGCATCATATCGCCATTGTTATAAATCTGAATGGTTTCTCCATTCATAATCTTCTTTGCAAATTTAAAATATGCCATATCCGGTCTTCCAAATGGTCCATATACCGTAAAGAAACGAAGTCCGGTTGCCGGTATTCCATATAACTTGCTATAACAATGTGCCATCAATTCATTGGACTTCTTGGTTGCCGCATAAAGACTTACCGGATAATCCACTTTATCTTCCACCGAAAACGGTACTTTTTTATTTGCTCCATAAACCGAGCTGGAAGATGCATATACTAAATGTTCTACTGGATAATGTCTGCAACACTCCAATATATTATAAAAGCCAACCATATTAGATGACATATATGCATCCGGATTATCAATGCTATATCTTACACCAGCCTGTGCTCCGAGATTTACTACGATATCAAAAGAATACTCCTGAAATAATTTTCCCAATGCTTCTTTATCTGCAAGATCACCCTTAATAAATGTATATCCTTCTCTTCCTTCCAAATCCTTTAATCTGTCATACTTTAACTGGACTTCATAATAATCATTCAGATTATCATATCCAATAACTATACAATCATATTCTAATAATTGTTTACTCAGATGATAACCGATAAAACCAGCTCCACCAGTAACAAGAATTATTTTTCCTTTTAATTCTTCTGTTCCTCTGCTCATTACACTTCCTCCATTGATTTATGCTTGTATTTCCAATCCTTTTCATTTTAACGCAAAATTTTCCATCTAACAAGAGCAGATGCAAAAACAGGCAGCAACAAAAGTTACCGCCTGTGCCATTATCTTCCAATTGAATAATACTCTACGCCGCACCTTTTCATTTCATCTGTATCATATAGATTTCTTCCTTCATATGTTTCATAATTATAAATTTATAGCACTCTTCTACTGTACATTTGCAAACCCATAACACTGTTGGTCAACCAGATTACCTGATGCATCATATAAATTAAACAGTGTCCAATAGTATCCAGGTACCGGCTGCCAGGTCGTCCACAAGGTATTTCCCTGGGTTCCACACTTACCGGTAGTATAAATCCAGGCGTCCTTTCCCTGCACATACAGATTGCAGTCTAATATCTGCATTTCATAATAATAACCTAGGTTATTAAAGCTCTGGATACCAATTAAATATCCATTTCCTGCCGGGTCAGGCATCTGGCAGATTGCTTCTATTGCATGGCGGTAATTAACTCCTACTGTGGTATTTACCACAGTTCCCTGTGCATCTTTTACCTCACAATAGACAAGGTAATCTCCACTTGATGACGGACTATAATGGATTCCATAGTCAGCAGACCAATCACCTGCCTGAATCCACTGATTATTTTTCACATCATATACCAGCCAGCGGTAAGAAAGCTGTGATTTATCTGTGCCATCATTTACTACTGCCCCACCTTCAATCAGCCCATTTTCATACTGCCAAAGATAGATTCCAACAGAGGACAGCCCTGAAACAGCCGGTGCAGGTTCAGGTGGATTAATGGCATTTCCATACTGGTAACCAGTAGTTGCAGTTTTTACGGAATTCGTATTTCCTGCAACCCGCACTTCCCCCTGTACCAGATAATTTCCAGTATTTTCCGGATACCAGTTCAATATATTCTGATTCAGCTGCCAGCCACTGACCACTCTCCAGACTGCAGTACTCTGATCGTATACCAGCCAGCGATACTCCAAATCCGCAGATGCAGATGCCGTTGCACTCATTGCCATCTGCACACATGGACCAGACTGATTATCTGGAATATAAAGCTGAGCTGAAGTAATAGTTGCTGATGTTGGTGCCGCTTTCCATATAATATCATCTGTCCAACTGCTGATTGGTGTTCCTGTATCATTTGGTTTTATATATTTCAAATACTGTTCTACAACAGTTGAAGCATATGGACCATCCATATACTTAAATACATTATATGCCTGACGGCCTGTCCCATCAGCATTCACAAGTCCCTGATAAAGACCTGCTCCTGTAGCACCAAGATTATCTTTAAATTGTACATAAATCATGGCATCTACCATATCATTTCTAGCTGCTGCATAATAAAGGTAAGCAAGACTTGCCGCCTGTGCTTCTTCCCCCAGGGTCTTAGCATCAAACCCCTGCTCTGACAAAATAATCCGATGCTTGGAACCATATGTATTCTTAATATAATCCGTCAGCACTTCCAAATTTGCCGCACATACAAAATTAGAAGTAATATCATGTGATAAATCCGCTGCTGCCTCCTTGCTCCACATGGTCTTATCCATTTTGCGTGGATAAGCATGATATGCTATGTTCCAATTACGGCTCTGCTCTTTTGCTGCAAAACGGTCAATAAACGTTTTGGTTGGAATTCCTGTTCCAGCCAGATTATCATACCAGTTATGTGTCGGGCATACATACACTCTTGCATATGGACTGTTATCTTTCACTGCATCATAAAATAAATCAAAAGACTTTACAGCAATATCAACATTTGTATTGATATCATACGAACCACAGTAATTATAATGCTGAGGTGCTGTTATCTCATTTCCAAGAATCCAGTTCTGTATGAAACAATCTGACTGTCCAAATACATCTGCCAAATAATGGAAAGTTGCATCCAGTGTTGCTACAGCATCCGCATCCTGTACATTCAATGCATAATAGAAATGTCCATTTTCTCTTCCTGCCGGATAAATCAGTTTCTGTATTTCCGGATTATCCGACCAACCTAATAATATTTCTGCTGTAATAATCTTACCAGCCGCCCGGAGTTCCCTGATTCTCCATTCAAAAACCTTTATATAATTTTCATAATTAAAATAATAGGTGTTTCCATTATAAACATATGGTGTTCCCGTTCCATCCGTGTTAATAATATTATTTAATTCCAGATTCACATAAACATGGTGGACAGAATTCTTCATTTCTGTATCAGAGCTGTCTGTCCAAAATTCTACTCCCTGAATACCTTTTTTATTTTCCGCTGTTGCTTCCACCACGTCAGACGCTGATGCTCTTTTTCCCATCAAGGTTGTTGCTGCTTTCGCCTGTGCCGGTACCATCATAGGAAATACCAGCAATACAACCAGTAAAAAAGCTATCAGCTTTTGTCCTGTTCTTCGTATCCCTGCTCTTCTCATAATTTTCTCCTTATCTGAATTGTCCTAAATAATGTCCATCTGCTCCATGGCTCCATTTGCATCCAGATAGAATACATCCTCACCTACAAAAGTAATCTTATCTTTGTAAATATATCCCTGGGAATCAAAATAGCATGTATAACCTACTGATGGACAATACTGAAACGCATTAAATACTTCACGTCCATCTTTATCCAGATAAATAATATGTTCTCCATCTGGATGATAAGTAAGCCTGTCCTTCATCGGTGTGCCATCATATTGCAGATAATAAGTCCACTTACCATCAAAATACCAAATTTTATCAGACTCTGTATCTTCTATTCGTTCAGAAACAGCCATAGTGCCATCACTTTTGAAATAGTACATACTTCCTTCATATTCTATCCGGCTGTTACGCACCATTCTGCCATTCTCACCATAGAAATAATAGCCGCCTCCTTTTCCGTATCTTCCAAAAGTACCGGCAATGCAGCCGAGTAGATTGTATGATATGGAATCATACATACAACTTCAGCATCTGGATAATCATTTCTGATTCTCTGCAACATCGTGTAGTATGCATCTGCAAAATCATCTGTTTTACCATAAATGTATTCTTCTTTAATTTCTCCCATATCTACTTCACCCTGAGATAAAATATCATTCATTCCGGCAAACACAAAAATTTTGTCTGGGATTCCATTGCTTCCCAAATTAACAATTCTCTCCTCTGAGCCAAGATACCATTCATTTCCAATAAACTGCTTTTCATCTTCTGTTACTCCATCCTACGTTACCCTTGTGCCTCCAATGGATTCATTGACACCCAATATCCACTGTTCTTCACCCAGGAGACGCATCCACCAGGTACTTTCAACGGGCAACATGGACTCATCATAATAATAACCCTGTGTACCGCTATAATCTTTATATGTTGTTATGCTATCACCCAAAAAAGAAACTCTTATTCCATCTTCCGTTTCTTCTTCATTTTCCTCTTTACTCCATCGTTCTAATTTTCTCATAACAGCCGGCTCAAAATTCATCCCCGGCTTTTTTTCTTAAGCAATAGTATATGTCCTGCCAAAAGAATAATACCCACGATGGAAATGTATACCGGAATTGCATTACTATCCGGTACATAGTCAAGTTTTATAACATGGTTTCCTGCTGCAATTCTGCTTCCCATAAATCCATAATCTACCTGTTGTAATTGTGCCTCTTTTCCATCTACATACAATTCCCAGTTCTTATCAAAAGGTATCATAAACAATAAGAATGAATCTTTTTCTGTTTCTATTGTTCCTGTAATCAAATTATTTTCATATGTGTCCATCTGCAAAAACGATTTTTCACTTATGCCCGATTGATATACCTCATCAATTGCATCTTCACTACTGCTTTCATAATGCAGATTTCCAATCTGATAAGTTCCTTTCTGAAAATACATGCATAAAGTATCTGTATTTTTATAATCTATGGTAAAGTTAACATTATTCATTCCTTCTGTAACTGAAATAATTTTCTGTTTCCAGACATCTCCCTCGTTCCACTGTATAAAAATTGAATTTTCTGTAGGAGAATAAATCTTGAAAGATACAATATATTCATTATCCTCCGTCCACTGCATATCCTTTGTCTGAAGGCAAATACGATTAAAATCCTCTGATTCACATTGTATTTCATACATATCATTTTTCTCGGCTAACGTTATACCTTCTAAATACATCTCCTCCAGGGTAATTTCCTCTGACTCGACATTCAGCTCATTCTGATACTGAGTCAAATTACTCTCCTGTATGTCATCTGAAACAATACAATTCAGTAGCGCAACATCTTTTTGACGGATAGATAACTTTTCAAAATCTTCAATGGATATCGTCTGGTCTATTACCACACCCAACGGCATACTATAATTATTACGATAAATATTATAGTTTTCATTCTCACCAATTTTTTCAAATCCTCTTGGTGGGGTTTCTGTCTTATCTAATACTGCATACTTCACACTCGCCAAGGAATCTATCATATATCTGGACAAAAAGCCATTACTTCTTTTCCAGACAGGTCTGTAAGTTGGTTCTGCCTCTATAGCCTCCAGAAAATCAACATACCCGCTTTTTACACTTTGTTCTCCATATCCCATGCTATTAAAATTATACAAAACAGATTCTGTATTATAATCTGCCATACGCTGGTCCCGAAAATATATTCTGTAAAAATCTTCCTGTTCATTTTCCTTTATTCCATCAATCATCTTCTGATTTTCTCCGGTATCTACAACATATTTTAATCCATCTGCCAAATCTTCTGCAACTGTCATTGTCGGATGAATAAAGAAATATATTTCAGTGCATACAATTATCATAAATATGCAATTCACTATGCCTTTATTTTTTATTTTGTTAAACATCAATAGAAACAGCAGCCAAAGACTTAAATAAATAATTACTTTTCCAAACATAATCATATTGAGCCGGCTTTTAAAATCATCAATCCCCAGATTCCCCCCCATAAAAGCCACCATAATCACCGCATATGTTATACAAAGTAATTTTCCGTCTATACATTGTACCCCGCGTACTACCTTATCCAATACATAGACTGTCGAAAAAATCAGGAAGGCAAGCATCCACATTGTGCTTAACTTAAAATAGTCCTCATCTGCACCTAGATTACATAAATAAGAAACTGCCGGAATCACACAATATGCTACAATAAATGCAAATAATCCGAGCCATACCTTTTTTTCCTTTTTATTCAGGAATTTTACACATTGTGGCAGCAACAATAATACCAATAGTCCCACATAAAACAATGGTCCATCCAACGCATTCGGGCAAAAGGCAGTATTTCCAATTGCCCCTTCCAATGAAATTGCAAAACAGCTATTGAATGATGCTATAAGACGATCCGGTTCAGCAAATGCCAGCAAATTTATCCACTTTGCAGAACTTCCAACCTGTGTACTAACATTTGCTACACGACCAGACGAAAATGTTGACATAATTTCCGGAATAAGACGATATGCCAATATAATAACAGAAACTATCATAATCAATGCACAGTTTCCAATATACTTCCAGAACTTTTTCCCACGATAATTTGTCACAAGATAATTACGAATTAACGTATAGCATAACATTGCAACTGAATACACCACTAAATGATATAATTGCAATTGTGTCCCCAATAAAACAATTGCAACCACCAACAGGAGCCAGTTGTTATCCTGAAAATAACATTCCAATGCATAAAGCAACAATGCAAAAAGGACAAATTCCAATGCATAGCTTGCCCAAAAACTTCTTACAATAAATGTAGCAGAATAAACATAACATAATGCACCATATACTGCCACTTTTTGCTTTATTCCAAGCTTTGTCAACGCACAATAGAACAACACTGCAGCCAAATACATTTTAATCAGATGATACCAGATAAATGTGTATTTAAGATTTTCTTTTCCAAAAAGGAGGAGAAATATATTTAAAGAAAAAGTCTGTCCACTAAAATCATAACTATTTCCCATACCCTCTGAAAAAGACCACCCCTTTATGCCGTCTCCTATATGATTTAGCCAGTTCACCAGGCTTGAATATTGTTGGATAGCCATATCTTTTGATACTAAAAAAAACTCTTTTCCAATAATAAATTTCCAATAAAAAAGCAGATTAAGAATTGTCATCAAGACAACCAACCAAATCCAACTGTATTTTTCTTTTAAAATGCTACCCTTCATATCCAACCTCAAATAAATCATTTCTGCCACTTTATATAAAACTAATCACAAAAATACACTATCGCAATCTAGCCTATCATTTGATCTGTTTTCTATATTCTATTCTTCAATTAAGTCAATCCACTGTTTAATAATACTCTGTGGTTCATATTGTTCTACACATAGATGCGCATTTTTTTTGTACTTATCTCTCAATTCCTTATTATTAATGATTTCCGTCATAGCCCTGTACATTATCATTTCATTTTTTGTTAACTTTTCTTCTGCTCCAAAATATTTTCCCTCGCATACTGGAACCAAAATTCCATATTTCGCATATTCAATTTCATCCATAACATGAAAATCTATATTTGTTCCTGGTGCAAGAATTTCCCTTGCGCCCGACTTAAAATCAGAAGAAATAACCGGCAAATCACATGCTAATGCTTCAATCAATGCATTCCCAAAACCTTCAAATAAAGATGGAAATACGAAACATGTTGCCTTTTTCAGATATACAAATGGATTATCCGCAAATCCAACTAGATCAACTGATTTTTCTATATTATATTCTTCAACCAATTTCTCATAATATTCCTTTAACTCCCCCGTTCCCAGAAGAACTAGCTTACATTTATAACCATCGTGGACTAATTTGGCAAATGCTCTTATTAGATGCCAGCCTCCTTTTTGGTATGTGAATCTCCCCATTGATATAAAACATACCTCATTCTCTCCCAAATCATTTAACACATTATCTTCACTATTTGCCAACATTTTCATTTTTTGCAAGTTGTAACAGTTATATATAGTACAATTTTTCTGTGGTTCCAAGCCAAAATTGCTAACTAAATCTTTTTCTACTCCCTTTGATAATGAAACCACCTTATCCGCTTTATTGTATAAATGTTTTACCATTGGAGTTAATATATATCTATATGAAAATGAGTTATCCTGTGACAGCTCGCACCTTACAGACACTATTGTTTTGGTTTTCGCCGTTTTAGTTAAAATATTTACAATATTTGCACTATCTAAAAAACTTATACATGCATCATATTTTCTTTTCCGTTTCAGACTTTTTATTCTACGAAATCTTTTTAAAAAAACCTTTAGTTGATACCATATACTTTTCCTATTCTTTGGTTCTTTTATTTTTAAATCAATAATATTCCCCTTATATGGATATTTAATTATTGCTGCATTATTTAATATAATATCTATTTCCCAATCATCTGGCCAATTTGTCACTATATTAGAAACCGCCCTTTGTGCTCCTCCAGTATCTAGTGATGAAACTATAAATGCTATTTTCCTCATCTAATTTTTCCTTCCTAATTTTTAACCCTCACTATTATCAGTAATATATCTCTGTTAATGTGTCTTCATTCGTATTATATATCCCCATATTAGGTTGTAAAACAGCCCCATCAAAATACGGTTCAGCAAGTTTTAACTTATAACAAACTACCTCACCAGGTCTTACATCATCTGGAATATCTAATTGCCACATTTTCTTTTCACCATTTGAATTCAAGAACTGTATTAATAGTAAATCAGCATTAATGTCTTCTCTAATTCTTATTCCAAAAAAAACAGTATTGGCATCTATTACTTCCGCCTTATAGTTCTCTGTGTCATTTAGATTTACTTCTACAGATTTATCCTCTTCTTCAAAACGATATCGATAAATATTAACATTAGTATCATCAATATTCTGACCGCTAATCTGTTCTAGCCATGTATCTCGAAAGTCCGCATAAACTGGTGTTACCATATGCGCTTTATCAGCTTCAAATACTATAACTCCATCATTATACTCCTTTCCCATCCTAATAAAGTCTTTCATGCCACTATCCTGTAAGTAATCTGAATCCAGCATTTTTATATAATTACTCTCTGAATAATCAGTCAGGTATTCGCTATGATAGTGAAAAGAGCAAAAAGCAAATGGTTTACTTGTATCAATAGTACTATCTATTTTTGAATATGCTTCTTGTAATTTTGTTCTACTTAAATCCGGATTATATTCTGACACTGCAATCGTCAATAAACTTAAAGCCAACCCCATCACCAAGAAGGCTCTTAAGACTTTTTTGCCAAATCGCTCCATTATTTCAAATAATTGCTTAAACGAAACAGCTAAAATACAAGCTAATAATGGTTCTACAAAAAGGAGATATCTTATTCTGAACATATGGCTTGTACAGAATACAAATATAAATGTACATGATAAATAGCAAAATACAATTGCAATTAATTGTTCATTTTCATGCCATTTTCTACATAATATATATATAAATGATACCATCAAAACGCTTCCCATAATTATTCCAAAAGGATGACTGATAAAACTTGTTATGTAACTCATTTCTGGATAATTAAAATGAAAAGTCAAATGTAATTTCAATGCTTCAATAACTTCTTTATAGTACCCCCATGTTATGTTTTCAAAATTCCAGCCAATTACAACAAGGAATATTAAGATTCCCCCTACACTAAATAATATAAAATGCTTCTTCTCTCCCTTAATTATCATCAAAAAAATCAAATATAAAAAAAGTCCAATACAAAAAAACCAAGGATTTTGAAATACCAAATAATATGTATTAATTACCAATAGCAAAAAAAACAAAGCTACATATTTCAAATTATAGTCAAAGTACTTTTTTATAAAAAGTGTAAATCTATTTTCCTTCTTAAAATTATTTTTGCAATCAATAACCTTTAATCCAAAATAAAACAACCAAATTCCGGCTAATGGTGACAACGTATGCATCCTTATCAATCTCGCCTGTTCAACAAATCCTGGAAATAACAGCATGATTACAGAAGCCAAAAATGCCGTTTCCGTAGATTTCAATAAATTCAGCCCTATGTAATACAATGATATAATAAAGAGTATTGCAAAAATTACTGATAACATTCTACCACTAACAACTGATAATCCTGTTATTTTATAAACAATTGCTAAGCATAAATTATATAACATAGCCCCATTATAATTTTCTGTTGTTGTGTTATGTACAAAATCCCACAAAGCAAACTGATGTTCATTAATCAAACCATATGCAGTTTTTATCATATAATGTTCATCATTGTAAAATTCTGGGTTTACAGCTATTTTATATGAATAAATCAACCAGGCAGAAACTATAAGTATTGCCACATTCACTAAATGAATATAATTTGATGTATTAAGTCGTACAGTGTCACCTTGTTTTGATGCATGAACAGCAATTACAGTTAATGCCAATACTATAATTGTTACTCCTACAGAAATAATAATGCTCAAAACATTTCTGTAGACCAAATTTCTAAATCTTAAGAAAAGAATCATATATGAACACAATAATAGAAAGCCTTGCAACAAAAACAGCAAACCAGCCGATTGTTCATTCTTTTCAAATACATTTTCTGTTTTACTTCTTTTCCAATATAAATCAAAAATTAATAAAATTAATGTAATAAATCCTATCAATTCCAGTATATGATTGGTTGATATAAAAGAAAACACTGATGTCATTTTTTGACCCATTAAGCGCTTACCTCCTATGCCTCTAATTATCTGCTCCAAGTAATTTTATCTAAATATTCTATTCTTTTTCCTTAAATACCTTATAGCTTAAAAAAATCAGCCCCACCAAATATGGCAACAGACTAAAATCGGTTGCGATTGCAGCTCCAATAGCCCCATAACGAGGAATAAATAACATGTTTAATATAAAATTCAACAATATCATAGCAAAATAAATTGGTACTCTTTGCTTTGCTTTTTCTTGGTAATCCAATAAAGCAGACATAAATATTGTAATAGCATAACCACAATAGTAAGGTATCAGATAAATTATCACAATTCCAGATTTGCTATATTCTACCCCATATAATATTCTAATCACATAAGGGCCAAATAAGAGTACTGCTACGCAAATTAGCAACATAACCGCAACATTTCCAAGCATAATTTTATGAAATGTTTTCCTCATCCTATTTACATTTTCTTTGGTTAAAACAGCAAAGACAGTCATTGTACTTGTACATATTGCCAGATTAACATGTGTGAGTTTTCCCATTAAGCTTTTTGCAATAGAATATGCCCCTATTTCTCCGGTTTCACTCATCACTCCCAACATCAATGAGTCCATTTCTGTCAAAAGAAGTGAGCCAATACTAACAACAAAAATTGGCATAGCATATTTAAAAATACTCCACCTTATAGTTTTCTCATATTCACTATCCGCGTATTGGCATTTCGATTCTCTTAAATATTTTTTTAACAAAATGCTTCCTATTAAAGCAGCATTCCAAATAGCAATTATATATCCGATTCCTAATCCAATGATATTTTTTGATATAACCAGACATCCTACACCAAAGATAAAATAACCACCAAACTTGCAGAGTTAAATAGCTTACCGAATCCTTATTGGACGGCGAGACCTCAAGGATACGTCAGAATCGGAGAAGAATGGGTTGCCGATGATCTCTTGCTACTCTAACAAAGAATTAGCAAAGCACAAAAGGCTTCCGCATACAAACAGTTCTTTTAAATGCGGATATCTTAAATTTTTACTAGGCTCTACAAAGATAAATACTATGCTTGCAATAGTAAATAATAATAAAAATAATCCACTGATTAGTAAACGTAATTTTATTCCTATACGAATATTGCTATTCTGTCTTTTGATATTTTTTCTTTCTTTGGCGACAAAAACTCTGACTGACTCATTTATTCCAAACCAGACTAACCAATAACACATAGTAATAATCGCATAAAAGAAACTCCATTCATCATAAGATTCAGTCGAAAGAAACCTCGCAATCATTATATCCGTTGCCATAAAGAGAATCATTCCTACCGCTTTTGATCCTAAACTCAATATGGTGTCATTCAATATATTGATTTGTTTTTTCATATATTCCTCCACTATATTCTGTAATTTTTCTTTTTATAACACACCCCTACTATTCTACAGCTTTATGTTTTTCTGTCAAGGTCAAATTATCCGATGAGCAGCTTTCGAAGCTCTCTGCGCCGTTCAATTTCTAACTTGGAAAAGATACGGGCAATCACATTTTTCACATATCCATAGGAATAATTCATCTGTTCCGCAATCTCCCGGTTTTCCATTCCCTGTGCAACTGCCAGCGCAATCTTCCATTCGATTGGTGTCAGCTTTTTTTGTATTTCTCCACGATTTTTTTCAATTGCTGCATCTGCAAAAGACTTTCCTGTTTCTTTTGCGCTTCTTTCAAGATGCATTTCGACTCTGGCAAGCAGGACCTCTTTTACAAAAGGTTTTACAATATAGTCTACTGCTCCTGCCTTTAACCCTTTTACTTCATAGTCTGACTCCGCAAATCCAGTGAGAAATATTACAGGAATATCCTGACAATTCGGAATAGATTTCATTTTTTCCAGAGTCGTATACCCATCCATTTCCGGCATAGCGATATCTAACAATATCAAATCTGGCACAACACCCTTTTTTAGTAATGTAATTGCCTGTTTTCCGCTTTTCGCTACGCTGACCGTATAAATACTCGACAATATTTCTTCTGCTGTTTTTAATAAGATTAAATCATCGTCTACAATTAATATGCTATTTTTGCCCATTTCTGTCCTCCCATTCTGTCGTAACTTTATTCGTCCAGTAAGTACCTTTCATAAGTGATTCTGCCTGTTCGAACTCCAAATTCTGCACCGATTTTTGTACCTGTCCCAAAATCTTCTTTTTCTTTGGATTCTTTTCTAAAGACAACAATTTTTCCAGCTGTTCTTCTGCATATTTCCCTTGATATTTTCCTATTGCCTCCAAAATCCCGTCATATGTTTCCTCATATAACTTCTCCTGATTTACTTCTTCTGTCAGCTCACCGTATACCTTCTGTTTCCCATTCTCTTTTTCTTTCTTTTCTGATTCCAGAACAAATTTTTTTGTATTTTCTAAGAAAAAAAACATCCCATCTAACGCTCTTTCCCACTCAAAAAACAAAAGAGGAATCGCCTTTTCTATATAGCTTTCATCCTGCATTTTCCCTCTTATTTCAAGTGAAGCGGCTAATTCATAAAGTGACATTGCTCCAATCGCGCGGGCATTACTTTTTAATGTATGAATCTGTCCTGTCAATATTTTTATTTCCTGCTGTGTTTTTCTCGTTGTCTCAAAACTTTCCTCTAATTTTTTTCTATTTGGCTCATAATATTCTACAAAGAGCTCGGAAAGTTTTCTGTATTGCACAATACTTCCACCTAATAAATGAAGCCCTTCGGAAAGTTCAATATCCCATTTTTTTAATTTTTGCTTCAAATCTAAAAGTTGTTTTTCCGTTATGTTCCAGTCTTCTCCCGCACCGTTCTTCATTGAGACCAGAGCAGCTGGAAGCCATTGTAACAGCAATTCTTCCAACTTCTCCCACATCACCGGTTTTGACAAATAATCAGAAAATCCTTCTGAAAGAAAATGCTGGTGAATTCCCGTGGACACATCCGCTGTAAGTGCAATCACCGGAACACTCTGCCCATTTACCTCTTTTTTCAATCTGTGAAATGTCTCAATTCCATCCATTTCCGGCATCATATAATCAAGAAAAATCAAATGGTATTTTTTATTTCTAACTTTTTCGATACATTCAAAACCACTGGCCGCCGTATCTAACTGTACCCCTGTTCTTCGCAAAAGTGATGTAATCACCTGAATATTTTGTTCACTGTCATCTACCAGTAAAATCTGTGCTTCTGATGCAAAAAACTCCTTCCTTTTTTCTTGCACAGGTTCCCCTTCCACAACTTTCCACTGTCCAATTTTCTCTGTTCCTGCATCTTTTAATGGAAAATATACTGTAAAGTTACTTCCTTTTCCATAGATACTTTCTGCCTGAATATGCCCTCCCATCTGTTCACAAAGTTCTTTTGCTATTGTAAGACCCAGTCCACTTCCCTCAATATTTCTGT
>OGPP01001071.1_pt1 | contig 22853 bp, 20 predicted proteins | sample 1553021 | NCBI WGS metagenome assembly OGPP01 (sample SAMEA2580217, study PRJEB22360) | human gut metagenome | biome: human gut; feature: human-associated habitat; material: faeces | place: Denmark | collected 2008/2010
TAATAAGCCCTTATAGGGCGTGAGCAAACCACCGGCTAAGCCGGTGGTTATGATTCATATTTTGAAAATCGAGATGTAGGGGAAGAGAATATGGAGTTTTTATTAAAAACAGAAAGGCTTATGATACAGCCATACAGTAATTCTTATTTAGAGCAGTATTTTAAAGAATTTACGGATGAAATTGTAAAGTATCAATATCCAGATAGTTTTTGTGATATGAATAAGGCAGATGAAGTCATGTCAAAGTTTGTTGCAGATATGGAACAGAGAAAAATGCTTGAACTGGTTATCCTCACACATGATGGTGAGTTTTTGGGAAGCATGGAAGCGTTTGAGATTACTGGAAAAACACCTGAACTTGGGATTTGGTTAAAAAGCTCTGCTCAGGGGAAGGGATATGGGTATGAGGCGTTAAAATGTCTGGTAGATTACTTGAATTCAACAGATAAATACGAGTATTATCTGTATGGAGTAGATCAAAGAAATGAATCAAGTGTCCATTTGGTTGAAAAATTCCGTTTTGAAAAGTGTGGCTACGAAGAGGTCACAACCCAATCGGGGAAAACGCTACACTTGTTAATATACCATATTATTGAGTAAATACTGAAAAAGCAGGTGTTGCACTGGAAAAAAGCATTCCCACATAGCCTGCTGTGGAGAAAAAGTCAATTAATTCCTTGACTTTCCGCACCCACCCACTTACAATAAACCTATCTTTTTTATCAAATCAAAGTTACAAAATATGCTAACGTAACAAAAAATCCATCGCCACATCGGTGAACCATCCAACAGGAGAAAATGACAACACAGATTTAAAACAGTAACAAAAAAATCAATGCAAACAGTCTTGAAGAATATTGAGGGGTTCTATATAATAAACATAGATCATTCGGAAAACCTGTTTGTATACCATAAAAGCAGGAGGTCAAATGACCAGGAAAAAACAAAAGACCAGGAAAACACAAAAGAACAGGAAAAAACAACAGACATTAGAAGAAAAGATAGAACAGGTCAAAAATTTCAGACCTATTGATGATACGTTTTTTGAAGTACTGGCAGATGATATTGGCGTATGTCAGGAGATGCTGCGTATCATTTTAGAAGATGAGAAACTCATCGTAAAAGACGTCATCGTACAGAGCAGTGAGAGAAACCTGTATGGGCGATCTGTCCGTCTGGATGCACTCTGTATCCTTGGAAATGGGAAAAAGTGTAACGTGGAAGTGCAGCGTTCTAACAAGGATCACCATTTAAAAAGAGTGCGGTTCAATGCATCGGTCATCACGGTGCGGGATTCGCAGACGGATGATAAATTTGAGGAGACGATCGATCTGATCGTTGTGTATATTTCCGAGTTCGATATCTTTAAACGTGGCAGGGTGATCTATCACGTGGACAGCGTGATCCGGGAAACACAGGAAAAAGTAGACGACGGATTGGAGCGTGTATTCGTCAATACCGCAGTAAAAGACGGAACAACTATCTCAGAATACATGGACTGTTTTCTGCAAAAAGAGATAGATAATGCCAAATTTCCAAAATTAACCAACCGTGTGCATTATCTGAAACATGAAGAGGGAGGTGTAAACGCAGTGTGTGAAATAATGAGAAAATATTCAGAAGAAGTCGCAGAAAAAGCATATCAGCAGGGCGAGGAAGCCGGCAAAGAAATCGGTCAACGCCACACCGCCATCGCCGAACTCCAGTCCGAATCCAGATAACAGAAAAACATAAGGAAACATGACAAAGAAACCATTTTTTAAAGGATGGTTTCTTTTTTTTAAGTTCATTTAAGGTTCGCCTGATAAGATATGCGCAAAGGAAAGGAGACACTTATGGCAGATCAGATGATATTTAAAAGGTGTGAGATCAAATATATGTTGGATATCACGCAGGCGGAACTGTTAAAAAATCAAATGAAACAATACATGACTGCAGACGAGCATGGAATGAGTACAATATGCAGTCTCTACTTTGATACACCGGACTATCTGCTGATCCAAAGATCAATGGAACACCCGGTTTATAAAGAAAAACTGAGATTGAGAAGTTATGGCACGGCAGACAAGGACACGACCGTTTTTGTGGAACTGAAGAAGAAGTATGAGTCCGTTGTATACAAAAGAAGAATTGCAATGACGGAGGACGAGGCAGAACGTTACCTGCTTTTTCATGAAAAAGTAAAAGACACACAGATTACCAGAGAAATCGATTACTGTCTGAAAAATTATAAAAAGCTGGCTCCGGCAGTGATGCTTTCCTATGAGAGAGAAGCTTTTTATGCGAAGGACGATCACGAGTTCCGGATCACGTTTGATCAGAACATTCTCTGGAGAAATTACGACCTTTCTCTTTGTAAAGGAATTTACGGAGAAGCAATTTTAGATAAAAATAAAGTGCTTATGGAAGTGAAAACGGCGGGCGCAATACCGCTCTGGATGGTTCATTTTCTGACAGAAAATCAGATTTACAAAACGTCATTTTCCAAATATGCGACCGCCTACCGCACGATTTATGCGAGAGAGCAGAGAAGAAGCTGTCCACCGGAAAATTTCTTTGTGTTTACCGGAGATGAGGTTGTGCAGCAGGCAATAAAATGTTAAAAAAGAAATGGAGAAATTAATATGTTAAACAATTTATTTACAGGAATTTTTGATACAGCAGGTGCGGCGGTGATTTCCGTGCCAGATTTTTTGCTCTGTATTGTGGTGTCACTGCTGATCGGGGCATTCATCACATGGGTTTACACTTATAAAAGCCGCTATACGACAAGCTTTGCAGTGACACTCGCAATGCTTCCGGCAATCGTTTGCATTGTTATCATGATGGTAAACGGAAATGTAGGTGCCGGAGTGGCTGTGGCAGGAGCATTTTCGCTTGTACGTTTCCGTTCTGTGCCGGGAACTGCAAAAGAGATCGGAACCATTTTTCTTGCAATGGCGGCAGGACTGATCGCAGGGATGGGGTATCTTGGATTTGCAGTATTGTTTTCACTCATTATGGGAGCCGTGATGTTTGTGTTAAATGTGACCGGATTCGGTGTAAAAAAAGCAGAAGTAAGAGAGAAAACACTTCGTATCACAATCCCGGAGGATTTAAATTACGGAGCAGCATTTGATGATCTTTTTGAAAAATATTTATCATCCTGTGAAGTAGTCGCTGTGAAAACCTCCAATATGGGAAGTCTTTACAAACTTACCTATCATGTGACGTTAAAAGACAATGCGGAAGAGAAAACATTTCTCGATGAATTGAGATGCAGAAACGGAAATCTGGAAATCAGTATGATGAGACAGGAGGCAAATGTCAATGAGTTATAGAAGAAAAAAACTGCTGGCATTGTTTTGTGCTACGGCATTATCCATGACGGCAGTGGCAGGCTGTACAGGGACAAAGAGCAGTACTGGCAATGTTGTTTCCTCGGAAATAGAAACAAATGCAGAAGAAACATCAGCACAGAGTGAAGCAGGAACTTTTTCAAGTGCAGATATGTTTACTGAGCGGGATCTGGCAGGAACCTATGAGGAGAGTGGGGCAGTTTATGTCACACTTTCCGATGATGGTATCACAGGGGAAACGGATGGCGTTGCGATCAATGGACAGATGGTGACGATCACGGCAGAAGGGACATATATTTTTTCCGGAACACTGTCGGAAGGACAGATTGTGGTGGACGCAGATAATGCGAAAGTGCAGATCGTATTTGATAATGTGGACATTACCTGTGCTTCAAGTGCAGCAGTGTATGTAAAAAGCGCAGAGAAAGTATTTGTAACGCTTGCAGAAGGATCGCAGAATACGCTTCGCAATACGGATGAGTATGTTGCGATTGACGACAACAACATTGATGCCGTGATTTTTGCAAAATCAGACCTTACGTTAAACGGCACTGGAAGTCTGACGATCATATCAGCAGAAGGACATGGAATTGTATCCAAAGATGATCTGAAAATCACAGGCGGTACATACGATATCACAGCAGCAGGGCACGCATTATCGGGAAAAGACAGTGTGCGTATCGCAGATGGAACCTTTATTTTAACCGCAGAAAAAGATGGCATTCATGCGGAAAATGCAGATGATGAAGAAAAGGGCTATATTTATATTGCAGATGGTGATTTTACGATCACAAGTGACGGCGATGGCGTGGACGCTTCCAATATTGTGCAGATCGAGGATGGAACACTTGACATCACAGCCGGGGGCGGCGCTGCAAACAGTCTGAAAACGCATGAGTCAGATGTGCCGGGTGGCGGAATGCCACAAAACGGCGAGAAACCGGACGGAGAAAGCATGCCACAGATGGGCGAAAAGCCGGACGGAGAAAATATGCCACAGGATACCACAACCGACGAGAGCGGCACCAGCACAAAAGGAATTAAGGCAGGTGGCGGCATGTACTTAAATGGAGGAACTTACCAGATTGATTCCGCAGATGATTCCATCCACAGCAACGCAAATATTACGATCGCAGATGGAACATACACGCTTGCGACAGGCGATGATGGTGTGCATGCAGATGATGTACTGATAGTAAATGGTGGTACGATCACCGTGACAGAGAGTTATGAAGGTCTGGAAGGCCTGACGGTGACGATCAACGATGGAACGATTGATATCACTGCAAGTGATGACGGTATCAATACAGCAGGCGAGAAAATGGAATTAAACGGTGGATATATCCACATTCTGGCAGGCGGCGACGGCGTGGATTCCAACGGCGATCTGACAATCAACGGCGGTGAGATCTACATTGACGGTCCGTCTGATAACGGAAACAGTGCGATCGATTACGGCGACCGGTCGTCTGCGTATGTGAACGGCGGAACGCTTGTGGCAATCGGCAGCAGCGGCATGGCAGAGGTGATGAGTGATTCTTCCAAACAGAAGGTTCTTATGGTAAAATTAGGAGAACAAATGGAAGCCGGCAACGTTGTGCTGACAGACAGTGAGGGAAATGTGATCGTAAGTTACACGGCATTAAAAACCTATGACTGTGTGATCATCAGCACCGCAGAGGTGGAGAGCGGAGCAACGTACACGCTCACAACATCGGGAACGATGACAGAAGTGACCGCAGAATAAAAACAGCTGAGGGCAGGAATCGGTATCACTGTGAAATAAACGAAAGGCATGGGATTTTGTATGAGGTTATTGCTTGCAGAAGATGAAGAGGATTTGAGCCGTGCGCTTGTCACGGTGTTAAAACATAACAATTACTCGGTAGACGCTGTGTACGATGGTGCAGAAGCCTTGGACTATCTGGAAAACGGTGACAATTATGACGGCGTGATCTTAGATATCATGATGCCCAAAATGGATGGTATCACCGTATTAAAAACAATCCGCAGACATGGAAATTCCGTTCCGGTCCTGCTGCTCACAGCAAAGGCAGAGATTGATGACCGTGTGGAGGGTTTAGACAGTGGCGCAGACGATTATCTGCCGAAACCATTTTCCATGAAAGAGCTTTTGGCGAGGATCTGGGCAATGACAAGGAGACAGACGGACACGACCGATAATGTGCTGACATTTGGCGATGTTGCACTGAACCGTTCTACCTATCAGCTCACAGGAACGGAGAATCCAGAAGGTATCCGTCTTGCTGGCAAGGAATACCAGATGCTTGAAATGCTCATGTCTAATCCAGGACAGGTCATTTCCCCGGATCTTTTTATGGATAAAATCTGGGGCTACGATTCAGAAGCGGAACAAAATGTCGTATGGGTATATATTTCCTATTTGAGAAAAAAATTAACCTCCATTGGAAGTCAGGTGAAGATCAGGGCGGCCAGAGGACTTGGATATTCATTGGAGAAAGACAATGCTTAAAAAATTAAGAAGAAAATTTATTGCAATTGCCATGCTGTCTGTTTCTATCGTGCTGATCGCAATTGTCGGTACGATCAATATTGCAAACTACATCAGTACCAATCAGGCGTTGGATGCAAGACTCTCCCTGATCGCTGACAACGGAGGTACTTTCCCGGATATGACACCCGGAGATTTTGGAAAAAAATTGGAACCTAAGTCAGATCAGCCACCGGCAATGAATGACCTGCAAAAGCATGGAATTTCGCAGGAAAGTCCGTTTGACACCCGGTATTTTACAGTGACGATCGCACCGGACGGTACGGTGGAATATGTGGATACCGGAAAAATTGCTTCCATCTCAGCCGGAACAGCGGAGGAATACGCAGCGGAGCTGTGGAAAAAAGGAAAGAAAAAAGGCTTTTTCGCTGATTATAAATACCTTGCAACGGACAGTGACGGCTCGACGATGTATGTATTTTTAAACTGTCAGCGGGAAATCTCTACAATAAGAACATATGTTCTTGCCAGCGTGGGAACAGGAGCACTCGGACTTGTCATTGTGTTTGTCATGATCTACTTTTTCTCCGGAAAAGTGTTAAAACCGGTGTCAGAAAGCTATGAGAAACAGAAACGCTTTATCACGGACGCAAGCCATGAGATCAAAACGCCACTCACGATCATCGATGCCAACACCGAAGTCATAGAGATGATGGAGGGGGAAAACGAGTGGACGCAGAGTACGAGAAAACAGATCGCAAGACTGACTTCCCTCACGGAAAAACTGGTGTTTCTCTCCCGCATGGATGAGGAAGGGACAAAGCTGGAAAAAGTGTCATTTTCACTTTCGGATGCAGTGCTTGATACCGCAGAGGGATTCCGCTCTGTCGCAAAAACAAAAGGAAAACAATTTGAGATCAATGTGGCAGAGCATGTGGGATATGTCGGCGATGAAAAAAATATCCGGCAGATGATCTCCCTGCTTTTGGACAATGCAATGAAATATTCCTCAGAGCAGGGCATCATCCGCATCGCACTAAAAACTTCCGGAAAAAACAAAATCATCACCGTGTGGAATACCACAGACCAGATCGAGAAAGGAAAGCTGGACCTTCTTTTCGAGCGTTTTTACCGTATGGACGCTTCCCACAATTCCAAGACCGGGGGCTTTGGAATCGGACTTTCCGTCGTGTATGCGATCGTGAAAGCACACAAGGGCAAAATCTCAGCCAAAAGCGAGGACGGAAAATCAATCTTATTTACCGTGGCATTGTAGCGTCTGGCTTCCCCCTCTCTCCCGGCTTTTGTCAAAGTGTAAAGCTATGGAATAGATAAAAGGGTTCCTTATAAAACTTTTGTGAGAATTGAGTGCTTTATCAGTGTTCACATTTTGACTTTAAGTTTATGTACATCCATCAATGGACAGTCCACGCAATGTGTCCGTCTGGGACACACTTCCTTTATCTGTATCTAGCGCAAGTAAATGCCGGAATCAGCATCCTTTATTGCAGGTCAAAAATCAAAGAAAGCCTGAGTGATTTTTGACCTGCTCATCTGCTGATTTTCCGGCATGTAACTTGCGCACGATACAGATAAGAAGGAAGTGTGGCCGCAGACGAACACATTGTGCGGACTGTCCATTTCTGAATGAATATAAACAATCAAAAAAGTCAAAATGTGAACACTGATAAAGCCGCAATTCGAGCAAGTTTTATAAGAAACCCTTTTATCTATTCCATAATGAAAACCAAGTAAAAGCCGGGAGAGAGGGGGAAGCCAGACGCTACAATTCGTCAAATGAAATCTGATTTTTCGTCAGAAAGCGTTTGAGGAGTGTGTCCCACTCGTGCTCAAGAGTTTTGTCGGTCGAGAAGATCCGGTAGGAGATACCCGTGGTCACGGTCAGTTCTCCATTCTGGAAGCGGATATTTAAGAACACTGCGGAAATATCATTTTCCGTGAAAGAGCTTCCGGTCTGGGAGAGGGTGCGTTTGAGATTTTCCGGCGATAACAGGAGGGAAAACTTGAAATAGGAAGGAGTTTTCTTTCCTTTGATCAGGTTGAAGCAGGAACTGCGCAAAAGACCATACGGAACAAAGGAAAGCCCGGTAAGATTCTGTTCTTCGAGTTCTTCTAAGGTGTAGAAGTCTTTTTGCAGCGTGCCGTCGATATGGCAGGAGACATTCGTTGTGATGACAGCCTCCTGAATGAGAAAGTGGTCAAACACATCCTGGCACAGTAATTTATTCATAAAGTCCTTGACTTCGGCAATTTTTAAAGCGATCATAAAATCCTCCCAAAAGAAAATGGTATCAACATAAATTTATCATTGGTTTGTTTTCTTGTAAATAACTGAAATGACAAATTAGAGAAAATATGCTAGAATACAGAGGATTTGCGAATGCAAAATACAGAATGATTATACAGATTTGCAGCCGCAGATAAAAAGTCTATGGTTTGATGGAAAGGTTGGTAACAGATATGACAGAAACAGAAATTTTATTTGATTTACTGGAAAAAGGAATCTCACCGGCGCACGCAGTGAGCGCATGCGAAAAAAGACTGACAGATGCCGGTTTTGAAGTGGTTGATTACGGTACGGCATGGAACTTAAAAGCGGGCGGAAAATATGTGGTAAATCATCATGAAACGACATTGTTTGCATTCACATTACCGCAAAATTGGAGTGACAGAGAGCCTGCGATCCGCATTGCAGCAGCACATACAGATTTCCCATGCTTAAGGATCAAACCGTCCTGCGATATTCAGACAAACGGATACGCACAGGTGAATGTGGAAGTTTACGGCGGCGCAATCTTAAATACATGGCTCGACCGTCCACTCGGTGTAGCCGGAAGAGTTGCAGTGCGCAGTGAGGATGTGTTTACACCGGAAGTGGTCACGTTCCAGTCTGAAAAAAATCTTATGACCATCCCGAATCTTGCGATCCATATGAACCGTGAGGTGAACAAGGGCGTGGAATTAAATAAGCAGACGGAACTGCTCCCAATCTGCGGACTTTCCGATGATGCAGACTATTTCCTTGATTTTCTTGTAAAAGAGCTTGCTGTGAAAAAAGAGGATATTCTGGATTTTGAGCTGACCATTTATAATAAAGAAAAGCCGGAGTTTGTGGGATTAAACGATGAGTTTATCTCTGCATCCAGACTCGATAACTTAAATTCCTGTTCTGCACTGGTGTCTGCGATCATCGAAAGCGACAGGGCGGACGGCATGAATCTCATTGCACTGTTCGATCACGAGGAGATTGGAAGCCGTTCCAAGCAGGGCGCCGGTTCCATTCTGCTCCATGATATGCTGGTGCGCATTCTGACCGAGTGCGGACTGGAAAAAGAAGTGTGGAACAGACTGTACAACAGCATGATTTTATCTGTGGATGTGGCACATGGACTTCATCCAAACTATGCCGGAAAGATGGATCTGACCAACAAGCCGGTGCTTGGAAAAGGATTCTGCATCAAGGAAGCATGCTCCCAGTCCTATGCAACAGACTGTGGTGCGGTCGCAGTGATCCAGCAGATCTGTGAGAAGGATCAGATCCCATATCAGAAATTTGTGAACCGTTCGGATCTTGCAGGAGGCGGCACATTAGGCTCGATCGCATCTGCATTGCTTCCGGTAAAAACCGTGGATATCGGAATCCCATTGCTTGCAATGCATTCTGCAAGAGAACTGATGGCAGCAGCAGACCAGCAGGCATTGAAGGATTTGGTGAGCGCTTATTTTGGCTGAAAGGCAAAAAAGATACATACAGCATGAAGTATGCATTTGACAGGAGAATCAGGTGAGAAAAAAATTTTTTTCCTATGTGGCAGGGAGTGCGGCATGTGCAGCACTCATTCTGCTTTCGGGGTGTCAGCAGACAACCAATCAATTATCCGATATTACCCGCTATGTGGAAGAGAAAATTGCAGAAGGAAAAGGCACGGAAGTAAAAAGTAAAGAACAGGAAACGGACACTGAGCAGGCAGCAGTTTGCGGGGAAACAGAGAAGCAGGCAGAGCCATCCGTTGAAAAGCAGTCTGTGGACTGTTATGTATATCAGACGCTTCCGGAGGAAGTACGCACTGTGTACGACGAGGTTTATGATGCGATTCTCTATGAAAAAGAAGATGTGGCGCTGAGCACGTTAGACAACGAAGTCCTGCATCAGGCGTATGTTTCGGTGATGGCGGACCACGGCGGACTGTTCTGGGTATCGGGCTACACTTACACGCAGTATACCAGAGGGGAAAAGCTGGTAGATCTCCATTTTACACCAAAGTTTACCATGACGGATGCCGAGCGGATGGACATGCAGGCACAGATCGACGAGACAGTCAGTCAGATTTTGGCAGGGATCGATGCGCAAGCACCGGATTATGACAAGGCAAAATATGTGTTTGATTATCTGGCTTCGAATGTTGCGTATAGCACAGGTGCGCCGGACAATCAGAACATCATCAGTGTGTTTGTCAATGGGGAAACGGTTTGTCAGGGATACGCTGCAGCAACGCAGTATCTTCTGGAAAAACTGGACATTCCCTGTGCAGTGGTGGCCGGAACGGCAGACGGACAGTCTCATGCATGGAATCTGGCAAAGCTGGATGGAGAGTATTACTATATTGATACGACCTGGGGAAATGCCACCTACAGCGGCGATGGAATGGGGCTGGATTCTTTTATCAATTATAATTATTTTGCAGTTACGACCGGGGAATTACAGAAAACGCATCAGCCGAATGACGATATTATCGTTCCGGTGTGTCAGGCGGTAAAAGACAATTATTATGTCCATGAAAATCTTTATTTTGACACATGGGATGCAGACAGCATCGGAAATGTATATCGGGCTGCCTATGAGCGGGGAGATGGTTTCTGCTCTGTCAGGTTTGCAGACAGGGAGCTGTACGAACAGGCATTCACCTACTTTATCACGGATCAGAAGATCGTGCATTACTGCAAAGGACTGACATCTTTATATTATCTGGAAGATTCCGACCAGAACGTGCTGACTATAAAATTTTAATAAAAAACATAATATCCTCTATACAAAGTAAAGTTTTTGTGTTAATGTTACGTAGTAATCAATACTACATGTAATAGAAAAAAGAAACTTTTGATATAATAATGAATATCACAAGGAGGCAAAATCCTGCACAGCTTGCTGGGCATTGCTCCATGTAAGGACAGTCGCATTTTGCTTCGCAAAACAAGGAGGATACTATGTATAAGATTGTAATCGACAGTTGTGGGGAATTACCGGAAGAATTAAAACAGGATGGACATTATGAGACCGTTTCATTAGAGTTGGAAGTGGACGGATGCCGTATCAAAGATGACAGCACTTTTAATCAGTTAGACTTTTTGAGAAGAGTGAAAGAGAGTATGAAAGGACCAAAGTCCTCCTGCCCGTCACCGGAGCAGTATATGGATGCATATGAGGGTGAGGCAGACCATGTTTATGTTGTGACATTGTCCGGCGGCTTAAGCGGCTCTTATAACAGTGCAGTGCTCGGAAAGAATCTTTATGAGGAAGAGCACGGAGATACAAAGAAAATTTATGTGTTCAATTCGAGATCCGCGTCCATCGGTGAAACTCTCATCGGCATGAAGATACAGGAATTTGAGGAAGCCGGATGCGGTTTTGAAGAGGTTGTGGAGAAGGTGGAAGAGTACATCAAGTCCATGAACACCTATTTTGTATTGGAGACATTAGAGACATTGAGAAAGAATGGCAGACTTTCCAACCTGAAAGCATTTATTGCCAATTCATTAAATATCAAGCCTGTTATGGGCTCAACGAAGGAGGGATTAATCTGCCAGTTAGGTCAGGCGCGCGGCATGAACAAGGCGCTTGAGCGCATGGTGAAGGATATGATCTCAAAGACAAAAGACTGTGAGAACCGTGTTCTCGCAATCGCACACTGCAACTGCCCGGAGCGTGCAAAAGCAGTGAAAGAAAAAATCGAGAAGATTGCGAAGTTCAAAAAGATCATCATCATCAATACCGCAGGTGTCAGCAGCATGTATGCCAACGACGGCGGCGTGATCATGGCAGTATAGTCAGATGCAGACATTAACATACGAAGAAACAGTAACAGCGATTGAAAATAAAAGAAGATTTGGAAACTTAAAGGGTGTCGAGATCTCAAAGATAATGTTAGAGAAGTTAGGACACCCGGAGAAAGATTTACGCATCATACACATAGCAGGGACGAACGGCAAAGGCTCCGTCTCTGCTTTTTTGCGCTCTGTTTTCGAATGTGCAGGATTGAAAACCGGGATGTTTACTTCTCCACATCTGGTGGATTTCAGGGAGCGCATCCAGGTGCAGGGAGATATGATCTCAAAAGAGGATACCATGCGCCTTGGAAACAGGCTTCTCTCTATGGATTTTGGCGTTTATCCGACGATGTTTGATTACTGTCTTGCAATGGCATTGCTTTATTTTAAGGAACAAAAGTGTGATGTTGTGATTTTGGAGACAGGACTTGGCGGAACGTATGATTCCACGAATGCCTGCGGAGTGCCGGATGTGACCGTCATTGCAAAAATCGGTTTTGACCATATGGCGATCCTTGGTGACACACTCGCCAAAATTGCAGCAGAGAAAGCAGGAATTATCAAGCACGGCACAGCGCTTGTGTTAGAGAGCCAGGAAAAAGAAGCGATGGACGTGTTAAACAAAGCCGCAGAGCGTGCAGATATCAAAACTACAAAAGTCGTAAACTTGGATAAAATCAGGACCCTGCCACAAAAGGACGGAAAACAGTGTTTTTCATACGCTGGATACGATGCAGTCACAATGAAAATGCTCGGTGTGCACCAGTATGAAAATGCCGTGGCGGCAATGCTTGCAGCAGAATTATTTTTTGAAAAATATTTTGCAGGAAAAAAGAATGTGCCGGAACGGAAAGCTTTGCAGCATGCGATCCGGGAAGGAATCGACCGGACGCAGTGGATGGGACGCATGGAACTTGTGAGTAATGATCCGTTTTTCCTGATGGACGGTGCGCATAACAGTAACGGTGTGGAGGCGCTGAAAAAAAGTCTGGAGACAATGTATCCGGATGAAAAATTCCATTTTATCATGGGTGTCATGGCGGATAAAGATTATGGTGAGATGATCCGGGAACTTCTTCCGCTGGCACTGGATTTTAAGACAGTGACTGTGGAGAGTGAGAGGGCATTGCAGGGAGAGGCGCTTGCAGACTGCATCCGGGCAAAAGGGATCCCGGCGGAGGCGTATCAGAACCTTGCGGATGTGCTACCGGATTTCTCAAAATCATCCGCAGAAAAGACAGTGGCATTCGGCTCACTGTATTTTATCGGGGAGATCGAAGCATTTCTGCGGGGAAAACAGTAACATGGTTTCCGGAAAATCTGAGAAAAGCAGCGTCCGTGCCCAATCATTACAGAAAAGTTACAAAATAGCATGGATTTAATATATTTTTAAAATTAATCATATGGTAATATTTATTTTTTTCATCTATAATAACAACAGTCTGTGCATATAATAAAAAAAGAAAACAGGCAGTTATTTTTTTGTGAAAAACAGGTAGAGTTTTTGCAGAAAAGCACGTTGACCGTGCAGCACAAGCAGGAGAATGAGAGAAAGAATTACGTATGGTATTTAGCAGTTTTGAATTTTTGTTCCGGTTTCTGCCGGCTTTTTTAATCATATATTTTATCACACCGAAGAAGTTCCGCAACGCAGTACTCTTTTTGGGGAGCATTGCCTTCTATACCTATGGAGAGGCGCAGTATGTCCTGTTGCTGTTAGCGTCAGTCACGGTGAACTATGTGATCGCACGCAGCATGTATAAAACACCGGAGGACGGAAGAGGCAGAAAACAGGCAGTACTGCTTATTCTGGCGATTTGCTACGATTTCGGAATGCTCTTTTTCTTTAAATACAGCGGTCTGACCACGAAGCTGCCGCTGGGGATCAGTTTTTATACTTTCCAGATCGCAGCGTATGTGATCGATGTGTACCGTGGCATTGTCCCGGCAGAAAAATCTTATGTCAACCTTGGAACCTATCTGACGATGTTTCCACAGCTGATCGCCGGACCGATCGTAAACTATACCGAGGTTAGCAGCTGCCTGAAAAGAAGGACGGTGACAGCACGGGATTTTGAGAGTGGCATCCGTATCCTTGTGATCGGACTCGGATCCAAAGTCATTATCGCTGACCGGGTGGGAATGTTGTGGAACAACGTGCAGACGATCGGGTTTAACAGTATCTCAACGCCGTTGGCGTGGCTGGGTGCGGTCGCATATTCCATGGAGCTGTATTTTGATTTCGCAGGATATTCGATGATGGCGATCGGACTCGGAAAAATGTTAGGATTCCAGATTCCGGTAAACTTCCGTTTTCCATATATCTCAAAATCGGTGACGGAGTTCTGGCGCCGCTGGCACATTACATTGGGACGGTGGTTCCGCGATTATGTATACATTCCGCTTGGAGGAAGCCGGAAAGGCAAACTGCGGACGATGTTCAACCTTTTTGCTGTGTGGATACTGACCGCACTGTGGCACGGGGCAGGATATAATTTTCTGATCTGGGGCGGCATGCTGCTCGGGGCTTTATTTCTGGAAAAATTGTTTTTGCTTCCATTTTTACAGAAAAGCAAAGTGATCGGACATGTCTATCTGTTGCTGTTTGTGCCTGTGACATGGATGGCATTTACGATCACGGATGTGCATCAGCTTGGAATTTATCTGACACGTATGTTTCCGTTTGTGAATGCACATACCGGCATGGTCAATTCCATGGATTACATCAAATATCTGAAAGATTATGACAGCCTGCTGGCGATGGGAGTTCTTTTTGCAACTCCGGTTCCGGCGGTGATTTATGGAAGAATAAAGCGGGGGATGCTCGGTACGCTGGCAATTGCGGTGATCTTTGCACTCAGCATGTACTACCTTGCGGTATCTGCAAATAATCCATTTTTATACTTTAATTTTTAGATAACAGGAAGGAGCAGAAATGAAAAAAATCAGATATTGCAAAATCACCATTCTGATTTTAGCTGGCTGGGCAATCCTGTCAGCGATAGGATTTCTGGGAAAAGATACGATTTACAGCCGTTATACGGTCGATCCGGTAAAAACACCGTACTTTGTTCTGGTCATGCAGGGCATACACGATGGGATTTATCCATGGAGCAGCGACCATGAGTCACTCTGGGATAAATGGGAACATCTGGCAGAACTGAGAAGAGATGAGGAGCAGATCTCCGCGACTGAGAGCACAGAACCTGCCGCAGAGGGAACGGAGAGTATGGCAGAAACGGAGACAGTGGCGGAGACAGAGCAGGAGGAAGTAAGAAGCTTTCATGCGGTGGACGCCGGGTACTTCTCGGACGCAGTGTTTATCGGTGACTCGAGAACCGTGGGACTTCATGATTACGGCGGACTCAATGACAGCACTTTTTATGCGACCGTCGGCATGAACGTATACAACCTCTGGACAGAAAAGTTCTGTGAAGTGGACGGGGAAAAAGTGACATTAGAGGAAGCGCTTAAGGCAAAAAAATACGGAAAAATCTATTTCCAGATCGGGATCAATGAGATGGGAAGGGGAACACTGGATGGTTTCATGACAGCCTATGAGGATTCAGTGGAAAAATTCCGGGAACTGCAGCCGGACGCTGTGATCTTCGTTCAGGGGATCATGAAGGTTGCAAAAGAAAAAAGTGATAAAGATCCGATCTTTAACAATGTGGGGATCGAGCAGCGGAATGAGCGGATTGCTGCACTCGCAGACGGAAAAAATATCTTTTACCTTGACATGAATGAGGTCGTATGCGATGAGGAAGGCAACTTAAAGAGCAGTCTGACGTTCGACGACATTCATCTGTATGGTTCAAAATATGGGATCTGGGTGGATTACCTGAAGGAGAATGGAATCTGAAAAAACGCTATGGTGCAGGAAATAGCATCATAGCGTTTCTTTTAATCGTTTTTCTCAAAAATCGTGAAGGTATTTTTGTTGAATTCCAAAATGCCGGCATCTCTCAATTTGCACAATTCATTGGACATGGCAGAGCGGTCGACAGAGAGATAGTCGGCAAGCTGCTGGCGGTTGAATGGAATGGTAAAAGTTGAAGCATTGGCTTTTTTCGACTCCATGGACAGGTAGGAGAGCAGTTTCTCTCTGGTGGTGCGCTTGGACATATGTTCTAACTTGCGGTTTAACTGGAAATTTTTCCGGGACACTAACGTTAGAAGATTGCGGATCAGCCGGTTGTGAAACGCACAGGCAGATGGGCAGACCGTCAGGATCTTAGAAACCTCCAGAAACAAAATGCGACAGGTGGAAGCAGCAAAAATATTCATTTCCAGCGGTTCGGTGGAATTGATCGCATAGGCTTCCCCGAAAATATCGCCCGGGACACATTCTGCCATCAGGTTGGCATTGCCCCAGAAGTCCTCTTTTACAATGTGTACACTCCCCTCAAGCACAATGCCGATGCCTGTGATGGTTTCCCCATAAGAAAAAATGATCTCATCTTTGATAAATGTCGTCTCCCGTGCAGAGAGGCAGGAGAGCATGTCCCTGATCTCATCGGTTGTGATCCCTGTGAATACAGAGGTCTGTAATAAAAGCAGATCGTCGTTTGTCATAGAAACTCCCTTCAAATGTATGTGTAGTACAATTACCTACCCAATGTTCGTAGAATAAAACATAATTACGTTGTAAAAACAACAGAAAAATTTTCTTTATTATATTAGTATGCACATAGAAAGTCAAATGAAACAAATAATAGATATGCAGACAACAGGAGGAATGGAAGATGGTAAGAAGAATTATAGAGATCGACGAGGAAGCATGTGTAGGATGTGGTCTTTGCGCAGAGGCATGTCATGAGGGAGCAATCGCAATGGTGAATGGAAAAGCGAAGCTTATGCGCGATGATTATTGTGACGGTCTCGGCGACTGTCTGCCGGCCTGTCCGGTAGATGCGATCCATTTTGTGGAGCGTGAGGCAGCAGCTTATGATGAGAAGGCAGTGGAAGAACATAAAAAGAGCAAAGAGGCGGCAAAGACACCATGCGGATGTCCGGGAAGTCAGGCGAGAGCCATCCGGAGAGAGGCAGATGCAGACAGAAGCGCAGAGCTGCAGGCGGCAGGAGAAATCCGTTCCGAACTGACACAGTGGCCGGTACAGATCAAGCTTGCACCGGTCCGTGCGCCATACTTTGACGGCGCAAAACTGCTGATCGCAGCGGACTGCAGCGCATACGCCTACGGAGATTTCCACCGTAAATTCATTCGCGGCCATGTGACACTGATCGGGTGTCCAAAGTTAGATGATGTGGACTATTCTGAAAAGTTGACAGAAATTATCAAAAACAACGACATCAAATCTGTTACAATAACACGTATGGAAGTGCCTTGCTGTGGCGGAATTGAGATGGCTGCGAAAAAAGCATTGCAGAACAGTGGAAAATTCATTCCATGGCAGGTAGTGACCATTTCTACGGACGGAAGAATCCTGGAATAACAGTAAAATTCTGCGATTGTCTCCACTTACAGGAGATATTTCAGAAAAAAGAAAGAGAGGACGAAAATATGAGTGAAACAAGCGTAAATCAGAGAAAAGTGGCAATGATCGGATGCGGTTTTGTAGGATCTGCAACAGCATTTGCATTAATGGAAAGCGGTCTGTTTTCCGAGATGGTTCTGATCGATGCTGATAAAAACAGGGCAGAGGGAGAGGCGCTGGACATCAGCCATGGACTTCCTTTTGCAAGACCAATGAAAATTTATGCCGGAGATTATGATGATATTGTGGATGCAGCGATCATCATCGTGACAGCAGGCGCCAATCAGAAACCGGATGAGACAAGATTAGATCTTGTCCAGAAAAATGTTGGTATTTTCAAATCCATCATTCCGGAAATTGCAAAAAGAAACTGCGGAGGAATCCTGTTGATCGTTTCCAATCCGGTGGATATCCTGACCTACACGGCATTGAAATTGTCCGGTTTCCCGGAAAACCGGGTGCTTGGCTCCGGAACGGTGTTAGATACTGCAAGATTAAAATACAACCTCGGAGAGCATCTGAATGTGGACAGCCGGAGTGTGCACGCATTCATCATCGGCGAACACGGCGACAGCGAGCTTGCAGCATGGAGCAGCGCCACTGTTTCGGGTGTGCCGATCAATACATTCTGCGAGATGCGTGGACACTTCAACCACGACGAAGCGACCGAGCGTATTGCAGAGAATGTAAAAAACAGTGCTTACGAGATCATTGCAAAGAAAAAGGCGACCTACTTTGGAGTTGCAATGGCGGTGCGCAGAATCTGCGAGGCGATCATCCGCGACGAAAAATCCATTTTACCGGTATCGAATCTGATGCACGGAGAATTCGGGATTTCCGATATTTCCTTAAGCATGCCGGCAATCGTGGGAGCGCACGGTGTGGAAAACCGGATCCCGATCACTCTCGATGAGGAGGAAACAGAAAAACTGCAAAGTTCTGCCGGCACTTTAAAGAAAATTATTGAAGAAGTGTTATAAAAAATGATAGAATGAAAGAAAAAGCCAGACATATTTTGTGTTTGGCTTTTCTTAAGTCTGGAGAGAAAAACATGGAAAAAATATTAATCTATCAGGTAAAAGAAAAAGAAGCGGTAAAACAGCTGCTTGCGCCAATGAAAATCCGCCTGGAGGAGATCAAAACCACAGATTTGCGGCAGAGTATCGGGGATCTCGCAGAGGGAAAAAAGAACGTGCTCACAGCACCGTTTACCGGCAGCGCACCACAGGAGAGCCTTATGGTATTCTGCGGTGTGAATGAAAAGCATTTTGACAAAATGCTGTTTGAACTGCGCCGGAAACAGATTCCGGTTGACTATAAAGCAGTCCTTACACCATCGAACCGGAAATGGAGTGTGCTTATGCTTATGCTGGAACTTACGAAGGAGAAAAACAGCTTTCGGCAGGGAAACTGAAACGGAACAGGGACAGATCCGAAACGGAAATGGACAAGCGTGCAGATTCTTGTATGAAATGTAAAAATATGGTAACATAATGATATATGTCTGCGTACAGAGACAGTATCTGACGGCAGACCGCGTATGGAAATACGATATTTCACACGAAGGAGAATGAAAAATGGAACATTTCATGAATCTGGTGTTGATCAAAAATATATATATTGGTATTCCAATGGCTGCACTCATATGCTATCTGTTTTTACTATTCTGTTTTCTGAATGTTGCAGAGAAATCATCAGAAGTAAGAGATCTCAAGGCAATACTGTCGGCATTATTGTCCTGGACAGGCGGCGCTGTGCTCATGAGACTGCAGATCAGCCCGGGGATACAGTTCTGGTATCATGTGTCATTGATGGGACTTTTTACGATCCCGATACTGATATATGATTTTTTGTTCCATTATCTTGATATCAGGGGAAAGGACAGATTTCTGTATGGCTGTATGGCTGTGACAGTATCAGCTGTCCTGCTGAATGTTTTTACCGGTTGTATTCTTCCACCGCCGGAAGTGCAGATCATGGCGAATGGCGGTATATCCTACCATTATCATGCAAAAACAGGCATCTGGTTGCTGGCAGCAGCAGAGATATTTCTGTTAGTGTATGTAACGCTGCTTGCCCACAAAAAAATCGGGGGACAATTAGAGTACCGGAAAAAACTCGGCCCATTATTAATAGGAACACTGCTCATCATGGGTGGAAATATTCTGTGCGTGATGCCATGGAGCGGTGATTTCCCATTCGATACCCTTGGCGGAGTGGGAATGGCGGTCTGTTTTGTATACATTATTTATAAACAGTATCTGTTCTCATTTTCCATGCGTGCGACAACAGGTGCCGTATATTTGATCGCAGTAGTTGTAGCGTTTCTTCCAATGATTATTTTGGAGCCAAACATTGACCATGTGATCGGCCAGACGGACAGCTTTACCAAACAGTTTATCACAGTGTTTGTCGTTCTGCAGTGCCTCTGGATGGTGCTGGTCATGAGCTATGCCAGAAAATGGCTGGAGCGTATCCTGTACCAGAAGAAAAAGCACATTGTGGAGAGCCTTGTGGAATTTCAGGATATGGCGGCCTCGATCCTGAATAAAAAAGAACTGTACCAGAGAATCCGAAGCACCGTCAGTTCGGCAGTACCGGACTCGTATGCACGTATTTTTGAAAAAAGAGATGACCATTTTGTGGAGTGTACGGCAGACGGGGACCGGGTGCTGGACACAGAGGAAGAGGCAAGGCTGAGGTCATTCTGTGGCACCGGCGGCATTCATAAAAAACCGGAGATCGCAGTTTTTAAGTATGACGATAAAATTTATGGATTTTTATATGTGGAGCTTCACAGAAAAAACAGGCTGATCTATGATGAGGCGGACTGTATCCGGCAGATCGCAAACAGCGTATCCGGCGCATTAAAAAATATCAGTGCCTATGAAAAAGTATATCAGGTGTCCATTCATGATGAACTGACAGGTCTGTATAACCGCAGCTATTGCAGTGAATTTATAAAAAATCTGGACATAAAGGAACATCCGACAGGAATGATATATCTGGATATGGATAACTTCAAGTTATATAATGATCTGTACGGCGAGGAGACCGGAGACCAGATCCTGAAGTGGAGCGCATCCCAGGTGCAGAACCTCTGCAGTGACAAAATGTCGGTATTCCGTGTCGGTTCCAATGAATTTCTTATTATTGCGGAAGAAAGCAGAAAAGAAATACTATTGTCGTTTGCGCGGCTGATACAGAATACGATATTAGAACAGAAAGAAGATAAGCCAAAAGTCATCCAGCCGATTACGTTCAGCATTGGAATCGCATGGGACAAAAACATGGCAGAAAGTGCAAGAAAATTATTCCGCCAGGCAAGACGGGCAGCCTTCTATGCAAAAGGAAATGGTAAAAACCGTATCGAGATTTACGAGAAGAGTTTTGAGGGACAGGAACAGAGCAGGGAGAAAGGTTATGAGCAGGTAACGCCGACGATTTTTGCGCTGATGGCAGCAGTTGATGCCAAGGATTCGTTCACCTTTGAACACTCTGAGAATGTTTCCGGGTATGCGATGAAGCTTGCAGCAAAAATGGGGCTTCCAAAGGATGATATCCAGACTGCAAAAGTGGCAGGTCTGCTCCATGATATCGGAAAAATCGGTATCCCGGAAAGCATCTTAAAGAAGAAGGGCAAACTGACAGATGAGGAATACGAGGTAATGAAAACTCATGTGGAGAATTCCATTGAGATGATCCATTTCCTCCCGAATATGAACTATGTCATTCCGGCGGTTTTATCCCATCATGAACGCTATGATGGAAAAGGCTATCCGGGCGGTGTCAAGGGAACGGACATCCCGCTTTTAGGCAGGATCCTTGCAGTATGTGACAGCTTTGATGCAATGGTGTCCCGGAGGGCTTATAAGGATGCCTTAAGCGTGGAGTATGCGATCGGGGAATTAGAAAAAGGAAAAGGCACGCAGTTTGATCCGGATGTCGCAGAAGCATTTATTGAATTGATCGAGGAAGATCCTTCGTTTCAGGTGAAGGCTTCGTAATGGCACAAAAAAGAATGTTAATAATGCAAATTTAGGATCTGGAGATTTAGATAGTATTATGGTTATAAATGGAGGAGTAATTCAGTTTACCGATAGTGACAGAGAGAATTTTACAGTAAAAAAATATACGGATGAAGAAATAAAGTGTAATTCAGAACAATTTTTGAAAAAAAGAAAAAAAAGGAGATGTGTTTTTTTAATCATATTAATGGTGCTCGTGTTAATAAGGTGTTTGGCTTGGAAAATCAGATGTGTTATAGACATTGCATTGTTATTTTATTTTTTTGTAACTATTATATGTGAGTCTGGGGACAAGACAAATATTAAAGCAGCCAGGAGAGCATATTATATTGAGGCGGAAGTTGTGAAAATTTTACCAGAAGAGAGACATATGGATGGAACGTTGACATCAGGATCAGATCTGTCCATTTTTTATCCGATTGTTGGAAGAGATACAACAATTGGGTATGAGAGTATCTATTATTTAACACAAGAGCAGTATGATGATGCGGTAATAGGTGGAAAAGTAAGGATAAGTTTAAAAGGCAAATAATGAAAAAGAGCAATTGCGTACAGGTAAGAAATATTATTTAAATAGTAATGAGGTGACAATTGGAAAAAGACAGTACGGGATTGAAATTGCAGATAATCCAGTTGTAAGCAAACATCATGCAATGCAGTCTGGAGGAGCAATCGTTTTAATTGTCTTTTTTTATTGCAGGAGGAGTCGGTGGCATATCAGTATCCATTTTAGGCTTAGTGGTATACAATTTGACCAATACAGGTGGAAAGAAATAGAAATGGTAAAATAGGTATGCGTTATTAATGTGAAAAAGAGTAAGTAGAGCAAAAGAAAAATGAATATATTTGAAGCGTCCATACCATTGTCTTTAAAGAGAATGTCGAGACCAATATAAAATTAGATGGTTTGGAAAACAAGATGAGAGTAGATTTTTCATCCAGAAATCCATATAGCGATGGTGCAGAATGGAAGTGGAGATTAAAAGATAAGGATGATCATGTAATAGAAGGTGCAAGGGAAAGGTTTGGTAAAGTAGGAAAAGTAATAGGGGAAGATTTTGGAAATATCAAGGGCAATGTGGGAATTGAAATGAATAAAAGCCTATTGCAGGTCGTTTAGCGGAGGCAGTTTTAAGGGAAATGCTATAAAAATTTTAAAAGATAGTGGAAGTACAATTAAGACTATGAGCAAAAATTATTTTAGAAATGATGATGGTGTTTTAAAACATATAAAAAGTGTGTTGAAACCTAATGTATCAGCGGTGTTTGCGTTTTCTGATACAGTAAAAAAAGTCCCTTATATGAGTTATTTACCTCTCATTTATTTTATAATTTAGTTTTCTGATACAGTAAAAAAAGTCCCTTATATGAGCACCACATGAACACTAACGCAATCGCAGAAGTTTTCTGATACAGTAAAAAAAGTCCCTTATATGAGAGGGCAAAATAA
>OGPP01001078.1_pt1 | contig 22719 bp, 20 predicted proteins | sample 1553021 | NCBI WGS metagenome assembly OGPP01 (sample SAMEA2580217, study PRJEB22360) | human gut metagenome | biome: human gut; feature: human-associated habitat; material: faeces | place: Denmark | collected 2008/2010
TGTAAAAACTATAATTCGTCATACGCCTTTTATCTGTATCTGCCATCATTTTGACAGCTTCCTTCTCTCCTACATTATATAACCCCATAATACGCTGTGTTTTTTCCGGCATATTCCCATGGATAAATACATTCAGTACATCATCCCTATCTTTCAGAATATAATCTGCATTTCTTCCGATAATTACACAAGATTCCTTATCAGCCAGTTCTAAGATAACCTTTCTCTGTGCCTCATACACCATGTCTTCTACTGATTTTCCTGTGATATCACGTCCGGCAAATGCATATGCAAACAAGCCTTTTTTCGGAGACAGTTCCGCACTTTCCTGAATATATTCCGGAGATAAACCAGACTTTTCTGCGATCTCATTGATAATGTTTTTATCATAATAAGCGAGTCCCAATTTTTTCGCTAATTCTTCACCGATAAAGCGTCCGCCGCTTCCAAATTCTCTACTGATCGTAATGATTCTTTTTGCCATTTCCAATTCCTCCTTAATTCAAAACATCTACTTTATTTTTTCTGATTCTCTTTAAAAACACATATCCTACAAAACAGGAAACTATTTCCGTAATCGGAAATGCCCACCAGATCAGTGAAATTCCTATCTGCCCATTTCTGACAAATACAGAAAAAATTCCTGCCAATGGTAAAATAATCACAAGCTGTCTCAAAAGCGAGATAACCAGTGATTCCACACCACCATCCAATGCCTGATAAATGCCCTGATAAGCAACATTGATTCCTGCGAACAGGAAACTTATAGAGATCACTCTCATTGCTCCGATAAAATATTCTCTCGACTGTCCCGCATTAAACAGCGTTGCAAATGCCCCAGGGAAAATCTCTGTGATTGCAATTCCCAGAATCATTAGCACAATTGTATAGATCAGACCATATTTGATTCCATCCTGAATTCTCTTCTTACTTCTCATTCCATAAGCAAATGCAACGATTGGGGTGATTGCATCTCGCAGACCAAAAGCAAGAAACAAAACAAACTGCTGTACCTTATAGAACAGACCATAGGCCGTCTGTGCTGACGGATCGAACTTCAGGATCAGGTTCATTACATAAACCATAATGGACATCAGCGCCTGAGCAATGATTGCCGGAAGTCCGATTGCATAGATCTCCTTGATAATTTCGCCATCTGGCTTCATATATTTCGCCCCATGCTCGAATTCCTTATTTAATTTGATATGAAAAATGAACAGTAATACTGCTGATGCTACCTGTCCAATTACAGTTGCGTAGGCTGCGCCTTTCACTCCCATTTCCGGACAAGGTCCAATACCGTAGATCATGATTGGATCAAGGATGATATTTACAACCGCTCCAACCACCTGACCAATCGTGGAATAAAGAGAACGGCCTGTTGCCTGAAGTAACTTTTCAAATAGAGAAAAGAAAATAATACCAAAAGAAATCACGCAGCATATCCTCAGATAGCTGACCCCCATCTCAAGTACTTCTGTATCTACTGTCTGCGATGAAATATATGCTTTCACCCCAAAGATACCAAACAATAAGCAGACCACATAAATGATCACTCCCAGAAACAGACTGTTTCCTGCTACCTTTGCAGCTTTTTTACTGTCTCCCTGTCCAAGTGTCCTTGCAAGAAGTGCATTGGTTCCTACACCGGTTCCGATCCCCACTGCCACCATAAGCATCTGCACCGGAAATACCAGTGTCAAAGCATTTAGTGCTGTCTCACTGCCTGCTTTCATATTTCCCACAAATGCACTGTCTACAATGTTATAGACTGCCTGCAATGCCATAGATAGGATCATCGGGATTCCCATTTGGACCATCAGCTTATTTACCGGCATCTCCTTCATCTTGTTGCTTTCCGCCATTTTGTTTTAACTCCTTTCTTTTTAGCACAAAAAAAGTGCGCACCTTGTCATATAAGCTGGACTTACGCTGACACGCTACACACTTTTTCATGGCGATATTCATTTTTGCAAAATGAAAACGAGTAGCCGGTAAACTGGATTTACGCTTACTTGCTACTCGTTTCTTGTAATTATATTGCCTCTTTTTCAAAAAGTCAAACAAAATTTTTCTTACATTGCCGCAACCAACTTTCCCGCAGTAAGTGCAGCTCCATATGCAGCCTCTTCTTCATATTCAGGAATCTCCATCGGCATTTTGAACATTTCTTCTGCCAGTCTTCTCATCAGCGGGTTTCGGCGAATTCCGTTTCCGGAGCCAGTCAGGCGTGTGGCCTTTTTTCCGGTGAGCTGACACATCTGCTCATACTGCTCATGCAGTTCGTTAAGGATCCCACAGATCACACCGACCGTCAGTGCACCAGGATGAAAATTCTCTACACCGATCCCTGCGATCATGCCTCTGTGAGACGGATTACTTCTTGTCCCTGAAAAAGCTGTATCTACTTTCCATGCAGCTTCTTTTCCGTATTTTTCAATAAATTTTTCTGCCTGCTCCTGCATCCGGGAATACAGTCTTTCTTCAGTTTCTGCAGCTTCTCTGTAAAACTGTTCCAACATCGCATACGCACGACCACCACACAGGGAAGCTCCCACGAGGATATAGCTGTTTTCGGTACAGGGGCGAAGCTCCACACTGCCGCTGCATTCTATAAACTTCTCTGTCACTAAGGAAACCTGGCTGCCGGTTCCTACATTCAGGAGCACGGTATCTTTAAGATCCCGGACGGAACCAAACAGACTCGCCTGATTGTCACCGATCGATCCCATTACCGGCACACCGGCTCTTGTTTCTCCGATAAAAAAATGTCCCTTTCTTACTTCCGGCAGATAAGAAGTATCTACGCCGGCCTGCTCCAAGGCTTCATACAGAAACTCCTGTTTTCGCAGGTCAAAGCAGCCCCAGCTTGCCGCCATGTCAAGTCCGATAACAGGGACAGTATTTTCACACAGCCGCATAGCAATATAATCACTGATCGTCGTCATCCTTACAGCATCCTTCGGGATCTGATCTTTCTTCTGAAGATAAAAATGTGTCACTACACCATATCCGGACGCCGCCGCACCTACTCCCTGCAAAAGCTCTGCACAGGTTTTTCCGTTTTCCAGCGGAATCTCTCCGCTTCCATCCTGCCAGGTATAGAGAGGACTCACTGCCTTGCCGGAAGCATCCACATACAGCATTCCATGCATCTGCCCTGTAAACCCTATTCCATCTGGCAAACCATTCTCCTTCTGCTGCTTTATAAGAAGCTCCCGGACGATCTCATAGATCCGTTCCGGATCCTGCAGCTTCTGTTCCGGCTTACTGCTCCGCAGAAAAGAATTATGCTCCACTGTTTCCTTTGCAAGCAGCTTTCCCGTTTCTGTATCTGTCATTACGACACTGACTGTTGTTGTGCCGATATCAATCCCCATGATCTTCATCGTCTGTTTCCGTCCTTTTCTGTGATCTTTACTATAGAAAAAAACTGTCATCATATGAGATGATTATATTATCGTTTGAGGATTAATGCTATCTTTTTTGGTTTCCTGCTCAGGTTTCTCGATTCTGAGCATGCGATATCCAATTCCTATGTGCGTCTGGATATATTGTACACCGTTTTTTTCAGGCTCCAGTTTTTTCCGCAGTGTTGCCATAAAAACCCTGAGAGAAGCAACATCGTTTTCCGAGCAGCGTCCCCAGATCTGCTGAGTAATATATGTATGTGTCAATACTTTTCCAACATTACGGGATAAAAGGCAGAGCAACTTATACTCAATGGGCGTCAGATGCAGTTCTCTGTCCTTCAGGAATGTGCAGCCAGCCGTGTAATCTATCTTTAATCCACCATTTTCAAAAACAGATGTTTCCGGCTGTTTTCCTGACTGCGTTATGGCAAGCCGTCTTTGGCTGACACGGATACGCGCAAGTAATTCTTCTACTGAAAATGGTTTTGTGATATAATCATCTGCACCCGCATCCAGTGCCTCTATTTTGTCCATATCTTCACTTCTGGCACTGATCACGATGATAGGCATATTCGACCAGGTACGGATTTTCTTTATTACCTCTACTCCTTCCATATCAGGAAGGCCCAGATCCAGAAGAACGATATCCGGATTGTGTGATGAAGCCTCCAAAATGGCTGAAGCTCCATTTTCTGCAGCCAGATATTTATAGTCATGTGTTTTTAATGTGGTAACGATCAGGTTCCGTATGGGTCTGTCATCCTCAACCACCAGAATTAATGTCTTATTCATTTAATGTCACCTCGCTTAATGGTAAAGTAAAAGTAAAATTACATCCATGCGGAGCATGATCTGAAAGAACCAGTGTTCCATCGTGAGCTTCTATGATAGAGCGGCAAAGTGCCAGGCCAAGCCCCAGACTCCGTTGGCTGTCTGCAACGGTTGTTTTCCCTGTATAAAACATCTCAAAAATATGTGGCTTCATTTCATCCGGGATCCCGGGGCCGTTATCTTCCACGCTTACCTGTGCTTTCCCGGCTTTTTTGAACCCCCGAATGCTGATGACAGAGCCTGACGGCGTATATTTTATCGCATTATCGATCAAATTTACCAGAACCTGTATAATAAGATGCACGTCCATACGTGTAAGAACAAGTTCTTCACAGTCCGCCACGATCTTATACGCATCATGCTTCCGGCCGATATGTCGGAGTGACTCTGCTATTACCTCATCCAAAAGCTGATCCGTAAATTTAAACTTCAATCTTCCATCATTGAGCCTGGTAATGGAAAGCAGATTCTCCACAACTCCGATCAGCCACTCTGAATCCTCATGAATGTCCGTGTAGATCTGATACCTTGTAGCTTCATCCAGACGGTCACTGTTACTGAGAAGCATATCTGCATTTCCGGAAATAGAACAAAGCGGAGTACGCAGGTCATGGGAGATCGCCCGAAGAAGATCGCCACGCAGCTGCTCATTTTTTGCTAAAACCGCATTTTTTTCTTTTTCTATGGCATTTTGTACATTCTCCATTGCAAGTGCACATTCATTTATTACAGACAGCAGGATGCTGTATTCATAAGAGTCCAGTGTTTCTTTCTGCAGAGGGATCCCGATTACGCCATAAACATTATTCCCGCTTCGAATTGCCAGATATAAGCATTTTGCCTGTGAGAAATACTGTGTGGATGCGCCGGCACGCTGTCTGTTTTCATAAGTCCATCTGGCCGCCTGTTGTTCTTCCTGTGTCAGAAAATCCTCTGTGCTCTCTTTTTCCCCGGAAAAAAGCTTTCCTTCTGATAAAGTTCCATTTTCCACAACATATGCCGTGATGCTGCGGTTTAACAGGCGTATCAGCTGTGTACAGGTAACTCCGAGGATTTCTGTCTCACTTTTTGCCTTTTGCAGCAGACGATCCGTATCAAACAGAACCTGTGTGCGAAAGGCAATCTGTGAAGACAGCTTTGCATGCATTTTCAGCTTTGCCGCAAGGGTTCCTGTAAGTACAGACGAAATAAGCATTATGAAAAATGTCACCGGATATCCCACCGCGTATGTCTCAAAAGACATCCTTGGCTCCATCAGGAAAAAGCAAAATAAGAATACACTTAAAAAGGAGCCGGCTACACTGCAAAGATAACCATCTGTCACGATCGAAGTGATCAATACGCCCAAAATGTATATCGTTACAATATTTGTATCTGTAAGATCCAGTTTCTGAAACAGCAGGCCGATCAAAGTGCATACTGCAAATATAAAAACCGTCAGCAAGTAATCTTTTGCAGACGGTTTTTCCACATACCATGCAAATGGCCGTTTCGGATAGGTTCTGTTTTTTACTGTATCCTCCATTTTCAAGCTCATTCTGTCATTCTCCTTCTACTGCTGTTTTCTGGAATTATATCACGCAGCTGTTCTGTGGTCAAAATTTTTTCTTCATGGCAATGAGCTATATGCGGAAGCACTTCTGAAGAGCTCTGTATTCTCCTAATACCAGTAATTTATCATTTTCTGCAAAATATGTTTCCGGTGAAATTGCAATACTGAATTCCTCTTCATTTTTTACTGCCAGAATATTAATATTGTAGCGTTTTCTGATGTCAAGTCCACCCACTGTTTTTCCAACCCATTCTTCCGGCACTTCCACTTCAAAAATTGCATGGGAAGCATCCACCTCCATATAATCCAGTATATGATCATCTGTATAACGGAAGGAGGCCCATTTTGCCACCTGCTTTTCCGGATAAACTACCTTATCGGCACCATTGCGTAAAAGAAATTTTTCCTGAACATCACGTTCAGCTCTGGATATCACCAATTTTGCACCCAGTTCTTTTAGAAGGGATGTTGTTTCAAGAGAATTTTGAAAGCTCTCTCCAATGGTCACAAAACAAATGTCATAGTTTCCAATTCCAAGGGACTGTAAAAATTCAGCATTGGTGCTGTCACCAATCTGAGCATTCGTCACAAATGACAGTACTTTGTCCACTCTTTCTTCCTTCCAGTCAACTGCCATAACTTCATGTCCCAGCTGATTGAGCTGCATGGCAATATGTCTTCCAAACCTTCCAAGTCCAATAAGCAATACATTTTTCATAATATTATTTTTCTCCTTCTTATCCAACTGTGATTTTTTCCAGAGGGAGCTTTGCATTTCCCTTATTTCTTCCGGAAAATACCGCATAGATCAGGGTCAGACCACCTACACGTCCCAGATACATCAGTATGATCAACACGACTTGTGAAAAAACATGAAGTTCCGGTGTGATTCCCAGCGTCAGCCCTACCGTACCAACAGCTGAAGCAGCTTCGTACAGACAATTTAAAAGCGGAAGGCCTTCGTACACACTGATCGCTATTCCGCCGCCAAAGAACAAGGCAAAATATAACATGGCTATTGTCGCTGCATTTTTTATCACATGATATTCAAGTCTTCGCCCAAAAGCTCCTGCATTTTCCTGACTTCGAAATGTCGCAATTGCATTTAAAATAAGTACTGAAAAAGTTGTTGTTTTCATTCCACCTGCTGTAGATCCCGGTGAACCACCAATTAGCATTAACAATATCATAACTGCTTTTGATGCCTCACTCATCTCTGAAATGTTTATAGTATTAAATCCGGCAGTTCTTGTCGTTACCGATTGAAACGTTGCTGCTAACAGGCGTTTTCCCATGGGTAATTTTGTCAGATCACAGATATAGAAAAAGACTGCCGGAAATAAGATCAAACATGCGGTAGTCATGAGAATGATCTTGCTTTGCATGCGGTAGCGTTTAAAGTTCAGTTTATTTGTATAAATATCATCCCATGTGAGAAAACCGATTCCTCCTGTAATGATCAACAGCATAATTACCAGATTTATAAGTATATTTCCGGAATACCCGGTCAGCGATGGAAACATACTGGAATCTGTCCCCAGAATATCAAAGCCGGCATTACAAAAAGCAGAGATTGAATGAAAAACTGACATCCAGATTCCCTTTTTTCCATAATCTCCCATAAAAACCGGCAGCAGCAACACCGTCCCTGCAGCTTCGATCAAAAATGTTCCCCTCAAAATAAACCTTGTTAGTCTGACGATTCCTCCGACTTTTGGAGCTGAAATTGCATCCTGCATGGTGCTTCTTTGCATGAGGGATATTTTCTTTCCGGAAAGAATGGAAACAGACGCAGCCACAGTCACTACTCCAAGCCCACCTGTTTGTATGAGTGCAAGAATGATCGTCTGGCCTGCCAGGGACCAGTAGCTTCCAGTGTCCTTTACCACAAGACCTGTAACACATACCGCCGAAGTGGCTGTAAAAAGTGCCTCATGAAATGGTGTGATCACTTTCTCCGCAGAAGAAAATGGAAGCATCAGCAGAACGGTTCCCAAAAGGATCACTCCTGCAAACCCCATGATAATCAGCTGAAAAGATGTCATATGTTTTTTCTTATATGATTTTTCCGGCATAAATGATCAGAACTCCTTATCAATACTTTTAACAGTGCTATCCTCGTAATGCATTTTATTATATATAACTACTTTCAAAGATAGTATAAAAGTCTCTGCTTCCGTATTAAGATTTTATAAAGATATGATATTGAATTGAGAATTATTTTAACCGAATCAAGGAAATTACCTGCTTTGATGATCCTAAGCATTACCTTAATACTACAGTTTTTTAATTGTAAACTCATTTTATATTTACAGTTGACATTCAATATTTCTATGTGATAAAGTGATACCCGTACAAAAAAACTCAAAAGGAAGGTATTGACATGAACACTGCATCATGCGAAAAAGAAGCTCCATCGCTTTCCAGAGATGAAGCCATTGCAATTTTAGATACTCCGGACGAAGAACTTGAGGCACTGATCGACCGTGCCAGCAGTTTACGTTACAAATATAAGGGAAACCGGGTAAGCATCCACATCCTTACCAATGCCCGCAGCGGTAACTGTTCCCAGGATTGTGCCTACTGTGCCCAGTCATGTCGTTCCACTGCCGATATTGATAAATACAAATGGGTAGATGAAGACAAATTATATCAGGACAATGATTTCGTAAATGATTATCATTTATCCAGACATTGTATCGGACTGAGTGGTATGAAATTTACAGATAAAGAGATCGAGGAGCTGGCCCGCAGGATCCGCAAAATGAAAGAACACGGAACTCATCTCTGCTGCTCCATAGGCTTTCTCACAGAGCACCAGGCAAAAATGCTCAAAGAGGCTGGTCTTGACCGGATCAACCATAACCTGAACAGCAGCCGTTCCTTTTATCAGAATATCTGCAGTACACATACCTTTGACCAGCGTGTCCGGAATATCCATATGCTTCAGGGACTTGGTTTCGAGATCTGCAGCGGCGGTATCATTGGCATGGGTGAAAGTAAGGAAGACGTTGTTGACATGCTTCTGGAATTACGTGAGATCCAGCCGGAAGCACTGCCGATCAACTTTCTTCTTCCGATCAAGGGAACTCCTCTCGGAAATGCAGATATTTCCCAGCTGACAACAGAATACTGTATGAAGGTCCTCTGCCTGGCAAGACTTCTTGTGCCTAAAGCAGATATCCGATGTGCTGCCGGAAGAGAAGTTTATTTTAAAGGCGAAGAAAAAAAACTGCTCAGTGTTGTAGACTCTATTTTTGCTTCCGGTTATCTTACAGAAGGTGGTCAGGGAATCGAAGACACTCTGAAAACCATTACGGATGCAGGATTCACCTATGAGATTGAATCTGCGTAAGCATCCTTATGGACATATGACCTGTCATACACACTTACAGCATTTCATTACTTACCCAAACCAGTAAATATATTACCTTTTTCAAAGGAGGCTCTTTTAATATGAATCAGACAAATACTGTCTCTGCACCACGTACAAAAACCTACGAGATCACCATGACCGCTCTTATGGCAGCTGTCACCTGTATTCTTGCGCCGCTGTCCATTCCGATCGGTCCGGTTCCGATCTCATTTACCAATCTTGCCATTTATCTGTCCCTGTATCTTCTCGGATGGAAAAAAGGAACCATCAGCTATCTGATCTATCTTCTGCTTGGACTTGTAGGTCTTCCGGTATTTTCCGGATTTACCGGCGGCCCTGCAAAGCTGGCCGGTCCTACAGGCGGATACATCATCGGCTTTATCGTTATGGCTGTTATTGCCGGACTGGTAATTGACAACTGCCATAAGCCTCTGATCCAGCTCGTTGGTATGATTGCAGGAACAATTGTATGCTATCTTCTCGGAACTATATGGTTCTGCATCGTTGCAGATTCCACTTTCAAAGCAGCTCTTGGAATCTGTGTAATTCCGTTTATCCCGGCAGATCTCATAAAAATGATCATCGCCATGATCATCGGACCAATGATAAAGAAACGAATCCGATAAGCTGAAGCTCTGATACGCGATAAAGAGGCAGAAGGAAATTTCCAACATTTCCTGCTGCCTCTTTATCGCGTTTCATTTTTCTTATCTGAGTTTTTTCTTCAGTTCCTGGATCAGTTCAAAATAATCTCTGTGTTTCATCTCCGGGAAAGCCTTAATGATTCTTCCCTGGCCGAATACCGTATGGTTTGTGATAGAGCTTGACAGCTCATCAAACTGTGCCTGAAGCTCCGCTTTCTTCATCCGAAGCATTTCGGCAGATTTTTCTCTCTGAGCCACAGTCGCATCTCTGAGCTCTGCCTTAGCAAGAGCAACCTGAACCTTTCCCTCTCCCACCTTCTGTGCTGTATCAATGGTAGTTGTTGCCAGAGTATCACTGAGCTTATCGCTCACGATCCGCAGATCCGCACGTACCTTATCCAGTCGGGTAAGCTTTTTATTCAGTCCGCGGATCACCGCCACTGTTACAATAAGATCAGCCAGATACACCGCATACAGAATTGCCATAACAACCCATTCCAGTGTGGAAGGTGTATGAGAAGCCTGACGCTCCACATACTTCTGAAAAACCTTTACGACCATCACAATGGCAAGTCCCCATATCAGGGAAAACTCAAGACAGATATAGCCATGAAAATTCAGCGGCTTATTAGAATAATCCCACCATCTTGCATGGAAGCATACATCCAGAAGCCAGCCGGCAACCAGCTCTACCGCAGTTGCAAGAACGATCCCAAACAAAAAGATCATTCCCTCACTCATCTGATGTCCACCGCTCTGAAGCGTATTAAGCAACGCAAACACGGAAAGTACCCCAAATCCGTACACCGGGCATACCGGACCGTTGAGAAATCCCCGGTTTATAACCTTTCCTAAGGTTACTGCATGGAAGATAACTTCAACGACCCATCCTCCAAAAGAATAAAACAAAAAATACAGACATATCTGAAAATACGTCATCCCGCAAATCATCCTGTACTCCTCCTTTACAGCTGTCAAGATTCCGGCAGCTATTTCAGGGGTCAGTACCATCACCTCTGCCGGGGTGATTCTGATTATATCATATCACCCCTCTCATTTACATCCCTTTATCCGGTCATTCTTCCGAAACAATTTCTTTTTTCACACGGGTAAAGTACAGAAAGAATCCGATGTTCAGAATGATTCCCACTGTGGTAGATACCGGTGCTGCAAGACCGATCTTGGTCAGGCTGGCATCCGGCTGGATACTCATAAAGTACGCCATTGGAAGTCGTACCAGAAGCGTCTGGATCAGGCCCTGGACCATAACCCATATGGTCTGGTTGTTTCCATTGAAATAGCCTATCATACTGAACAGAACAGCCGTTACCAGTGTCTCCGGAGCAAACCCCTTCAGATAATCAAAGCCCTTTTGGATAACGCCGGCATCTGTGGAGAAGAATCCTGCCAGCACATCACCCTTCAGCAGGATCAGGATAAATACCAGGCATCCCACAGACAGGCCAACACCAATTCCCGTAAGCATGGATTTTCTCGCACGTTTCGGCTTTCCTGCTCCTACGTTCTGTGAAACAAAGGAGGCCATGGACTGCATTAGGGAGCTTGGAACCAGCATGGCAAAGTTTACGATCTTACATGCAACTCCGTAACCGGAGGATGCTTCCAGACCCAGGCGATTGACAAATGCGCACAAGGCCAGGAATGAAATCTGGGTCAGGAATTCCTGAAGTGCCAGCGGCAGTCCGATCTTTAGAAAACGTCTGCACTGGGGATTCAACCGGAAATCTTTTTTTGTAATGGTAAACGGAAGCTTCTTCTTTATCAGCAGGACTACTGCAAATACAACACTTAAGGCCTGAGCAGAAACCGTAGCAATAGCTGCTCCTGCTGCATCCATATGTAAGCCGGCTACCAGTACCAGGTCTCCGATCACATTTACAATACATGCCACCAGCACAAATAGCAGCGGAGATTTGCTGTCACCAAGACCACGGAAAATAGCAGACAGCAGGTTATACGCAACAATAAAGAAAATTCCGCTGCCACAGATCCGTACATAAGATGCAGTCAGCGCTACCGCTTCTTCCGGTGCCTGCATCAGCACGGAGATCGGATGTGCAAAACCTACCATAACAATAAACAGCACGACAGATATCATGGTAAAGACGATCGCAGCCCCACCGATAACGGAGCCAATCTGCTCCGGTCTTTTTTCTCCAAGATAACGTGCGATCAGAACTGTGATACCCATAGCAAACTGGATCACTACAAAGGTAACCAGATTCAGTACCTGACTTCCGGTGGAAACCGCTGACAGTCCGGATGTGGAACCGAATCTTCCAACTACAAGAAGATCGACCGCACCATAGGCAGCCTGCAGGATCAGCGCACCGAGTACCGGCATCATAAATGCAACCAGCTTCTTCAGGATATTTCCCTGGGTAAAATCTGCCTTATCATTTGTCATAATGTTCCCTCCTGTCACACATGATCTGATAAAATTTCCCGATGGTCCGGATCATATTGTCTGCTTCTTCTTCGGAAATCTCTGAAAGATAGGGCGCCAGACTGCTGAAATAATCCTGATCATACTTCCTGGAAAGCATCTCTCCTTTTTCTGTTATGGAAATGTAAGTAACGCGCCCGTCATCCGGAGACGTAAGCTTCTGAAGATATCCCTTTGTCTCCATTTCTTTCACTGTTCTGGTGACACCGGGACGGGGCAGGTTCATGGCATCACTGAGATCGGAAATCCTGATATCTTTTTTTTCCTTCTGCAGAGAGTGGATTGCATCCAGATACTGAATGTAGGATGGCATTACTCCCTGTGGCAGTGGCGGAAGCATATCCCGGATCCGCTTTGCCTGATAAAATGCATCAAACATCCGCTTGATCTTTTCATTTGTCATAAAAAAACTCCTCATATAATTATCTTAGTTAATTACCATTGATAATTATACGAGGAATTTATGGTTTGTCAAGCATGTTTTATTTTTCTGTTACAGAGTAGCTTTCTATTACAGAGTAACTTTCTATTAATCTATGCTTCTAATGCCTCTTTCAGAGAAGCTTCAAAGATCTCAAGTCCTTTCTCCATCTGCTCATCGGTCATGGTAAATGGATATAGTTATTCAATCCTGTATTCACTTTTGATGCACTGCAGGCAGTCTGCAAAATAGCCCCATCGTACAGACTACTCCAGACCGTTTTCCCCTGCTTTCAGCTTCAGAACTTCTGTAAGCTCCGGGATCTGCATCATATTTCTACAATTCATAAAACACTACTCCTCCCACTGATACTGCTTCATATCTACACATCCATTTGCCTTAAACTCCACACCCTCGTCTTCCAGAAGCATCTTCTGCTCTCTCCAGCCTAGTGCAGTACGCCCTGCATGGTTCACAACTCTGTGGCAGGGATACTTCCCGTAAAATTCTGCCATACCTAAGACTTTTCCTACAAGACGTGAATTTTTATCCCGCCCGATCAGCCGTGCGATCTGTCCGTAGGAGGCCACTTTTCCCTCAGGTATCTCTTCCACCACGGACAGTATCTCGTAGATTAAATCTTCATCCAGTATTTTTCCCATAATTATTCCTCCGAAATCCTGCTGGCAATTTTCATAGCATGCTTTCATAAATAAAATATCTGTCTTTTCGTGGACGCCTGCACCAGACCGTCCTCTCAGCCTGAGTTTTACAGTGCAGTTCCTTTCTTTGGAACAAATAAACGGCTCATATCTGTATGTTCCAGCTTGAGAAGTGAAATTTTTTTGTCAATTCCTCCGGCATAGCCCGTCAAGCTTCCATTTGTTCCTACGACTCGATGGCAGGGAATGATAATGGAAATTTCATTATGTCCAACCGCACCGCCTACTGCCTGGGCGGACATATGGGAAGTGTTTTTCATCACTGCAATTCTGCGCGCAATTTCTCCATATGTGATCGTCTGTCCGTAGGGAATCTCCAGTAAAATTTGCCACACTGCCTTTCTGAATGTTGAACCGTTCGGATGAAGTAGTGGAGTAAAGTTCGGTTCTTCACCGGAGAAATATACATCCAGCCATTTTTTTGCTTCTGTGAGAATTTCCGTCTCCTGTTGGATATGGTCTTTGGGAAGTGTATTTGCAAAATATTTCTGTCCTTCAAACCACAAACCGGTAAGTCCGATTTCATCTGCGGCAAGTAAAATATCTCCGATTAGCGATTTATATTTGCATGTGTATACCATATTTCCCCCCACATTCATTTATCTCTACAATTTTTTCTATAGGATTCCTCTTAATTAACGCAAATGTCACATGCGCGTCCCCTCTGCACTTTCCTCTACATTGTGAGTTTTATCCCAACAAGCAGCAGGAGATTGCTGACATTCTTGACAATTTATAATATTATACCATTTTTGTTCTGAACATGCTATAATGCTGTTGCTGCCGAACCTCCAGCTGAAAGGATTAAACCACCTTACATAAACGAAACAAAAACCCCCGGAAGTCTCGACCACTTCCGGGGGTTTTGCTTTGCCCATGATAAGCATAATTACTTTCTTTAGCTACACACATCATAGTCCATTCACCGCAAAAAGTCAATTATTTTCATTCGAAATATGATATAATGCAGATACAATCCTGAATGAAAGAGGTGAACACCATGCAGAAATATGTTGCTTTGTTCTTTACCCTTCTGGCCGGGAACATTGTTGGCCACTACATCTGTAAATGGCTGGACCGCCGCCATGAGCAATAGACAACAATATAAGAAAAAGCGGCAGAACCTCTATTTTTGCAGGCTCTACCGCTTTCTATCTGAATTCCCCTCAAAAAATCTTTATATTAGAACAGTCCTGTGATCTTACCGCTCTCGTCTACGTCGATCTTGGTTGCTGCCGGTACTTTCGGAAGACCTGGCATGGTCATGATCTCACCTGTCAGTGCAACAATAAATCCTGCACCTGCGGAAATCTTAAGATTTCTTACTGTTACCTCGAAATCTGTCGGAGCACCAAGCTTTGTCTGGTCGTCTGTTAAGCTGTACTGGGTCTTAGCCACACAGATCGGGCAGTTGCCAAATCCAAGTGCCTCCAGCTGTTTCGCCTGCTTCTGGGCATTTGCTGTAAGAACCACTTTCTTTCCACCATAAACCTTCTGTACGATCTGGTTCAGTTTGTCCTCGATGGAGCCTTCCAGTTCATAAGCATATGTGAAATCATTCGGCTCTTCAACAAGACGGATCACTTCCTCAGCAAGCTTGATTCCGCCTTCGCCACCTTTTGCCCATACCTCGGAAAGTGCTACGTTTACGCCAAGCTCCTTGCATTTTGCTTCCACAAAATCAAGCTCTGCCTTGGTATCGGTCGGGAATGCGTTAATAGCTACCACACATGGAAGCTTGTATACATTTTTGATATTGCTTACATGCTTCAGAAGGTTCGGGATACCCTTTTCAAGAGCCTCAAGGTTCTCATTGTTAAGATCTGCTTTTGCAACGCCACCATTATATTTCAGAGCACGTACGGTTGCTACGATAACAACGGCACTTGGTGTAAGACCTGCCATACGGCACTTGATATCCAGGAATTTCTCAGCTCCAAGATCAGCACCGAATCCAGCCTCTGTGATGGCATAATCAGCAAGCTTCATAGCCATCTTTGTAGCGGTTACGGAGTTACATCCGTGAGCGATATTTGCGAATGGTCCGCCATGAACGATCGCCGGAACATGCTCCAGTGTCTGAACAAGGTTTGGTTTCAGGGCATCCTTCAGAAGTGCTGTCATAGCACCCTCTGCGTGGAGGTCTCCTGCTGTTACCGGTTTCTGCTCAGCAACCTTACCGTAAGTATATCCGATGATGATTCTGGAAAGTCTCTCTTTCAGATCTTTGATATCACTTGCCAGACAGAGAACTGCCATAATCTCAGATGCTACAGTGATGTCATATCCGTCTTCACGCAGCATACCGTTTGTTCTTCCGCCAAGTCCGTCTACTACATTACGAAGCTGACGGTCGTTCATATCTACACATCTTCTCCATGTGATCTTACGTGGGTCGATGTTAAGAGCATTGCCCTGGAAAATATGGTTATCGATCATTGCTGCAAGAAGGTTGTTTGCTGCGCCGATTGCGTGGAAGTCACCTGTGAAGTGAAGGTTGATATCTTCCATCGGAACTACCTGGGCATATCCGCCGCCTGCTGCACCGCCTTTTACACCGAATACCGGTCCAAGGGATGGCTCACGAAGAGCTACCATAACGTTCTTGCCAAGCTTCTGCATAGCGTCTGCCAGACCAACTGTAGTAGTGGTTTTTCCTTCTCCGGCAGGAGTCGGGTTGATAGCGGTAACCAGAATCAGTTTGCCATCATTCTTATCTGTTTCTTTCAGAAGATTGTAGTCGATTTTTGCTTTGTATTTACCATACTGCTCAAGATATTTGTCCGCAATACCTGCTTTAGCTGCAATCTCAGTGATTGGTTTCATTTCACATTCCTGTGCGATTTCGATGTCACTTTTAAACCCCATAATAAAAGCTCCTTTCGTTGTGTAAGATTAAATGGTTTTTATATGACCGCTTCTTAAAAAGACAACGGTATTTCCCTCATGTCAGAGGTACCTCCCGGTAAAAAAAGGGCAGTATCTGATGATTCAAATACTGCCCAGACGGTCGGCTGGAAATTACGGTCTATGCTGTCTGCAAAATATGGTGCAGCGGCTGTAAACAGTAATCCTCATGATCTGCTCCTAAAGTCCCTGTGGTTAACTCCACGATCCGTCAGTATTCAGAAGCTTTTCAATTGATGTGTTCATTGTATCATTAAAAAAACATTTTGTCAATAAATTAACAGACAGCATTATTGTCAAAAAAGACGATGTATATTTGTGAAATATAACAAATGCTTTGAATGTGGAGAAAATCTGTCTGAATGGAAAAATATAATCTCCGCTTCAGACTTCATAAAAATTTTATGACTTGGATAGTTGCGTATGAGGGCAAGTATTGTTAGAATAGAAAATGCACAGAGCCTGTTTGAAACAGGATAATGATTCGTGGTTTTATATAAGAAAGGTTGAATAATTGAATGAATAGAACAGAATTTCTGGATACATTGAGAAGTCAGCTGTCCGGACAGATGCATGAGGGTAAGGTGGCGGCGCATGTGCGTTACTATGAAGATTATATTCAGTCACAGGTACGTAGTGGACGTGATGAGCAGCAGGTTCTTGATGAACTTGGAGATCCAAGGCTGATCGCCAGGACTTTGCTGGATACAGATGTGGATAACGGGCAGCTGGATTATGAGGAGTACAGCACCTATTCGGATGACGCACAGAATACCCAGAGCTCCAGCCGGAATCATGTACATGTATGGCGGTTTGATACCTGGTACAGCAAACTTCTGGGCGTGGTGATCCTGCTGATAGTCGTCTTTTTGCTGTTTCATATTCTGGTGGCAGTGATTCCGTTTTTTGCGGTACTGGCGTTGATTTTGTTTATTGTGTCACTGATAAAAAATCGGAATTAACATGATACTATGAACGTCACGAACGGCAGATGCGGGAGTGTCGCAGGCGCACAGCAGCTGATTTTCATATATAGAGATGTCGCCGATAGACGACATGTCCGTTTTGTAACAAAAAAATGTCGGACATGCTTTAGAGAATCATATGTTACTGTTCACTCCGTTCACAGTAACGCGCTTCGCGATGCACAGAAATCATGCATTCGCATGATTTCGCGCCGCAATTCTCGGGTTTTCTGTGAACTTTGTTCACAAAAAACGCCTCGCGGAACGTGACCAGTGAACAGTAACAATCATATTCAGCAAGGTTTCTTCTGAGCAGGAATGAGTTACAGTTTTGTTGAGATCGTGATATAAAGTATGGACATTATAGAATATATTCAGGGAAGGATTTAAATGAGCAGTATAACAATAGAAGAATTAAAAAAGTTACCAGCGGAGTCCTATCAGATCATTGATGTCCGCGACGAGATTGAGATTTCCCATGGCGCTGTTAAGGGGGCTTTGGCCTGTAAGCCAGAGGAAATCATGGAGAATCCGGAAGTGGATAAGACCAGAAAACTGGTTATTTGCTGCAGCCGCGGAATCAATAGTAAAGAAATCGCTAAGAAGCTCGAGGAAGAGGGGCTGGATGCAGTAAGCCTTGAGAAAGGGTACATTGCCTGGCTTATGGATGCCATGAAGAGTTCACAGGACGAAGATTTTGTGAAAAATGTGGAGATCAGTCTTCGCAAGAAATTTAAGAAAAAAATCTGGTCCAGGTTTACCAAGGCAATCAATACTTACGAGCTTGTGAAGCCGGGAGATAGGATTGCAGTCTGTATTTCCGGCGGCAAGGACTCTATGCTGATGGCAAAGTGCTTCCAGGAACTGAAGCTTCATAATAAATTTGATTTCGAGGTGAAATTTCTGGTTATGGATCCGGGCTACAGTCCGGCCAACCGTCAGGTAATCGAGGAAAACGCCAGAAGGTTAAATATTCCTATTCGTATTTTTGAGTCTGATATTTTTGAGTCTGTATTTAATGTGGAGAAATCTCCTTGTTATCTTTGCGCAAGAATGCGCCGCGGGCATCTCTATGCTTTTGCAAAAGAAATGGGTTGCAACAAGATTGCACTGGGTCACCACTATGATGATGTGATTGAGACCATTCTTATGGGCATGCTTTACGGTGCCCAGGTACAGACTATGATGCCCAAGCTTCACAGCACCAACTTTGAGGGAATGGAACTGATCCGTCCATTGTATCTGGTGCGGGAGGATGATATTAAGGCATGGCGTGACTACAATGATCTCCATTTTATTCAGTGTGCATGTAAATTTACAGATACCTGCACTACCTGCAATAACGAAAATCGCTCCAAACGTGTAGAAATCAAGGAACTGATCCGTGACCTGAAAAAGGTGAATCCGTTTGTAGAGGGCAACATTTTCAAGAGCGTAGAGAATGTAAATATTGATACAGTTGTGGGATATAAACAATATGATGTGAGACATTCTTTCCTGGAAAATTATGATGGGGAGCCCGGTTCTGCCTCTGAGAATGCTGCTGATGCAGCAGAGTAACAGAGAGAAAATGTGGATTTTAGACCTGCACACTCGGATCTACATCCTACGCGATTGGTATAGTTATTTACGAAACGATGTATTAGTAAAAATATTGAGCCAAGGTCAATGCTGCATGTGACCTTGGCTCGTTTTTTTGTCGGGGATGAAAAGAGAAGCGCTATAGATATATTGGAGTATTTATTTTCCGATTTTTCCGAGAAGCCATACACAAAGAATGATGATCAGAATGGCAGTAAAGATTCCTGCCATACCTTTTGCCATGATTTCAAGTGCAATAATGATATTTGATGTATTCATAGATAAGACCCTCCTCATTATAAAAATTTTTTATAAAAATTTTGTCACCAGGTTGATAACCATGCCTCCTGCGATTACAGAAGCAATCTGTCCGGACACGTTGGCACCGGCGGCTTGCATGAGAATTACATTTGTGGGATCTTCTTCCATGGCCATTTTCTGAACTACACGGGAGGACATTGGAAATGCAGAAATTCCGGCGCCTCCGATCATAGGATTGATCTTCTTTTTCAGGAAAAGATTCATAAATTTTGCCAGGAGAACGCCGCCGATGGTGTCCATGACAAAAGCAAAAAGTCCGATCACCAGGATCAGTAAGGTCTCTTTTGTTACAAACTGTTCTGCACGCATGCTGAAGGAAATGGTGATTCCAAGAAGCAGGGTGATCAGATTTGCCAGAATATTCTGGGCTGTGTCGGACAGGGTGCCCAGGACGCCGCATTCCCGGATCAGGTTGCCGAACATGAGAAATCCAACCAGCGCAACGGATTGAGGTGCTACCAGCCCCACGATTACAGTAACTATAATGGGAAAAGCAATCTTCATGGTTTTGGAAACGGATTTCGGATTATATTCCATGTGAATGCAGCGTTCCTTCTTTGTAGTGACAAGCCGGATGGCAAAGGGCTGTACAATTGGGACAAGTGCCATGTAGGAATAGGCGGCAACTGCAATGGCGCCGATATATTTGGAATTCAGGACCTGGGATACCAGAATGGAAGTAGGTCCGTCGGCAGCACCGATGATTCCGATAGAAGCAGCGTCTTTTAGGTCAAATCCAAGGATGGTGGACAGTAAAATTGCAGCAAAAATTCCAAGCTGTGCACCTGCGCCAAACAGGAACAAAGAGGGTTTGGAAAGCAGGGGACCGAAGTCAATCATAGCGCCAATTCCGATGAAAAGTAAAATCGGCATGACTTCTGAGGCTTCGATTCCCACATGGAACAGCCATTCAATGACTCCGTTTGCCTGGATACCTCCAGCCAGAGTCTGGTTTAAAACTCCGGAAAAAGGCAGGTTCACAAGTATGGCACCAAAGCCCATTGGCAGAAGCAGGGCTGGTTCAAATCCCTTTTTGATAGCCAGCCAGATCAGGGTGATTCCGACGGCAAACATCACAATTTGCTGCCAGGTTAATGCAAGGATTCCGTCTGTTAAAAATTCCATTTCTTTTTCCTCCTTTTGGGTGTTTGAATGTAAGTGCTTAAATAGATAAAAATACTTGCATAATGTTAATATTGTTATAAAAATGAAAGCTTTGTAGGAAAGGAATTTTATAACCTGTTTTTGGGGTATAAAAAAGACTTTTATTACAATACTGCATATCTGAAGATATGCGACTATTGTAATAAAAGTCTTGCCATTTCAATTTTCTGCGGGCGACAGATTCATGGAACTGTCTACCGTTCTGACGCATGAAAATCCATATACAAAAATGCACTAAAACAGAAACAGTGCATTTGATATGCCAGCTACTCCCTTTTATTGAAGCGTGACTGCAAATGTATTTTGTTGTGGTAATTATAATTCGGCAAAGGTGGGAATGTCAACCCTGAATTATATAAAAGAAAGAATTTATTGGCCATTTGGTTACGGAACTGTTATCCGGAAACATTTTTCTTGTAAAAAATTCAGGGCAGGTATATGATTAAAAAACGAAATCAAAGTAAAATATACCTGTATGGTACAAGTGAAAAATATGAAACAAAGGAGTTACATCATGTTGTATTTTGAAAATGATTATTGCGAAGGTGCTCATGAGGCAATCTTAAAAAGATTAATGGAAACCAATATGGAAAAGGTTCCGGGATATGGACAGGATCCTTTCTGTGACAAAGCGAAGGAAAAAATAAAAGAGGCATGTGGCTGTCCAGATGGGGAGGTCTATTTCCTGGTAGGGGGTACCCAGACAAATGCAGTGGTGATCGCGTCCGTGTTGAACCGGTATGAAGGAGTGCTTTCCGCAGTTACCGGTCATGTAAATGCGCACGAAGCCGGAGCAATAGAATTTACCGGACATAAAGTTCTTCCACTTCCCCAGGACAATGGTAAAATTTCTGCCGCAGATCTGAAAGATTATCTCCAGACCTACTACGCAGACGGAAGCTATGATCACATGGTTTTTCCAGGCATGGTTTATATTTCACATCCGACAGAATACGGAACTCTTTACACAAAGCAGGAACTGGCAGATATTTCCAGTGTATGCAGGGAATATGAGATCCCGCTATTCCTGGACGGAGCCAGACTGGGCTATGGACTGGTGGCAGAGACAGATGTGACTTTGAAAGATATTGCAAATTATACAGACGTATTTTATATCGGAGGAACCAAGGTTGGTGCCCTGTGCGGTGAAGCAGTCGTTTTTCCGAAGAAAGCACCGAAACATTTCTTTACTATGATCAAACAGCAGGGAGCGCTTCTTGCGAAAGGCAGACTGCTTGGAATTCAGTTTGATACTCTTTTCACAGGAAATTTGTACCTGGAAATCAGTAAAAATGCTATTGAAACCGCTGCAAAACTGAAAGCTGCATTAAAAGAGAAGGGCTATGAATTTTTCATTAATTCCCCAACCAATCAGATTTTTGTTATCCTGGAAAATAAGAAAATGGAGGAATTGGGCGAAAAAGTGAAGTTCAGCTTCTGGGAAAAATATGATGATAGTCATACAGTAGTCCGCTTTGCAACAAGTTGGGCAACGAAAATGGAAGACATTGACTCGCTGATTGAGACATTGTAATAAAACAAGAAAAAGTTATGTTTCGCGAGTGTTGTTTGTTATCGTGCAGGCGGTAAGGTCCTGTGAAAGCATGAATTTCGGATGCCCATTGTGTAAATGAGATAACACTTGTGTAAAACAGATGGCTATGTAAGCGTTGATTTACATAGCCATTCTGTAAATAAAATCTTATGTTTTCACTTCTTTCATTTTAGAATCCCCAACATTTGTTAAAAGAGCATAAAATGTAGCTGATTATTTTATATACAATATCCAAACACAACAACTTGTCCGTATGTGCGTACAAGTTGTAAGATGGAAACAGGAGGAAGGAAGAATGACTGAAAATGGCAAGCCAAAATATTTTACCCTGATGGAAGAACTAAAAGAGAAAATCATTTCCGGCAGGATTCAGCCAGGAGAGAAGCTGCCATCAGAGAATCAGTTTACAGTACAATATTCCCTCAGCCGGCATACGGTGCGAAAGGCACTTAGTCTTCTGGAACAGGAAGGCTATATAGAAGCCTGCCATGGAAAAGGAACTTTTTGTTCCGAGAAAATGCGCCATATGAAAAAGTCCAGAAACATTGCGGTAGTGACAACTTATATTTCCGACTACATTTTTCCAAGGCTGATTCAGGGAATGGATAATGTACTGTCTGAGCAGGGCTACAGCATCATTTTGAAAAATACAGGTAACAGCCGTCAGAAAGAGGCAAAATGTCTAGAAGAGCTTTTTCAGAAAGATATTGATGGTCTGATCATAGAGCCAAGTAAAAGCCAGCTTAGCTCAACATCATAAACTTAAGATTAGATATTACACATTTATATTATCCTGCTAA
>OGPP01001085.1_pt1 | contig 22534 bp, 20 predicted proteins | sample 1553021 | NCBI WGS metagenome assembly OGPP01 (sample SAMEA2580217, study PRJEB22360) | human gut metagenome | biome: human gut; feature: human-associated habitat; material: faeces | place: Denmark | collected 2008/2010
GGCGGATTAGGAACTTTCATCCATTAGTGACGTGCGCCGCAAGGCACACCAAAAAAAGAACCCTGATAACTAAATTACCAAGGTCCTTTCCATATTCCCGTAAGAAACTAAATCATATAATCTTAGCTTCTTGCTCTTTCTTCTAATAAAGCTTTTACTTCTGCTTCTGTTTCTAACTGCATTACTTCATCAACTAATGCTTTACATTCATCCATTGTCCACAGAGACATTACTTTTCTTGTAGCCAGGATTGCTGTAGCACTTACTGAGAATTCGTTTAATCCGAATCCTAATAATACTGGTACTAATAATGGATCGCTTGCTGCTTCTCCACACATACCTGCCATGATGTCTTCTTTGTTTGCAGCTGAGATGATATTTCTGATAGAACGAAGTACAGCTGGATTGTATGCAGAGTACAGATATGCAACATCTGGGTTACCTCTGTCGGCTGCCATTGTGTATCCAGTTAAATCGTTTGTACCGATACTGAAGAAGTCTGCTTCTTTTGCAAGAATGTCAGCAATTAAGCTTGCTGCTGCAGTTTCCATCATAACACCAACCTGGATGTCTTTGTCGTATGCGATACCTTCTGCATCTAATTCCTGTTTCAGTTCTTCGATGATCGCTTTGACTGCACGAAGCTCGTCTACACATGTTACTAATGGTACCATGATACGAACTTTACCGAAGGCACTTGCACGTAATAATGCACGAAGCTGTGGTTTGTAAATATCTTCTTTTCTCTGTAAGCAGAAACGTACTGCTCTGAATCCTAAGAATGGATTCTCTTCTGTTGGAAGTCCAAGATATGGAAGTGCTTTATCCCCACCGATATCCAGTGTACGGATGATCACTGGTTTACCGTCAAGAGTTTCAGCTACTTTCTTGTATGCTTCAAACTGAGCTTCTTCTGATGGAATCGCATCGCTTTCCATGAATAAGAACTCAGATCTGAATAATCCAACACCTTCTCCATCACGCTCTAAGACACCTTCTGCTTCGTCTGGTCCACCGATGTTAGCAACCAGTTCCACAACGTGTCCGTCTGCTGTCTGGGATTTCTGTCCAACAAACTTCTGAAGGGCAGCTTTCTCTTCTAAGAATTTTGCTTTCTTAGCTTTATATTCTTCTACAACAGATGCTTCAGGATTGATGAATGCTTCTCCTGTTGATCCGTCAAGAACAACTTCATCTCCATCATTAACGATAGAAACGATGTTTTCGATACTAAGAACTGCTGGAATTTCCATAGATCTGCAGATGATCGCAGAGTGAGATGTCTTACCACCAATCTCTGTTAATACACCCTGAACATTTGCAGGATTGATTCCTGCTGTCATAGATGGTGTTAAATCTTCTGCTACTAAGATTGTTCCTTCTGGAACTGCACTAATATCTACTTCTTCAATTCCAAGTAAGATCTTAATTAAACGAGTTTTGATGTCGCCTAAGTCAGATGCTCTCTGCTGTGTCAGTTCATCGTCTGCCATAGCGAAAATCTGTGCGAAGAAATCGCAAGCTTCTTCTACAGCAGCTTCTGCGTTGATCTTCTCTCCATCGATCTTAGCTTCGATCTGTTCTGAGATCGCTGGATCCTGGATCATCATGATATGACCTTCTAAGATCTCTGCTTCCTGCTCACCAGCAGTTACTTTCATGGATTCAACCATCTTCTGAGTCTTCTCAATGAAAACTTCAATTGCATCGCTTAAACGTTTTTTCTCTGCTTCTGTATCTTCGATAGACTGTTTTGTGTAATTAAGTTCTTCTTCCTTAATCTTAACGATCTTACCGATACCGATACCAGCAGATGCTCCTATACCTTTATACATGTTGCCACCCGTCCTTTATCAAATTATATGTTACACTCGTTATGAGCAGTGATTATTCACCTAATCCAGATTCAATCAGTTCTGTTGCATGTGCAAGAGCTGCTTCTTCGTCTGGACCTTCACATACTAATTCGATTTCAGAACCACATTTGATGCAAGCTCCGATGATGTTTAATAAGCTTTTAGCGTTGATTTTTTTATCTTCGAATACGATAGTTACGTCAGATTCGAATTTAGTTACAGCTTTCGCTAAAACTCCTGCTGGTCTCATGTGTAATCCCTGTTCGTTTTCAATGACAAATTTCTTTGATACCATAATTGTTTCTCCTTCTCACATATAAAATAATTTTAATTTATCTGGATCTTTAACTGGCTTATCTTTGTACTCATCTAAGTGCAATTCCTTAAAAAAGCATAAAAAAAGACCTACTTTAACAAATGTTCACACTTATTAAATAGGTCTTGCCTGCCTCACCAGTCACAATCCAAAATTCGATAATATTATAATATCAAATTTTGCCTTATAAGTCAACCTGGTTTTATGACTGATGCCCCATTTCTAAGATCAGTCTTTTGACATAAATGATCAGATACATCTTCTCATCTGCTGAGAGTTTGCAGTTGTAATGCTGCTCGATATGTTCCACGATCTTCTGACTGCACACATAGGCTTCTGGATACTTCTTCTGATTACGTTCATAAAATTCAACATCATCTTCTTCGTCTTCTTCTATCGGGCGTTTCTTTGATAAGATTTCCGTCTCAAGATATTGTAAATGTGTTGCAAATCTCTGATATGCTGGATGTTCCGTATCTAGCACGATTTCATAAAACTCCTGAATGATTGCCATGACTTCTTGTACAAAAGATGATTTGCCGCTAAGGTCCAAGGTAAAAATCTTCTCAATCTTCGTCTTATCTAATTCATCCCCGGTTTTCTTGCGAAATCCAATTCCTTTTCCCATCAAAATAACTTCTTTTCCGTTTGAATCAAATGTACTGACCACGTTATTGTTGATTACTTTCTGTATGATCACTTTCTCGCCTCCTAGATACTTCCAAGAATCTCTTTTGGAATGTATGCTTCTACGTAAATTCCATCATCTCTGTATTCTTCTTTCAAAAGTTGTCCATGACTTCGGATCAGCTGGATCTTTCCTGCTTCCTGATAGCCATACAGCTTTTCTAAATATAATTTCTGTTTTTGCAGTATTTTCTCAATCTGCTCTAACAACTGATCGGTTCCTTCGCCATTTTTCCCGGAAATCCTTACCACCGCTTCTGCATTTGGATCTTTTAAGATCTCATCACCATTTAACAGATCGATCTTATTGAATGCTGTAATGATCGGTGATTCGTTAGCTCCTAACTGCTTTAATGTATCATAGACTGCTTCCATCTGTTTCTCTTTCTGCGGATTGGATGCATCAACTACATGCAGGATCAGATCACTGTATTTGGCTTCTTCTAATGTACTTTTAAATGCTTCAACCAGATGATGTGGAAGTTTGCGGATAAAACCGACCGTATCCGTCATAAGAATTGTCTGCCCGCCGCTTAGATCTAAACTCTTTGTCGTTGGATCAAGGGTTGCAAACAACTGATCTTCTTCATAAACTCCTGCATTGGTAAAATGGTTTAATAGTGTTGACTTTCCTGCATTGGTATATCCAACGATACAAACCACTGGCAGATGATTCTTCTGGCGTTGTTTTCTCTGGACTTCTCTGTGCTTTACAACATCTCTTAACTCTGCTTTTAATCTGGAGATTCTTGTACGGATCAGTCTTCGGTCCATCTCCAGTTTCTTCTCTCCTGGACCTCTGGTTCCGATTCCTCCACCTAATCTTGATAAAGCTCTTCCTTGTCCGGTAAGCTTGGATGCTCTGTATTTTAACTGGGCAAGTTCGACCTGGATCTTACCTTCTCTTGTAAATGCTCTCTTCGCAAAAATATCAAGAATGATCAGTGTTCGATCCATCACTTTGGTATCTAATGCTTCTTCTAAATTGCTGATCTGTGCTGGTGATAATTCGTCATCACAGACGATCCCTGTCGCATCAGTTCCGTATAACAAAGCATTGACTTCATCAATCTTACCTTTTCCGATATAAGTTCCTGGATGTGGTGTTTCTCTTACCTGGATCACCCTTGCTACAACCTCGGCTCCTGCCGTTTTGACCAGTTCTTCTAACTCATCCAGAGATTCTTCTGCTTCTGTTGTGTCTTGATCAACAACCGCGACCAAGATCACTTTCTCTATGATTTCTTTTTTGATTTCTTCCATAATATATGTTCCTGTATCTATTTTCCTAATTTCCCTAATATCTGTTGGACTGCCATGTCAAATGCTTGCTTCTTCGCTGAATCCCTGCCCATCGTCTGATTCATCATTTGACTTTTTTCAATTCTTTCCTGATTCTCTTTATAATATTTGATCAGGTCCATTCCTATATATTCTTCACATGACCGACAGCTATTCTCCATCTCCTCTTGCGTAACTTCCCATGCATCTACAACTCTGTGATCATCCTTGCTGACTGCCAACATTAATGTTACGGGTTCTGTAAATGCATTCGTCTGTGCATAACCCATAGAGATCACTGATTCTCTCCCATATTGCCCTTTAAATACTTTGTATACTTCGGATGTGTATTTTGACCGTTGATTTTGTTTATAAGAATAACAAATAAATACTATTATACAAAATACAATTCCGATTCCTACAGCCAGAATTAACATTTTATTCTTGTATGATGTTTTTATAGAAACGAAAACATCATATTTCCTTTCTTTTTAATTTGTGATGCTAAGAATCATTATACAACGATTCTTTTTTTGTAGCAACCAGAAAGAAACCGGCTTTGCCATACTTTCTTATATCATAGAGAGTTCCATCGAAATTTCCTGCTATATTATGTAAAAAAAAGATATCAGCTGATCCTAAAACCAGCTGATATCTTTATCTTCTATCAGAAATTATTCTATCCTCTTGTCTTACCACCCGCAACGTTGACCGTCACACCATGTACGTAAGAAGATCTCTTGCTTGCAAGATATACACACAGATCTGCAACTTCAGAAAGCTTTCCAGAACGTCCTAGTGGAATTGTGGATGTTTTGGAATATCCTGCTCTTAACTGTTCTACTGTGATCCCTCTTGTATAAGCCAGAGCTGTTTCATAACCGATCGTACGAAGTCCTGTAGCTTCCATGATCCCAGGTGCTACTCCGACAACGCGAACTCCCTGTTTTCCTAATTCTTTTGCCCATGATCTTGTTAAAGAGTTTACTGCATTCTTTGTAGCTGCGTAAACACTCTGTCCTTCGGATCCTTCCAGACCACTTTCAGAAGACATGTTGATAATGACACCTTCACCTTTTTCAACCAAAATCCTTCCAACTGCCTGCGCACAGAAGAAAACACCTTTTAGATTTACATTGCATACTTTATCCCATACTGCCTCATCTAATTCATATTGTCCTTTTGGATCCTTTGGATCAACTAACAGACGTGGAATATTGATTCCTGCATTATTCACTAGTACATCAATTGTTCCGAATGTTTCTATTGTTTTTGCTACCATAGCTTCAACATCAGAAACTTTTGTTACATCTGTTCTTACATATAATAATTTGCCTTCTTTTGCATCCATCTCTGGTGCATTCTCTGCCATATCAGAAATAACTACATTCGCCCCAATATTCAAAAACTCCTGCGCAACTGCCTTCCCGATTCCGGATGCTGCGCCTGTGACGATGACTGTCTTCCCTTCTAATTCTAACCAATCGTTATTCATCGTTATGATCTCCTTTTATAATTTTTCTTCTGCAACAGACTGCTCGTGTTGTGCCACATTCTCAAATGAATCCCATTTTGTGGAGAACAGTAATAAGAACAGTGTGTCGATCACTGACATCGCTGCCATTCTTGTGAAACTAACCTGATCATGGAAAATGTGTTCTCTTGTTGCTGTCAGCAAAACATGATCACATAACTCTGCAAGTGGCGATTTGGATTGATTGGTGATCGCAATTGTTGTTACACCATTATCTTTCACGATCTCTACCATCTTCACAAGTCTTTTGGATGCCCCAGAAGCGGAAATCGCAAAAAATACATCACCTTTTCTCAAAGTTCTGGAAAATGCTTCCTGACTCTCCCAAATTGTTGAACTAACTGCTTTCAATCCTAACTGATTGAACTTGTAAGATCCATCCAGTGCGATTGGGATCGTATCTCCCATCGCAGCGAATTCAATCAGATTGGCATGTATGATCAGATCCACGATCTCTCTTAATTCTTCTGGATTAAAATTGTGAAACGTCGCTTTGATCTCTTCCACTTTACTGATCATGATATTATTGAGTGATTTGTCCATCTGATCGATATCGATCTCGTTCGATATCACCTGTTCTTCCTGCTGTCGTTGTTCTCCGGCCAGCTTGATCTTCAACTGATGAAATCCCTTACACCCGATCTTCTTACAAAAACGGATGATCGTTGCCTGGCTCGCATCACAGTGAGATGCAAGTTCTGATACAGACATCTCGATCGCTTCAGATGGATGACTGATCAGATAATCGGCTACTTTCTTCTCTGCATCATATAAACTATCATATGTTGAAAAAATCTGGTCTCTAACTAAGATATCACTACTCATACTACTCCCTTCTAAATCTCAGGAGCATTCTGTATGAAATACCTTTCTGCCTCACCGCTCCATAAATTACCATTGCGTTCTACGATTGATTTTAATTCTCTGATATACTTATCATCGCTGTTTTCATCGAATTTGTCAACCTCTGTTAATGGAAATTTTTTGTGCGTATAGACAATTTTTTTACTTCCTTCAAGTTCTGGTAACGCCTTTGTTGTTTCAACCGCATAGTCAAGCCCTAATATATGTGTTGCGATCTTTGCAACATTGACTGTCTTGTTCTCGATCAGTTCAATGGATTGTTTCATATCTTCTGTATTTCCACCACTTGTTCCCACAAAATGTGTAGAATTATAATGAATATTATAGAAATTTACTCTGGATGAAAATTCTTGATCAGCAGGCCCTGAGAAGAAATTCAAACATCCATCGAATGCTAACATTTTAACTCCGTATGTTACCATTTCTTCATTTGGTGCAAAAATAAAGACATCATCAAATCCTTTTTCTGAATATTTACGTAGCTCTTTATTGACATCTACTATATCTCTTGTATTGACATATACAAGCTTTACACCATTCTTCTTTGCTTCTTCTACTGTGTATAATCTTGCTGCCATATCAATCTTCTTCTGTGTTCTTCCTGTGACAACCAATGTCTTTGGTTTCTTTGGTCCATGGATTGCAAAGTCGATCGCTAAAAATCCCATTGGTCCTGTTGCACCGAGAAGTGCGATCGCTCCACCTTCTTTAATTCCCATCACATGTTCATATGAATACATTTTCTTCATATGATACTGTGCATTAAATGCACCTACGACACATGACAGTGGTTCAACGAGAGATCCTTCAAAGAAGGAATCTCCGTTGTATTTTAATAGTGAACCATTTTCCATAACCTGATCAGAAAAGATGATCGTTGTGGCATCTCCTCCCATATGATGGAAAGAATATCCTGGAGCATAGCCTCTGATATCTCCAATGTTAGGCTGAATGACAAATTTGTCACCTTCCTGATACTGATCTTTCCATTTTTTACCGACCTTTTTGATCGTCCCACAAAATTCGTGTCCTAAAATGATTGGATTTTCACTGATATCATCTGGTACTTTTTTGTGTTTTTGTGCCTGGGTGATCGCTTTGTAACTGGACATACACAAACTGTCTGTTACAACCTCTGCCATAATTTCATCATCTTGCATCTCTGGCAGTTCAAATTCATCCAGCCTTAAATCCATTTCTCCGTAAAGTCTTACTGCCTTTGTTTTCATAACTTTCCCCCTAACAGATTATGCCAAAATTCCTAATCCATATCCAACAATTCCTACTGCAAATAAGATAAAGATAATTGCGATCGGACTGATGTTTTTCTTTAATAATTTAGATACGACCAAAGTTAAAACTAATGCTAATAATCCTGGTAATAACTGATCTAAGATATTCTGTACTGTTGTTACTGTTGTTTTTCCGTTTGTTGTTACTCTAGATACTACAAGTGGTACGTTGATCGTCGTCCATTTAGATACCAGTGCACCCATAACGAACAGTCCAAGAATAGAAGCTCCTTCTGTGACTTTCTGTAACATGTTTCCTGCTAAATGTTTTACAAAGTCTAATCCTTTTTTGTATCCGAATTCAAGTCCAAAGTAAAGTGTTGCCATACGTACGATGTTGAATGCTAAGAAGAATAATACTGGTCCTAATGCACTTCCTGTTAATGCTAAGGATGCACCGATCGCTGCTGTGATTGGTCTTAATGTTCCCCAGAAAATTGGATCACCAACTCCACAGAAAGGTCCCATTAAACCAATCTTGATACTTCCAATCGTTCCTTCATCGATGTCTGCTCCATTTGCTTTTGCTTCTTCCATCGCTGCTGTTACACCTAAGACTGGTCCTACAGCTGCCGGTGTTACATTAAAGAATGTCAGATGTCTCTTTAATGCTGCTACTTGTTCTTCTTTTGTATCATATAATCTTTTAATAGCTGGTACCATGTCGAAGCACATACCTAATGCATGCATTCTTTCGTAGTTAAATGATGCCTGCTGAAGGTTTGTTCTCATGAACATATTAAATCTATCGCCTTTTGTTAATTTCTTTTCACTCATCTTTAAATTCCTCCTCTTTCTTAGTCAAGTTCGTCGTCTAGATCATCATCCAGATCATCGCTGCCACCTGCACCTGCTGTTACTGGTGCTGCCACTGGTGTCTGGAATTTAGGATTTAACTGTACATATACGATTGCGAATACCGCACCCATGATTCCGAATGCAACTAAGTTAAATTCTGTAAACGCTGCAATTACGAATCCAAGGAAGAAGAATGGCATTAAGTATTTTGCACCCATCATGTTTAATACCATTGCGTAACCTACGACTACGATCATTCCACCTGCAACTGTTAATCCACCAGTTACTACTTTCGGAATGCTGTTTAATAATGTCTGTACACCTTCTGGGCTTACAACTGCTGCTACTAAGAATGTAGGGATCGCTACACGAAGTGCCTGTACAACCAATGCGGCTACATGACAGATATCAAGCATCTTGAAGTTTGCATCTTCTGCATATTTGTCAGCTGCGTGCTGGAAGAAGATTGTTACTGTACGAGCAAATACTGTTAACACCTGACCTGCAACTGCAACTGGAAGTGCGATCGCGATACCATTTGCTACAGACTGATGTCCTACAACTACAAGAATCGTAGAAATGATACTTGCTAATGCTGAGTCAGGAGACTGTGCTGCTCCGATGTTCATCCATCCAAGAGCGATCATTTCCAGTGTACCTCCAAGTAAGATACCTGTTTTTACATCTCCTAAGATCAATCCAACAACTGTACATGCGATCAGTGGACGATGTGTCTGGAAGGAATCAAGCACGCTTCCCATTCCAGCGATACATCCAAAAATAACTAATAAAACGATTTGAACTGTAGATATTCCCATTTTTAAATCCTCCTTTGTATCTCTCTTATCCTTCAATGCCTTCGATCTTGCTCATAAGATCTACTTTTTTATCTGTGGCTACCGGACGGATCTCTAATTCAATTCCCATCTCATGAAGTTTCTTAAATGCTGCGATATCACTTTCATCAACAGATACTGCCTTTGTGATCTGAGTCTTTCCTGTCTTGAATGCCATTCCTCCAATGTTGACACTCTTGATTGGAACCCCTGCTTCTGCCATTCGCAGAACATCCTGTGGACATGTATATAAGAAGAATACTGTGTCCTTTTCATATTTTGGATTGTTGTAAACACGAACTGCTTTTGCTATGTCTACAACGCTTACTTTTACTCCTGGAGGTCCCACCTGTAAAAGTAATGTTTTACGGATCTGGTCTTTTGCTACTTCATCACTGCAAATAATGATTCGCTGTGCGTTTGCTTCTTTGGACCAAACGGTTGCGACCTGTCCATGGATCAGTCTGTCATCGATTCTTACTAAATTGATTTTCATAGTTCATCATCCTCCATTTCATCTTCGTTTGTATTACCAAGCAATTTCTTGCATGATTTCACATAATCTCCTGAAAGTTTGTCATATACTTCGCCAGCCTTGATATCTTCTTCCATTGTTCTGATTCCTACAACATCGATCAGCATTGGTAAGCTCAATCCTGTAATAACATCCATTCGATCTTGTCCGATCACGGTCTCAAATGCTGCATTATAAGGACTTCCTCCAAATAAATCTACAAGGAATAAAATTTCTTCGTCTTCCTTATAGCCATCGATCAATTCTTTGTATCTGGCTTTTAATGTCTCTGCATTCTCACCTGGAACAAATGTTACGATGTCAAGATCATCAATTGCTCCGAACACCATTCCTGCAGAATTCACAACCTCTTTTGCCAACATTCCATGGGCTGATACAATTAACTTCATTGCTCTCCCTCCTTTAGCACGAAATTTATTTTTTTACTTTTGTCTCATGTGAAATTTTATTTTGTATCTTGATTATAGTCATAAACCTAAATTTCGTCAACTTATTTTTCGTAAAATTTTATTTTTTGTATAAAGTCATGATTTTTGCTTTCTATTTTTGTATATTTTGCACAATTTTCAATTGATCTTTTCTGTTTCTGCACAAAAAAAAGAAGGACTTTCGTCCTTCCTAACTCTTATCATGAAATTGTCACGAAATTATCGTGTCTCCAAAAATGTCAGCTCTTTCTTGCCATTTGCATCCTTTGGATAGGCTTTTACATAAGCTTTTGCATAACGATATGCTGTATCAAAATCAAACATGGATTCATACGCACTGATCCTAGCGAATAAAACTTCCTTCTTATTCTCAAGTTCCTTCTGTTTTAATGCTCTCTCGATCACTTTTAGCCCTTGTGTATACTTCTCCTGCTTTGCTAACACCGCATATTTTGTACAATAGATCTCTCCATCGTCTGGATGCTCTTTTATTCCCTGATCACATACATCTATTGCTTTGTTTATCTTCTTCTGCTGGGCAAGACAATATGCTTTCAAAGAATATGCCCGGCTTTCTCCATGATCGATCAACTGATCATAGATCTCTATGGCTTTCCCATACTCTCCCATCTGATAAAGAGCCTCTCCTTCGTAGAATAAAACATCTTTCTTTTGCTTTGTGAAAATGAGAGTGAATTTCCCTGCTGCATGGTCAAATTGTTCATATGCTTTCTGATATTCTTTCTTATCAAGATATGTAATTCCTTCGCTTGCTGTCATTCTTTGGCTGATATATCCAAATCCGCAAAAAGCAGCCAGCGCGATCAGGACAACTATAACTGCTGTAATGATTCCTTTTCCTTTACTGTTCATAATCTTTCTCCTGCTTTGCATTTTTAATTCTTCTGCCTCTTAGTATAACAAATTCTCTTTTCGCATACAAGCTAAGCCTTCCTATATCTTTCTTCCCTTATTTTGTAATATAGAATCCAGAACTCTTTCGCTGTGTGATATTTCCACATTTATCGATAAATCTTGCATAGATACTCACTTTTTTGTTCTTCTTTTTATAGGTTATCTTATTCGCTGTTTTCCATCGATATTTGGATGCTTTTTTGCCTTTTGGCACGACCTTATATTGTGTCTTTGATTTCCCGCTGATTCCATAGGATGCTGAAAATACAAATTTGGCTGACTTTTTGATTTTTTTATTGTAAGACGTTTTTGTTGACGTTTTCAATGTCTTGATTCCTGATCTGTTAACCTTGATCTTCGTCTTTGTTGGTGCTTTTTTATCTACTGCGATTCCTGGAAGCTGCATCTCATCTATCCCTGCATCTGTGACAAACCTCACATAGACCCTGCCTATCATGCCGTCTTTGAGCATTAATGTCGTACCGGTTTTGTATGGTACACTTCCTTTGGAAGTTCCTTTTTTCACAAATTTGTACTGAATCTGTTTTAGATTTGTGAAGCTTTTTGCCTGTGCTGAAATCCTGATCTTGATGTTTTTTCTCTCATAATGCTGATATGCTGCTGAGGCATCGGAACGAAGTGGTGTCATTTTCTTCTTTGTATTTGCCTGCACTGTAACTTTCTGCATCAAAGGGGTACGCTTCTGTTTCACTACATATCCCGCATGACTTGGTACATTACCGCCTTTTTGTGCTGACACACTTAGATTCTTACCATCGGACGATACTACGATCGTTCCTTTATCTGATGTCTGATAAACATCCATTCCTGACAGATCACGAAGTACATTGCTCTCTGGTGTCTGATTTACATTTTTATATCCATTACTGATGATCGCAATACTTGCACCTGTTCGATCGATCAGATACTTATGATCCGAATCGTATACATAACGACCTTTCGGTTTATCCTGCAAACGAACATCCTGATATCCATGATGTGGCTGCTTTAATACCTGTGCACTTAAATCGTAACCTCTAGCTACAATCTTTTTGATCGTTTCCTGCTGTGCATCGCCTGTCATTAAAAATGAATTACTACCATAAACGATCCTCGTCACTATCGAATATTTATTTACCTGTCTTGTATTTAAATTGGGTGCATCCTGTGCTCTTCCATACCTGTAGGTATTATCTAACGGACCATAAAAGGTCATTACCGCTTCGCCTAATTTTACGGATGTTCCGGCCTGTGGCACAACATACTGGATATGCAATGATGCATCTTTGTATGAATTCCTCTTCTCTAGTTTCTTCTTGAATGTCTGATACGTCTGTGTATCAAATGCTGTCCATCGGGCTGTTTCCTCTGTTTGCTTTTCTTTATCTTCGCTGCTTTCCAGATATTCAAACTCCAATGGATTCCCATAAATCGTATCGATCGTAATATTCTTATCTTCTAGTATCTTTTTCATTCCACCGATATGATCTCCATGTGGATGAGTAAGAACAACAAATTCCAGATGTTTTACTCCATGATCCAGCAAATACTGGTGCACACGGTCTGATACATCGATCGTATCGTGATCTGTTGTCTCATAAGAATAAGCCCCTGAATCAATCAGGGCATACTTCGCGTTTTCTCCTTCTCCATATTGAAGCAAAGCTCCATCGGCGGCTCCTACATCGATAAAATGAACCTTAAATGTCTGTGCTGCATTAACTTTGATCGTTTGACCTCCCGATACGTGCAAAACAGTGATGCCTGTAAGCATCACTGTCAGCAGTACCGCTATGATCTTCTTTGTAAAATATTTCATACTCCCATCCTAGCGTTTTCTTTGTTATTTCTTAGTTACGTAAAATCCATTTGTCTTCTTTGTTGTAATATTTCCAGATTTATCAATATATCTTACATATAAACGAACTTTTTTATTTCTTTTCTTATAAGTTACACTATTTGCTGTTTTCCATTTGTACTTGGAAGCTTTTTTTCCTCTTGGTACAAACTTATACTGTGTCATGGATTTTCCACTGGTTCCATAATTTGCACTAAATGTAAATTTGACAGACTTCTTGATTCGTTTACTGTAAGTATTCTTTGCAGATGTTGACAGTGTTTTGATCCCTGACTTATTCGCTTTGATCTTCACACTGGTTGGTGCTTTCGTATCAACTGTAAATCCAGGAAGTTTGATCTCTGTTGATCCTAATGGTGTGTTATATCTTACATAAAACCTTCCACAATTTCCATTTTTGACTGTATAGGAACTTCCTGTCTTATATGCTATGGTTTTATTATTCACACCTTTTGGCACAAACTTATATTCAATGCTTGTCAACTTTGTAAATCCTTGAGCTGCTCCTGAAAATCTTACTGTGATATTCTTCTTTTCGTATCGATCATAGGTATTCGCAGCATCCACACTTGTTGCTGTCAAAGGCTTTGTTGTATTTGCTGTGATATTCATGGATTTCATCACTGGGGATGATGTTTCATCATCACTTTCCTTTCCTTTGACACTTGGCTGGTTATCTCCTTTCTCTGTCTGGATAGATAACTGTGAGCCATCGGATGTTACAATGATCGTTCCACGATCTCCTGTCTCATAAACGTCTAATTTTGATAAGTCTCTTAAGACTTTTGTATATGGAACACCACCTGTATTCATGTATCCATTACTGATGATCGCAATACTAGCCTGTGATGCATCGATCACTGTTTTATGATCAGAATACTGGTAGCCATTGGCTAACTCTTCTTCTGTGACATCCTGAAATCCATGATGTGGCTCCTTGAGCACCTGTGCTGTCAGATCATATCCCTTCGCGATGATCTTCTCGATCGTTTCTTTCTGGGCATCTCCGGTCATTAAGAAAGAGTTGCTTCCGTAAACGATCTTTGTAACGATAGAATATTTATTTTCCTGTCTTGTATTCAAATCAACCTTTCTACCATATTGATAATCATTCTCTAATGGACCATAGAATGTCATTTTTGCTTCTCCAAGACTAATTGTTTCTCCTGCAGTTGGCACTACATAATCTACTTTTAGATTTTCTTTCTCTGTTTTGTCTTCTGCTTCTTCAGCAAGTTTATTTCTTGCTTCTAAAGCTGCTTTAAAATTCTTGTATATTTTGGTATCAAATTCTGTCCAATTTGTTTCATCTGAAGACTGCTTGCTCTTATCCTCGCTGCTTTTCAAGTACTGAATATTCAGATCATTCCCATAAATCTTATCGATCTTGATCGTTGTATCAGAAAGAATCTTCTCCATACCTCCAATATGATCCTGATGAGGATGTGTCAGAAGTATAAATTCCAGATGTTTTACTCCCATCTTATTTAAATATTCATAGACTGGTGTCTTTGTTGTGTCAATCGTCGTATCCTTTGTATTATGATACTGGTTTGCTCCTGTATCGATCAATGCATACTTTGCTTCTGTTCCTTCTCCATACTGTAATAATGCAGCATCTGCACATCCGACATCAATAAAATGAATCTTAAATGTCTGTGCTGCTTTTGCCGTATGCATTCCATGCCCAGTTACAACTGTTGTGCAGACCAATATCCATGCCAGAAAGCACACTGCAAGTTTCTTTATAATGTTCCTCATTTGTTACTCCCTTTCTTTGTTTTTCATCTTTATTCTTGATATTTCTTTTTTACATTCGAATTTTAACATATTCTTAATATTTTTGCAATTTTTTTGAAATATTTTATCATCTGTTTTTACATGAACAGAGGAAGAGTCCCTGCTTTGGGAACTCTTCCTCTTAACTTATCATATTCAATACTATATTTCAAGACTATATATATGACTATCTGATCTTATCTAAGTGCCAGATATCATCGACATATTCCTGAATTGTACGGTCAGATGAGAACTTGCCACATCCTGCTGTGTTGGTCATCGCCATCTTAGCCCATCCTTTTGTATCTCTATATGCTTCTTCTACTTTCTTCTGAGCTTCTGCATATGAACGGAAGTCTTTTAAGATGAAGTACATATCTGCCTGGCTTCCTGTATCACCAAATAACAGACTCTGGTACAGATCTTTGTAAAGTTCTGGATCACCATTTGCATATGTTCCATCTACTAACTGATCTAAGACTTCATGGATGTCTTTATCATTCTGGTAAATCTCATATGGATGATATCCACCGTTATTCTCATAATTGATAACTTCTTCTGAGCTCATACCGAAGATAAATGCATTCTCAGCTCCAACTTCATCAACGATCTCTACATTCGCTCCATCCATTGTTCCAAGTGTTGGTGCACCATTTAACATGAACTTCATGTTACCTGTTCCTGATGCTTCTTTGGATGCTGTTGAAATCTGTTCGCTGACATCTGCTGCCGCAAAGATCCATTCTGCATTGGATACACGATAATCTTCAATAAATACAACCTTTAACTTACCTTTGATGGACGCATCATTATTTACTTTATCAGCTACAGAGTTGATCAGTTTGATCGTCTGTTTTGCACGAAGGTATCCAGCTGCTGCCTTAGCACCAAAAATAAATGTTCTTGGATAGAACTTCATATTTGGATTCTTCTTTAACTGATTATACAGATACATCACATGTAAAATATTCATCAGCTGACGTTTGTATTCATGAAGTCGTTTTACCTGTACATCAAAGATGGATGTTGGATCAACTTCTACGCCATTGTGTTCTAAGATATATTTTGCAAGACGTTTTTTATTCTGCAGTTTGATATCCATAAATTCTTTCTGAGCTTTTGGATCATCCACATATTTCTTCAGTCCTGACATTAAAGAAAGGTCTGTTGCCCATGTGTCTGTTCCAAGTTTCTTTGTTACCCAATTTGCAAGTAATGGGTTTCCATGCATTAAGAAACGTCTCTGTGTGATTCCATTTGTCTTGTTGTTGAATTTCTCTGGCATCATCTGATAGAAATCTTTTAATTCCTGATTCTTTAAGATTTCTGTATGAAGTTTTGCAACACCATTGACAGAATATCCTGCTGCGATCGCCATATGTGCCATACGTACCTGTCCATCCCAAAGGATCGCCATCTTCTTGACTTTCTCTTCGTTTCCTGGATACATCTCACGGATCTTGTTTACGAAACGACGGTCGATTTCTTCTACGATCTGGTATACTCTAGGAAGTAATTTTGAGAATAAGTCGATTGGCCATTTCTCTAACGCTTCTGCCATGATCGTATGATTTGTGTATGCACAAGTCTTTGTTGTAACTTCCCATGCTTCATCCCATCCAAGACCTTCTTCATCCATTAAGATTCTCATAAGTTCTGCAACAGATACTGTTGGATGAGTATCGTTCATCTGGATCGTCATCTTCTCGTAAAGTTTTGTAATGTCATCGTGGTTTTTCTTATATTTGGCTACTGCTGCCTGTAAACTTGCAGATACAAAGAAATACTGCTGTTTTAAACGAAGCTCTTTTCCTTCGTAGTGATTATCGTTTGGATATAATACTTCTACGATGTTCTTTGCAAGGTTCTTCTGTTCTACTGCTTTGTCATATTCACCTTTATCAAAAGAATCCAGCTGGAAGTCAGTGATCGCTTCTGCATCCCAGATCCTTAATGTATTAACGATATGATTTCCATATCCTACGATCGGATAGTCAAATGGGACTGCCATAACTGACTGATAGTTCTCCTGAATGAAGTTGGTTCTTCCAGTTGCTTCATCATATTCTGTACGGATATTTCCACCGAAACGTACTTCTTTGGCATATTCCGGACGTTTTAATTCAAATGGATTTCCATTCTTTAACCATTCATCTGGTACTTCTATCTGATATCCGTCTTTGATCTTCTGTTTGAACATTCCGTATTGATAGCGGATTCCACATCCATAGGCTGCATATCCAAGTGTTGCCAATGAATCAAGGAAACATGCTGCTAATCTTCCAAGACCACCATTACCAAGTGCTGGGTCTGGTTCCTGGTCTTCAACGGCATTCAGATCTACGCCTAATTCATCGAGTGCTTCTTTCACTTCTCCATACATACTCATATTAATGAGGTTATTTCCAAGTGCTCTTCCCATCAGGAATTCCATGGACATATAATATAAAATCTTTGGGTCTTTCTCTTCGTAGGTCTTCTGAGTATCCATCCAGTCCTCAATGATCCACTCTTTTAGGGCATAAGCCACAGCCTGATAAATCTGCTGCTGGGATGCATTATTAAGCTCAACTCTGAACTGAGTCTTTAGATTATTGAGTACTTCCTGTTTAAACAGTTTCTTATCAAATCTTTCTGTTTTCATGATTGTCTCTTCCCCTTTCGTATTCCCAGTGTGTTATTAATTTTATCATATAAATTGGAAATATGATACAAAAATTACAAATATCATTTGTATTTTTTTTCGTAAGTTCTTCTATTTATACAAACTAGCTGCCACGCATAATTTTCCATATCCAATTTCATTGTTTGGATAGTCCAAAAATCCATTCATTTTCCTTGCACCTTTATGAAAATAAGCTTTGATCCGCTCTCCATACAAATAAGGATCATTTTTTCTTATAATCCCCCATTCCATCAAAAGAGCTGCCGCTCCTGTGACAAATGGCGTTGCCATTGACGTCCCGGACAAACTGTTTTCACCGCCTCCCGGTGCTGCTGCCAAAATTCCAACTCCAGGTGCCACAAGATCTGGTTTCTTTACACCATATCTTTGATCACCCCGCCCCGAAAAATCTGCATAGGACTGATATCTGACATCATACGCACCTGCTGAGATCACATTTTCTGCAGTTGATGGGATTGTTAAAGTAAACTCTTTATCTGGCTCTAAAAATCTAGTTTCCTGATTACTTCCTAAGGATACCGGAAGCCACATCTGATATTCCCCATTTCTGATATTTCGTGGAATCAATGTAAGATTCCATTGTCCACTCTCTATATGATTCCCTTCCTGCACAATAAAACTAAGGAATATTTCCTGCCTTACATTGTACGGTGTTGGATAACCATTGTATACAAACACGATCGTATTTCCATATGAATATTGTGACTTTCCCTGTTGATCTGTGATCTCATAAGATATTCCCGATGGAGATTCCAGCTGTATTCTTAACTCATCCACGAAATCTTTCCATATCTGGAGATTTAGATTCTGCTCAAATGGTGCAATATCCAATAAGATTTTTTGTTCTTCCTTAATCAGCTTTCCTTGTTTATGCTTTCCACTATTTCCCTCATTTCCTGTTCCAATGCAGATCGTACATTTCCATTGCTGTGCGATCCGTGATATAAATCTTTCTAACAAGGAATTTCCTCTGTGGTCTCCATAATTATGTCCATAACTGATATTGACCGCAACCGGCCGTCCTGCCTGTGATGCTTCATTGATCACATATTGTAATGCTGTCATCAATTGTGTCGTCCTTGGAAAACCTTGTTCTCTCGTATCTCCCAATTTCACAACGATCAGTTCTGCCTCTGGTGCAACCCCGTTTATCCCGGCACAGATTGAAGCTACATGTGTTCCATGCCCAGATCGATCTCTGCTCTGAAAATCGTATCTTTCACTTTCTGAGTGCAATACTTTATTGATTTCTTCTTTTGTATAGAGATTTCCGTTAAGAAATGGTTTAGGCGGACTTCCTTTGACCGTTTGATCCCATAGTGCATAAATCTTAGTATCTCCATTTTCATCTATAAAATCTGGGTGAAAAATATCAATCCCTGTATCGATCACAGCGACAAAAACACCTCTTCCAGTCAATGAAAGAGGTGGATTCTTGACCGACAACATACAAGATGCGGCTATCGATGGCTGTCGGCTTAATAATAGATTTTTCGGTTTTTCTATATAAATAACTTGTTCATTTGCCCCAAATGCTTCCAACTCGTCTTCTTTTATATAGGCGATCGCATAACCCATGCTCAACGGTTCGATCCTCGTTGTGTCTGACCATCTGATCGTATCAAGTGTGCCTGCGTAGCGAAATATGATCTCCCACTGATCTGTTTCTTTATCGTATCCTGCATCTAAATCTTTGGATTTCTCCCGTTCTTCTTCGCTAAGATCCAGAGCTAGATTTAATTGATTTTCAAACTTTTCATCCTGTTCCATACGCTATCTGTACACTTTCGTTTTTCTTATCTTATGCAAAATCTGTGGGTTTTATTCTCAGATTGCTCATATCTCTTTTTTGCAGTATTTCCATACGGATGCACAAATTCCATAAACAGAAGATGCTGTCATGATCCCTGCCGCAACCGCCACTGCGATCAGCAATGTTTTTTGCCCATATAAGTAAAATAAATGCCACTGTTTTGCCAAGACATAATTCATCGTATAGTATAAATTTCCACCTGGTACTAATGGAATGATTCCCGTGATCAAAAATACTGTTACAGGAGTTTTTAAGATCCTTGCCATTGTTTCTGCATAAATCGTCGCAACTGCGGCCGCTGCCAGATTCGCCACAAATGTACTTGGCATCTCATTCCACACGATAAGATAGGCGATCCATGATACCATCCCAGAAATCCCAGCCATACAAAGTTTTTTCCCTCGAAGATTATAAAGTACTGCAAATCCAAAACTTCCGACAAAACTTGCCAGTACCTGTATGATCTCTGCTTTCATTTATAACACACCTCCTAAGAACATCAATGCCATAAAAGAACCTGCTGCAAGGAATACAGCTAACAGTATCGATTCACAGACTCTTAAGATTCCTGACATCATGTCTCCACCGATCATATCCCGAAGTGCATTAACAAATGCAACTCCAGGAACCAACAGCATGATATTACCGATGATGATCTTTCCATAATCCTCCGTCAGTCCGAATTTTGCACTGATATATGCAAATGCTGCAACAAAAAATGATAATAGAAAGTTTAATACCATTTCGTTGGGTGCTAAGATCTTAATATATCTTGCAAGAACCGCGACAAATGCCCCTGCGATCATTGCTATGATCCCTTCTGTAACACCACCTCCATAAAATGAAGTCCATGCTGCTGCAATGACCGCTGATGTAAGAACTTCCTCTGTAAAAACGACGACTTTTCCCTTTTTAATCTCTGCGATCTTTCGTTTTACTTCCTCTTCTTCCGGAAGTTCTTTGCACATATATCTTGATAACTGATTTAACTCATCCAGTTTGGTAAAGTCTGTCTTATATGACCTGATACGCTTTGTCTGCGTTAAGATTTCTCCTTTTTCATCTTCGATCGTTGTTACAATACTTGATGTGATAGAAAATACATTGGCTTCTTTTGCTCCATACGCCTTGCAGATTCTTGAAATCGTATCTTCTACCCTTGAAACACCTGCTCCTGACACTAGCATGCATTCTCCAATCTCCATTGCGTATTTTAATACTTTTTTCATTTCCATAACATCTATCTCCTGCTATCTATTGTATCGAAATTGACTGTATTGTAACACAAAAGAAACCCTTGTGCTATGATCACACAAGGATTTCATGTAAAATTCATGTTTTGTTTACATTTCTTCGAGATGAAAAGAAGATTAATGCTATTAATCATCAATCTTATGTGTCCAAGCAACCGCCAATGCACCTGCACCGATATGACATGCAACACTTAAAGATAATGGATCTTGCTGGAATTCCATTCCTGGAAATTCTGCCATCAGTTCTTCTTTCCATTTGAGCGCTGCCTCTTCATCTTTTGTATATGCAGACTGAAGATATGCGTGTTTACCAAAATCTCCATCTGGGAAACGCTCTTCTAACTCTTTTCTTACTGCTGCGATCATCTTTTTCTTTGCCTGTTTGACACCTCTTGTCTTCGCAAATGCATCCAGCTTCTCGCCATGGATCTGTAAAACTGGTTTGATTCCAAGCACTGTACCGATGGCTGCTCCTGCTGCTGTAACACGTCCGCCTTTCTTCAGATACTTTAACGTATCTACCATAATATAGATTCCAGAATCTAATTTGTCTGCTTCTAGGATGTCTTTGATCTCTTTGGCTGACTTTCCTTCTTCCGCTAATTTGGCCGCATCTAAGACAGACTGTCTCTGTGTGACAGAAATCCTCTGGTTATCTACAACCTGAACTTTTCCATCGTAATCATCTGCTAACATTGCCGCTGTCGCACAGGAACTGCTTAATCCACTAGACATCGCGATATGCACGATCTCATCATGGTCTTCTAATAACTTCTCCCACAGATCCAACACATCTCCAGGTGCAGGCTGAGATGTTTTGATATCTTCATCTTCGTTTAATTTCTGATAAAATTCATCCTGTGTTAATGTAATATCTTCAAAATATAATTCTTCGTTAATATAAAATGGCATTGGAATCACTGAGATTCCTAATTCTTTACCTTCTTTTTGAGTAATTCCGCTGTTACTATCTGTTACGATCGCAATCTTGCCCATTCTTCTAATCCCTTTCTTTAAATTTCCTATCAATATATCTATTTTTTGCCTTTACCTCACATCATAACAGAGATTCATAGATATCGTCAAAGGTTTTCCCCTCATATTTTGAAAAAATACATAACTATTTTGTGATTTCCTGCAAAAATCTTGCAATTGGAAATCCTACAACATTGTAGTAATCTCCTTCGATTCCTTTGATAAAGACAGCTGCTTTTCCTTGAATCCCATAAGATCCAGCCTTATCCATAGGTTCTCCAGTCTTGATATAACGATCGATCTGCTCATCACTGATCTCATAAAATGTAACTTTTGTTTCTTCATAAAATGTTTTTGTTTTTCCATCTTCGATGACGCAAACTCCTGTATACACTTCATGTGTCTGTCCGCTTAACATCGTAAGCATTCTTTTTGCGTCCGCTTCGTCTGCTGGTTTTCCAAGAATCTGCCCTTGATAGGCTACAACAGTATCTGCTCCCACGACCATACTTTGTTTCTCTGATTTCTTATATATGTCTTTCGCTTTGATCGATGCTAATTCCATAACTACTTCATTTGGTGCTGTTTTTGTTGTGATCTCTTGTGCATCACTTGGCATAACATCAAATTTCAGATCGGCAAGTTCCAGGATTTCTTTTCTTCTTGGGGAAGCAGATGCTAATATAATATGTTTCATTTGTTTTATACCTCTTATTTTACTTAAGTTATCAAATTCTCCTGTGAATTACCCCTCCCATGCGGTACAGTAGTTCCTATGGAAGTGGCTTCTAACAGTCGTGACAGTTACCCATTTCTGACCAAAAGATT
>OGPP01001098.1_pt1 | contig 22263 bp, 20 predicted proteins | sample 1553021 | NCBI WGS metagenome assembly OGPP01 (sample SAMEA2580217, study PRJEB22360) | human gut metagenome | biome: human gut; feature: human-associated habitat; material: faeces | place: Denmark | collected 2008/2010
CATGAATAATCCAAATGTAGTCGCACAGGCATCCAAAAATGTTTTGAACGAATATTTGTATGCGTTTAAGAATATTGAGTTCGCAGTATACTGTAGTCCGAAGGATGACATAAATTATAGGATATTTGATGGGGTACTTAAACCATACACAAAATAAGAAAATAATCATTTGTAATAAAAACAGGTTCTTGATGTTTATGACAATAAGTATGGTGATGTCTACCTTGAAGTGCAGCATAATTCGTTTATGCTGGTGGAGAAATCATGAGTGGAGACGAAATAGGGCTATGTGAACATGATTAGTCTATTAAGTTGCTTATGATAAAATGGAAGGAAAAGCAAAATTTGTTAATATAGTGTATATTTTTATTGTATACAAAACATAATTATGCTATAATTGTGCCGAAGAAAGGAGCGAAAAATCATGCCAATTATTATGCCTATTAAAGATTTAAGAAATACAACTGAGATTTCCAATATTGCACACAAGGAGCAGGAGCCTATTTTTATTACCAAAAATGGATATAGTGATTTGGTTGTAATGAGCAGTGAACTTTATGATAAATTTGCAAGCACAAATCGCATTGACCAAGCAATTTTTGAATCTGAGCAGGAAATTGCTAACGGTGCAGAAGCAGCTGATGCAGAAGTAGTTTTTGCAGAATTGGAGAAAAAACATTTTGGATAAATACAAGGTAAAAGTTAACCCCAGAGCAATCAGTGAATTAGATCGGATTTACAAGTATATAGCAGATGATAAATTGTCTCCTCAAAATGCCAGAGGACAAGTTGACCGAATTAAGAAAGCTGTTTTGAACTTAGATACGTTTCCACAATCTCACCAAGAACGAAATGAAGGTAGATATGCCGGAAAAGGCTACCGACAGTTGTTGATTGATAATTATGTTGTCATTTTCCGCATTGATGAGTTACACAAAACTGTTTATGTGGTAACAATACAGTATCAAGGACGAAATTTATAGAATAAGCGCCAAATGACGTACAAGGCATTGAAGAAAAAGCTACAGAAAAATTCATTTTGAATATGCATAAAAAAGGTTATACATTAGATCAGATCGCAGACGTTGCAGAAACAAACGTGGCTGCTGTGGAAGCAGTCATTAAGAAGAAAAAGCCGTAAACCTTTGATTTTTCAATGAAAATCGCATGTTTACGGCTCTTTTGTGTTAGTGCAGGAGATGGGACTTGAACCCACACACTGTTGCCAGCGTCAGATTTTGAGTCTGATGCGTCTGCCATTCCGCCACTCCTGCGTCTTATAAACTTCTTGAACAAAATCGCTCAAGCAAGAAATATCTTATCATACTCAAAGACAGATTGCAAGAAATTTTTTGATTCCTGCAAGAATTATTTTATCCATTATTTTATCCGTATTTTAGAAATGAAAAACGTATTATGAAAAATAATGATTTTCAGGCTTTTTTGTTGACGAAAGTTATCATATATGATAACTTAATAACATGTGAAAAAAGAATTACAGTAAAAAAAGCAATGAACGAATAAGCAGAAAATCATTGCAGCAAAAGAAAGAGCGAATGCAGGAGGGCGTCAGTTTGGCTCAGGGAGAAAAGAAACATCTTGCAGGTCAACAGCTTACCCCCCGGTATGAAGTGGTCCAGCAGTTGAAGGATGCAAGAAAAGCGCAGGATATGACACAGGAAGTGTTGGCGGAGCGTGTGGGAACGAAAAAGTCTAATATTTCCAGATTTGAGAGCGGCAAATATAATCCAAGCCTTGATTTCCTGATCAAGGTGGCAGGAAGTCTTGGAAAACAGGTACAGATCAGGATTAAGTGAAGAAGGAGTTTTATGTTATGGGCAGAAGTGTGACATTAGGAAATGGCAGAGACATTGACAAAGATATCGAATTATGCAGAACAACGAATGAGAAGACCAGTGAGCAGACAATCCATGTTCTGATGGAGAATCATATTCCGTTTACCAAGAGCTGGATCAATATTCCTTTTTTTCTTCGCAGGAAATTTCATGGTGCAAGTCAGATCTGTGTGATCAACACCAATCGTAATCGTTACAGTCAGGCAAGAACCGCCATCGACCAGATGGATATCCACTTCAAAAAGCGTCTTGTCGTAAGCAATTATTAATGAAAAGTCCCTGGTTTCCAGAGTGATTCAGGAAACCGGGGACTTTCCATTAATAATTCAGCTCACGCAGGTTTTCCTCAAACTGTTTTTGGAGCAGCTTTCTGGAGTAGCACGCAGCTACAAAAGAGGAAAGGGCGAGATTGTATACATTGGTGTATTGTACATAATGCCATTTCAGGTTTTCTTTCCAGTTGGTGAGCGTGATCGTCTTGTCCTCATCGAGATGGTAATCGTAGAGGTTGTTGCGAAGCTCATAAGCGGCTGCATAGGAGAGGATATGCTTCATCGGAACAGCAGCGTCAGCCGGAACCGGGAGATCTTTCATATCGATCGCGCCACTGCGGTAAATGGCTGCAAAACGTCCGGCAGGGTGTTTTAACTGGAATAAACCATCTAACGTAAAGTTTTCAAGATCCGTATCAAAAGATTGCAGGGTTGCCAGCACCAGAGTATCGGTCATTTCCTGAAAAGCAGGGTTGGCAGAACAGTTCTTTGTTTCAAAATATTCATCCATAAAATCGTAGAGAATAAAATCTTCGCACGTAAAATGCAGATCTTCCATATAGGCGGCCGCAAATTTTGGAAGCAATGCGATCAGTGTACTATAGTGGATAGAACAGATGGCAAGGGCAGCATAAAACTGTACTTCTGTCTGCAATAAAAGTTCCAGATCCACATCCACATTTGAAAAATCCACGGAAGAAATCTCAGGGCATGCCTCTTTGAAAATGCGGTTTAAGATCGCAAGACCAAAACCGGATTTGTCGTCAATGATGGCGATGGCGTAGCATAAAAGAACCGGATCAAAAGAATTCTCGGAAAAAGAAGGAGAAAAATAAAAATCCTGATCCAGAAAACGGTAAATATCAGAGAGATTGTCCATAGAGAGCGGACACTCTAACGTATCCCTTAATTCTGTTATAACAGCTGGATTTTCCTTTGCCGCAAAAGTGAGGAAACGATACACAACATAAGTCTGAAAACGATCCATGTTTTCTTCGGGACCGTTTTCTAAATATTCTATCAAAAATTCAGTAGGAAAAAACTGATCAAAAAATTCATCCATAACAATACCTTACCTTTCTCTGTTTCCGTTCGCATGCCCATGAGGTATAAGCAGCGAAGCATGTTTAAGTGATGAAAACACAATATAATATTTTTATAAATAAAGCAATAGGGCTTTTATTTTTGGAGAAAAAGACTTATTATGGATAATGAACTGATTTTTAGGAGAAAAAGGAGAGAGATTATGTTGAGAGCAGCAGATTACCGTGAGCGTGCAAGAGCATCTTTGAGTGGAAACTGGGGAATGGCAGTTCTTGTTTGTTTTGTAGGAGCATTGCTTGGAGGAATCCAGTCCGTTATACCTGTTACCGCAAATTATCAATATGGGGAGGGAATGAGCGTACAGATTTTTGGGATAAATATGAGCCTGAATCAGCTTCCGGCAGAAATGCTCGGAATCCTGGCTGTCATGATGAGCATTTTAAGCATTTATGCACTGGCACAGTTTGTGATCGGTGGTGTAGTGGAACTTGGTATGTGTGCTTATTTTTCCAAACGTGCATTGGGCGAGAATGCGGACATTAAGGATGAGTTTGCTTATTTCCAGTATTTCGGAAAGGCACTCGGGCTTCGTATTGTAACTTCTATTTTTATTTTCTTATGGACGATGTTATTTATCATACCGGGATTCATCGCTACCTATCGTTATGCGATGGCACCATACATCATGGCAGAACATCCGGAAATGGGGATCATGGAGGCGATTGAGGCATCCAAACAGATGATGGATGGAAATAAATGGTCGCTGTTTTGTCTGAATTTCAGTTTTATCGGCTGGATGATTTTAAGTGCATGTACATTTGGAATCGGAGATCTATTCTTAAATCCATATACCCATATGGCAACGGCTCATTTTTATCTGAATTTAAGCAGAGGTTCTTCCGGAAACTTCAATTCGGATGGAATGATGTAAAAGGGAAAAATCTGTCACTGAATTCTTATAAAAATGTGAAAAATCTGCGAATGGATTTCAATTGAAAAAGAGATGTGCTAAAATGTACCGTGTTGTGGTCACGGAAAAACATTTTGGCACATTTTTTTTGCAGAATTTCGTGGCAGAAGATGAATTAGAAAAGTTGGAAGTAATAAAATGAAACAGATGAAATATAAAAAACAGATACAGCTCATTGCAGCAATCGTTACACTGATCGTATTCCCGGTGATCACGTTTTATCTCATGGAAGCCTACACACACAATCCATTCGAAGAGGTAAGACCGTGGGCGCAGTTTTTCAATATTTTGCTCTTTGAGCTTTTGGCGTGGATCTTTGTCAGTGTGACCGGAAAGATACAAAGCGGGCTTCGGATCGAGCTGGTAACCGCGATGATTTATGGAATCGCAAATGCTTATGTGGTCCGTTTCCGGACCAATCCGATCGTGCCGTGGGATATTTTTTCCTGGAAGACGGCGGCAAGTGTGGCATCTAATTATGATTTTAAACCGGATATTCGAATGATCGTGGTGACGCTTGCGTTTCTTGGAATGATCGTTTTACTGCAGTTTGTAAAAACCGGAATACCGAAGTTTCAATTATGGAAGCGTCTGATCCCGGCGGGCGTATGCTGTATCGTGCTGGTCTTGTTTGTCAATCTGCTGCAGGATGAAGATTTTCAGACCGGACACAGATTGTATCCATTTTTATTTACCCCGGCATTTATGACGCAGGTAAATGGAATGGCAGTGACTTTTGCAATGGATCTCGCATATATGACTGTAGAAAAACCGGCAGGTTATGACGCTGCAAAAGAGCAGGCAGTGCTGGAAAGCTATACAGAGCAGGAAGATGACGCAGACAGCAGTGATAAGAAAGAGGAACTGCCAAATATCATCGTCGTGATGAATGAGTCTTTTTCTGACCTGAAAGTGTTGGGAGATTTTACAACAAATGAAGATTATATGCCGTATCTGCACAGTTTACAGAACGGGGCGGAAAATACGGTGACAGGTTATCTGAATGTGTCTGTGTGCGGAGGAAATACCGCAAATACAGAGTTTGAGTTCCTGACGGGAAACAGTATGGCGTTTCTGCCACAGGGAAGTATTCCGTATCAGCAGTACATCACGAAAGAACTTCCGGCGCTCCCGGCGTATCTGGCATCTTTGGGCTATGAGACGGTGGCAACCCATCCTTATTATGCGGATGGCTGGGACAGGGATAAGGTATATCCATTGCTTGGCTTTTCAGAGAGTATTTTTAAAGATCAGTACTGGGGAGCAGGTTATGTGCGCAAGTACGTCAGTGATAATAGCTGTGTGGATAAGATCATTGAATTATATGAGAAAAAAGAAGAGGGAACACCTTTATTCGTTTTCAATGTGACGATGCAAAATCACGGTGGATACTCGGATACTTATGATAATTTTACCCCGGATATCACAGTGGAGGGTGTGGAAAGTACACCTTTGAGCCAGTATTTATCGCTTGTCAGACTTTCGGATCAGGCACTGGAAAAACTGATTTCCTATTTTGAGGAGGCAGACGAAAAGACAATTGTAGTATTCTTTGGGGATCATCAGCCAAATGACACGGTGGCAGCGCCGATTTTGAATCTGAATGGTATGACGACAAAGACACTGACAGAGGATCAGTTGAAACTGCGGTATGAAGTGCCATATGTGATCTGGGCGAATTATGACATTGATGCAGAGAGCGGAAAAGATACAAGTGCAAATTATCTTGCGGCGGACGTATTACACTATGCAGGAATTTCTGAGAATGCATATGGTTCTTATCTGTTGGAATTACAACGGAATTATCCAGTTATCTCTGCAATGCGTGTGCTCACGAAAGATGGTCTGGATACAAATTCATCCAGCTTAAAACAGGAATTGAAAGATTACCAGAGTCTGCAGTATTATCAGCTATTTGACTGGAAAAAAGAGTGAGTGTGCAGACAGATCGCTCATCAGGAAAGAAATGAAGGAAAGAAAACAGGAGTTTGTAAGAATGAATCAGACACAAATCAATGAGACAAAATCGAAAAAGTGGTGTAAACGGCTGCCACTGCTTGCCGCCTTTCTGATACCACTTCTGATCTCGGTGATCATTTGTATCGATCATGAAGTGTATCCATTTGGGGAGCGTTGTCTGTTACAGGTGGATATGTATCATCAATATTGTCCTTTTTTTACAGAGTTTGTGGATAAATTAAGAAGCGGCGAAAGCCTCATGTACTCGTGGACGATCGGGCTTGGTGCGGATTTTGTGTCACTGTTTGCCTATTATCTGGCAAGCCCTTTGAACTGGTTTATTTTGCTGTGCCCGAAGGGATACGTGATTGAATTCATGTCAATCCTTATGATTCTTCGTATCTCGCTCTGTGGACTGACATTTGCATATTATCTGAAAAAGCACTTTCACACAAATCACCCGGCAATCGCGGTATTTGGAACGGCGTATGCACTGTCTGCGTTTATGGCAGCTTATGCCTGGAATGTGATGTGGACAGATTGTCTGGTGCTTGCGCCGCTCATTATCCTCGGTGTGGAACAGCTTGTAAAAGAGAAAAAGGCTGCATTGTATTATGTGACACTGGCCACAGCCATTTTGTCCAATTATTACATTTCGATTATGATCTGCATTTTTCTTGTGCTCTATTTTCTGATCCTTTTATTGGAGCAGAGGGAAGGAAAAATCGGGGCATGTGTACGGTTTGCATGGTATTCCCTTCTGGCGGGTGGAACAGGTGCAGTGTTGCTGATCCCGGAAGCGATTATTTTAGGGGAGAGCGGCTCGCAGGGGATTTCTTTTCCAAGTGCGGTGGAATGGTATTTTAATCTGATCGCAGAACTGGGAAGGCAATGTATTTTTGTAGAAACGTATACAGGACGTGACCACTGGCCAAACATTTATACTGGCGTGTTTACATTGTTTTTGATCCTGTTATATCTGACGAACCGCGGGATCAGCTGGAAAAAGAAACTGCCGCGCGTATTACTGCTTGCGTTTATGGCATTAAGCTTTGCCAATAATATGCTGGATTTTATCTGGCATGGATTACATTTCCCGGATTCGCTGCCGGGCAGACAGAGCTTTTTATACAGTTTTTTATTGTTAGTATTGTGTTTTGAGACATTTTTGCATCTGAAAGAAAACCGCTGGTATCACGTGCTTGTGGCACTGGTCTTGGATGGGGCATTCCTGTATGCAGCGTACCGCTGGTCTGACAGCGAACTGACCGGAAGCGACAGTTTCTTTACGACGGCAGTGTTTATCGTTGTGTACGCGGTGCTGCTTCTGGTGTGGTATGGAGGAACTGCAAAAGTCAGAGATTATGTTTTTTTGATTACGTCAATTGTAGTGATTACAGAGTTGACGATCAACTTTGATATGACAGGTCTGGATACGGTGAGCAGAACTTCTTATGTGAAAGACTGGAAGGATTATGAAAACGTTTTAGAGCAGGCGAAGAAAAAGGAAAGTGAAAACAGCGCGGTGTATTTTTACCGGACGGAGGAGATGGAGCGGAAAACGAAAAATGATGCGGCGTTGTCCGGCTATTACTCTGCAACACAGTTTTCTTCGCTGATGAACATCAATGTCAGTCATATTTATCAGGATCTTGGAATGGAAGGTGGAAAGAATTTTTATTGTATCAACGGCGCGTCGCCTTTGATCTCTTCCATGCTTTCCTTAAAATATGTGATCGCGGACAATGCAATGGAGGAAAGCCCGCTGCGTACCCTTGTGGCGTCATCCGGGAACACGTATTTATATGAAAATAAATATTCCCTTCCACTGGGATTTATGGTAGACGATGAGGTGGCAGAACGCTGGGACTATAAAAATGGCGGCGGTGTCTCCAACCAGAATGAACTTGCGGAACTGTTGGGGGCACAGGAAGAGATGCTCTCAGTAGTTCCAGCGGAATCGGAAGTCGGCGTGTCTACGATTCAGGTGACGGAGGACGGATATTATTTTGCAGCATACAGTTCTGTGACATCCGACACCCTTGAGGAAGAGGTCAGTGATGGAAGAACGAAGTCCTTTACGAAGGCGTCCCACGGATATATTTTAGATCTCGGGTATGTAAAAGCCGGGGAAGTGATCCGAATCAAAAATTCCAATAACGAGCGTGTGGATATCACTGCGTATAAGCTGAATATGGGTGCACTGGATACCGCATATGAGACGTTAAACAGCCAGACAATGGAACTCACCTCATTTTCAGACCGGAAGATCACAGGTACGATCGATGTGGAAAAAGCGGGAGATCTCGTATTTTCGATTGCAAGGGAAGATGGCTGGACGGTGTATGTGGATGGAAAAGAGATAGAGCCTGAAACATTTGCTGAGGCGTTTATCAGTGTGACGTTGACGGAAGGAAAACATGACATAGAACTTATTTATACAACGCCCGGACTGAAGACTGGCGCCATGATCAGTCTTGGCTGTCTGATCCTTTTCCTGCTTTCTGCCTTTTGGAGGGGAAAACAGGAAAAGAATATTGTTGTATCGGAAAGCGTGTGTTAAAATAAGTTTATCTTTACAGAACTAATATAGAAGAAAGTGATTAAGAGACAGGAAAGAGGTAACAGATGTTAGAGACAGGTATCAAAGGAGAAGCAAAAGAGGTAGTATCAGAGAGCAATTCAGCACAGGCAATGAAAAGCGGTGAACTGAAGGTATATGCAACACCTTCCATGATCGCATTGATGGAGCAGGCTGCCTACAAGAGTGTTGCAGCAGAGCTGGAGGATGGAAAAGGAACAGTCGGAACGTTGATGAACGTATCCCATATCTCAGCAACACCGCTTGGAATGGAAGTGACTGCCAAGAGTGAACTGGTAGAGATCGACCGCAAGAGACTGGTGTTTAAAGTGGAAGCGTTTGACGAGCGCGGCAGGATCGGTGAGGGAACGCATGAACGATTCGTGATCGACAATGAAAAATTTCAGGAAAAAGCCAATAACAAATAAAATTTTTTTCTAAGACACCATAAAAGTACGGTTTATTGGACAGCAAATAAGATACACTCTTTTCAACTTGAGAGAACGTAAAAAGGTTGAAAGGAGTGTTTTTTTATGAAGGGATATGTGATCGAAGCAGGCTATATGGGATATGTGGACGGAGCGTACATGCTTTTTGCAGATGAAGAAGATTATCAGGAATATTTTAGAGAGTGGCATTGAAATAAAACTACCGCAGTGATAAGATAGTCACAGACAGCTATTGAAGATAAATAGAAAGGTAGTGACAGATCATGGCTGGAAAAGAGATACGGATTTATGGGGAAGATGAGAGCGCGATCAGGATCCGCCCTTATGAGCATCACGCAAAGTATTATGAGACAGACCAGATGGGAATTATCCATCATTCCAACTATATCAAATGGATGGAAGAGGCAAGGATGGATCTGATGGAACAGATCGGGCTTAGTTATAAGCAGATGGAAGAGATGGAGATCATCAGTCCGGTATTGTCGGTGTCCTGCGAGTACCACAGTATGGTTCATTTTGATGACACGGTGGTGATCGAGACGAAGATCACAAAGTATAACGGAATCAAGATGGATGTGGAATACCGGATGACAGACAAAGAGACCGGGGAGCTGCGCACAACGGCAAAGAGTTCCCATTGCTTTTTGAACCGTTCCGGCAGACCGATTTCCTTAAAGAGGTCTTATCCGGAGATCGACACGAAGTTTTTTGAGTTCACGGATGAGAATTAAGAGTGATAATCGTTAATGGAACGAGATACGAGTGAACAGTAACTGATAATATGCCATACAGGCATAAATGAGACATAGAGAGAGGAAGAACAATGATACCAGAGAGATTAACTGCGCTTCGCGAAGAGATGAAACGCAGAAGTATTGATATTTATGTAGTACCAACCGCTGATTTTCATGAGTCAGAGTATGTTGGGGAGCATTTTAAGGCAAGAAAGTTTATTACAGGATTTACCGGTTCCGCAGGAACGGCAGTCATCACGTTAAAAGAGGCAGGACTTTGGACAGACGGCCGCTATTTTGTGCAAGCTGAGAAACAGTTAGAGGGAAGCACTGTCACGTTATATCGTATGGCAGAGGAAGGTGTGCCTGCCGTAGAAGAATTTGTAAAAGACAAACTGCCACAGGGCGGCTGCATCGGTTTTGACGGAAGAACCGTAAACGGTGCCTGGGGTGAAAAGTTTGTGGCAATCGCAGAGGAAAAGAAAGGTTCTCTTTTTGTAGGGGAAGATCTGATCAATCTGATCTGGACAGACAGACCGGAGTTATCCAAAGCTCCATTATTTATACTGGAAGAAAAATATTCCGGAAAGAGCACTGCAGAGAAGATCAAAGATGTGCGTGCAAAGATGGCAGAGGAAGGTGCAGATGTCCACATTCTCACGAGCCTTTGCGATATTGCATGGCTTTTGAATATCCGTGGCGGTGATATCCAGAGCGTTCCGGTAGTATTGTCCTATCTTGTTCTGACCAGGGATCAGTGTATCTGGTTTTTACAGGAAGAAGTGGTGGATGATACCATCCGCGCTTATCTGAAGGAAAATCATATCGAGACAAGACCATACGATGATATTTACACTTATGTTCCGACCATTCCGGAGAGTGCCGTGGTTCTGATGAACAAGAGCAGTGTCAATTATCGTATCTGCAGTGAATTAAATAAGAACATTCAGGTTATAAATAAACCAAACCCTACCGAGTTGATGAAGGCAGTCAAGAATCCGGTTGAGGTGGATAACACCCGCCTTGCACATGTCAAAGACGGTGTGGCAGTGACAAAGTTCATGTACTGGCTGAAAACAAATATCGGCAAGATTCCGATGACAGAGATCTCTGCGTCCGATTATCTGGAGGCAAGAAGAAGAGAGCAGGAGAACTTTATTGATTTAAGCTTTACGACCATCAGTGCCTACGGTGCAAATGCAGCGATGATGCACTATTCTGCAACACCGGAATCCAATACCGAATTAAAACCGGAAGGCTTTTTACTGGTAGATTCAGGCGGACATTATTATGAGGGAACAACCGATATCACGAGAACTTTTGTGTTAGGTCCGATCAGCGATGAGATGAAACAGCATTTCACAGCAGTATGCCGTTCCAATATGAAGCTTGCCAATGCGAAGTTTTTATATGGTGCATGCGGTCTGAATCTGGATATTCTCGCACGAGGTCCATTGTGGGACATGGGAATTGACTACAAATGTGGTACAGGACACGGTGTCGGTTATATCTTAAATGTACATGAAGGACCAAACGGTTTCCGCTGGAAGATCGTACCGGAACGCCATGACAGCGGTGTGCTGGAAGAGGGTATGATCACAACCGATGAACCGGGTGTATATCTGGAAGGAAAGTATGGTATCCGCACGGAGAATGAACTGGTCTGCCGCAAAGCAGAGAAGAATGAATATGGTCAGTTTATGGAATTTGAGAACATCACTTACGCACCGATCGATCTGGATGGAATCGATCCGGAGCAGATGAGCCCACGTGAGAAGCAGATGTTAAATGATTATCATAAGAAGGTATATGAAGTGCTCTCTCCTTACATGACAGAGGAAGAGAACGAATGGCTGAAGAAGTATACCCGCGCAATTTAATTTGTCACAGGATGGGACTGCCGCATGCGGCAGCCCCTTTACTGCTTTTTTATGAGCAGTGAAAAAATAAGAAGGAGACACAAAGTTTATGAGTGAAAAGCTGGTACTGATCGATGGACACAGCATTTTAAACCGGGCATTTTTCGGAATCCCGGATCTGACGAATTCCGAGGGACTTCATACCAATGCGGTCTATGGATTTTTAAATATTTAAGATTTTAGAGGAGGAACAGCCAAACTATCTGACGGTTGCCTTTGATGTATCACAGCCAACTTTTCGTCATAAGATGTATGCAGAATACAAGGGAACCAGAAAGCCGATGGCGGAGGAACTTCGCGAACAGGTGCCTCTGATGAAGGAAATGTTAAAGGCCATGGGTGTGACCATCGTGGAAAAAGGTGGTTATGAGGCGGATGATATTTTGGGAACCATTGCAAAACGCAGCGAAGCAGAAGGACTTGAAGTATCCGTTGTGTCAGGGGACAGGGATTTATTGCAGCTTGCTACTGATCATATTAAAATCCGTATTCCGAAAACAAAGCGCACCGGAACCGAGATTGAGGATTATAATACGAAGGAAGTTTTAGAAAAATATCAGGTGACACCGATCGAGTTTATTGATGTGAAAGCACTGATGGGAGATACTTCGGATAATATCCCGGGCGTTCCGGGAATCGGGGAAAAGACAGCAACAGCACTCATTGCGCAGTACGGCAGCATTGAAAACTGTTATGCGCATGTGGATGAGATCAAACCACCGCGGGCAAGCAAGAATTTAAAGGAAAATTATGAGCTTGCACAGATGAGTAAGACATTAGCGACAATCGAGATCCATGCAGATATTGACTATGATCTGCAGAGTGCAAGATTAGAGCAGATCAAAGATCTGTATACAGAGGAAGCATATCTTTTGTGCAAACGTCTGGAGTTTAAGAATATGCTTGGCAGATTTGAGGTGGATGCACCAAAGAATCAGGCGGAAGAACATTTTAAGCTTGTGACAGAGAAGAAAGAAGCCGAAAAGATTTTTGCAAAGATCAAAGGCATAGAATGTGCATTTCAGATCATTCCGATGGAGGAAAAAAAGGATGCGAACATGGATGCTGGTGGGCAGATGAATCTTTTTGCAACACCACAGACGAAGGAGTTCCTTGGAATGGCAGTCTGCTTTGGGGAGGAGGATACCTATTTTTTCAGGGCAGGCGAAGAACTGACAAGCGGTGTGTTATTAGACCTTCTCACACATTCTGCGGCGGCAGGATATATGACACTGGATTTAAAACCGCAGCTAGGACTGCTCCATATGATCGAGCAGAAAGAAAACGGATGTCTCAATCAGAAAAATATTTTTGATAACGTCATTGCAGCATACCTGCTGAATCCGTTAAAAAATGAATATCCGTATGAAGACATCGCAAAGGATTACAGCAGCCTTATGATCCCATCAAGAGTGGATCTGCTTGGAAAGTTAAGCTATGATTTGGCAATGGATGAGAAACCGGAAGAATTTTTAAAGACAGTCTGCTTTATGGCATACACTGCATTTGCCAGCAAAAAGGCAATGATGGAAGATCTGAAAGCGGCCGGAATGGAACATCTCTATGAAACTATTGAGATGCCGTTAGTGTTTACGCTTGCAGACATGGAACACACAGGAATTGCCATTGATGCAGCCAATCTGAAAGAGTACGGGGAGAAACTTGCAGTCCGGATTGCAGAGTTGGAAACCCGGATTTATAAGGAAGCAGGGGAAGAATTTAATATCAATTCTCCAAAACAGTTAGGCGTGATCCTGTTTGAAAAACTGGAAATGCCTTACGGAAAGAAGACAAAGACCGGATATTCGACAGCCGCAGATGTGTTAGACAAACTTGCACCAGAGTATCCAATTGTTGCAGATATTTTGGAATACCGCCAGCTTACCAAGTTAAAATCCACTTATGCAGATGGACTTGCCAATTATATTAAGGAGGATGGAAGAATCCATACTTCCTTTAACCAGACGATCACGGTTACCGGAAGGCTGAGTAGTACAGAGCCGAATCTCCAGAATATCCCGATGAGGATTGAACTTGGCAGATTGATACGAAAAGCATTTTTACCGGCAAAGGGATGTGTGTTCATGGACGCCGATTATTCGCAGATCGAGCTTCGTGTGTTAGCGCACATGTCCGGGGATGAAAAACTGATCGAGGCGTACAGAGAGGCACAGGATATCCACAGAATCACTGCATCACAGGTATTCCACATTCCATTTGATGAGGTGACAGATTTACAGCGAAGAAATGCCAAAGCGGTAAACTTTGGAATCGTATATGGAATCAGTTCCTTTGGATTAAGCCAGGATTTAAGTATCAGTAAAAAAGAGGCAGCAGAGTATATCGAACGGTATTTTGAAACATATCCAAAGATCAAGACATTTTTAGACGGACTTGTGGAGGATGCCAAAAAGAACGGATACGTGACAACCATGTTTGGAAGAAGGCGTCCGGTTCCGGAACTTTCCAGCAGTAACTTTATGCAGCGTTCTTTTGGAGAGCGTGTGGCAATGAATGCGCCAATTCAGGGAACTGCCGCAGACATTATCAAGATCGCTATGATACGTGTGCATGACAGACTGTTGGAGGAACATTTAAAGTCAAGACTGATCATCACGGTGCACGATGAACTTTTGATCGAGACAGCAGAGGATGAGATCGACAGAGTAAAAGAGATACTGACAGAAGGTATGCAGCATGCAGCAGATCTGAAGGTGGCTCTGGCAATTGACCTTCACACCGGAAAGAACTGGTACGAGGCAAAATAGCTTTGTGTCAGAAATGGACAGTACGAAAGAAGATAAAGGTGGACGGAAAATATGAAATTTATAGGGATCACAGGTGGTGTAGGAGCCGGAAAATCAGCAGTTTTAGATTATCTGGCAACGAAACCTGGTGTGCGTGTCATGCTGGCGGATGAGATTGCACATGAACTTATGGAACCGGGAACGGACTGTTATGAGCAGATCAGACAGGCTTTTCCGGAGCATGATATTTATAAGGAAGATGGACATTTTGACCGGATAAAACTGGCGAAGGTGATCTTTTCAGACGAGAACAAGCGTGCCGGGATGAATGGAATCGTACATCCGGCAGTGAAAGCATATGTGATAGCAGAAGCGAAAAGAGAGAGACAGGAAGGAACGCTTGCACTGCTTGTTTTGGAAGCGGCACTTTTAATTGAAGAACATTATGATGAAATTTGTGATGAACTCTGGTATATTTATACCAGAGAGGAAATCCGCGAGGCAAGACTGATGGAATCCCGTGGGTATTCCAGAGAGAAGGTACAGCAGATTTTTTCGAGTCAGTTGAAGGAAGCAGAGTACCGGAAACATTGCAGTGTTGTGATCGACAACAATGAAGGGTTAGAGGAAATGCAGAGACAGATTGATGCGGCAGTGTGCGCTATCTGATGGATTTTGCAGACAATTGGAACGGATCAGGGAATTACAAAGAAAAGGTAAGTGAGAGGACACTACAGATGAATGAAACACAGACATTCGAACAGCCATATGTATTTGGACTGGACATTGGAACACGAAATGTAGTAGGTACGGTTGGATATAAGGAAGGAAATGAATTTATCGTTGTGGCACAGTATGTCATGCAGCATGAGACAAGGGCGATGATCGATGGACAGATTCATGACATTGGCCGTGTGGGCAAAGTGATCCAGACGGTAAAAGAGGAATTGGAGAAACAGATTGAATGTCCGCTGACAGAAGTATGTATCGCAGCAGCCGGTCGTGTGTTAAAAACAGTAACGACAAATGTAGAATATGAATATCCGGAAGAGACCGTTGTTACGAAGGAAGATATCCATACACTGGATCTGCTTGGAATTGAAAAGGCACAGTCCCTATTAAAAGAGAAAAATGACACAAGATACAAGTTTTACTGCGTGGGATATTCTGTTGTGAAATACTATCTGAATGAGGAGGTTTATTCCAACATCGAAGGACATAAGGCAGAGGTCATCAGTGAGGATATCATCGTGACATTTTTGCCGGAGGATGTTGTGGACGGACTGTATTCTGCAGTGGCGCAGGCAGGTCTTGAAGTTGCCAATATGACATTGGAGCCTATTGCAGCGATTGACGTTGCCATCCCGGAATCGTTCCGTATGCTGAATATCGCGTTAGTCGATGTCGGAGCCGGAACATCGGATATTTCCGTCACGAAAGATGGAAGTATCATTGCCTATGGCATGATTCCACTCGCCGGAGATGAACTGACAGAACTGATCGTACAGCATTATCTGGTCGATTTCCAGACCGCAGAGCGTATCAAGCTTGCAAGTACGACCGGGGAAATGATCACATACAAAGATATCATGATGATCGAGCACTCCATTCCTGCGAAGGAAGTATGGGAACTCATAGAGCCTGTAACAGATAAAATGACGACCGCAGTGGCGGAGAAAATCAAAGAGTTAAATGGCGGACAGACTGTCAGTGCTACATTTGTCGTTGGTGGAGGCGGAAAAATCCACGGTTACACCGAGATGCTGGCAGATAAACTTGGACTTCCACAGGAGCGTGTTGCTCTCCGCGGTGAGGAAGTACTGCAGGAAGTAACCTTTGAACAGCCGGATATCGAAAAAGATCCGCTCATCGTAACTCCGATCGGTATCTGTCTGAATTATTATGACCAGAAAAACAGTTTTATCATGGTACATTTGAACGGCGAACGGATTAAGATGTATGACAACAATAAGCTTCTGATCATGGATGCCGCATTACAGGCGGGGGGAGCCAATGAAGATCTGGTTTCCAAAACGTGGAAAAGAAGTGAACTATACCGTCAATGGTGTGGCAAAAGTGGAGAGGGGTCTGCCAGGGGAATCTGCTGTGATCACTATGAATGGAAAACCGGCAGGCATCAATACTAAGTTAGAACCGAATTCAGAGATCGAGATCTGCCCATCCACTGCGGGAGCGGATGCCATGATCACCATCGAGCAGTTAGAGGAGTACCATACATCCACCATAACATTTATTGTCAACGGCAGGAAAATCGTATGCCCGCGTTTTGTTGAGGTAAATGGTAAATTAGAACCAGCCTCTTACCTGATCAAAGAGGGAGACGAAATTGAGACGAGGGCTTATTATACCGTCGAGCAGATCGCAGAATTTATGGATGTGGAGATCGACACGGAAAAAGAGATCATTGTGAATAACCGGGTGGTCGACCTGAATTATTTTGTCTATGAGAACTTTAATATTGAGTGGACGATCCTGTCCTTCCGCACACATGTGTCTGATACAATAGAGGAGATGGCCGCTGAAGGCATTGAAGAAACAGCAGATACGGCAGAGGCACCGGAGGAGAATGTTTCAGACAGCGGAACGGCAGGTGAGACAGAAGACAGCGTACCAGCGGATGATGCATCTGTGACAACGGATGAAGAAACGCAGACGGCGGAGGAAAGTCCGGCAGATAACGAAACTTCGGAGGAAGCCAAAGAGAAGGAAACGCATTCTGTGGAAGTTATCATCAATGGCACACCGGTCACGCTGACAGGAAGAGAGTCCTATATGTTTGTGGATCTCTTTGAATTTTACGAATTTGACCTTTCTGCCTCTGCAGGAAGAGCGATCATTACAAAATTAAATGGCCAGAATGCACAGTACACCGCAGAATTAAAAGATGGTGATGTGATCGAACTGGCTTGGAAAGAGAAATAGATTTATGGAATTATGCAGTATTGCAAGCGGAAGCAGCGGAAATTGTATCTGTGTCGGCTCAGATGACTGTCATGTGCTGATCGATGCGGGAATCAGTGGAAAAAGGATTGAGAACGGTTTAAACAGTATTGATCTAAAGACTGCAGATATGCAGGGAATCCTCATCACACATGAGCATATCGACCATATCGCAGGACTCGGAGTGATTGCAAGAAGATATGGCATTCCGATGTATGCAACAGGGGAAACCGTTGATGCTATTTTACATACAAAAACCGTTGGAAAAATAGACGAGGCACTTTTTCAGGTGATCGAGTCGGAAAGGGAGTTTACAATCGGTGATCTTACGATCGAACCGGTGTCCATCTCCCATGATGCGGCAGATCCGGTTGCCTACAAGATCAGACAGCAGGAAAAGAACGTGGCAGTCATGACAGACCTTGGAACCTATGACGACCATATTGTGGAGAAGCTGCAGAATGTGGACGTGCTGCTCTTAGAAGCCAACCATGACGTGCGCATGCTTCAGGCAGGAGCATATCCATATCCTCTGAAACAGCGTATCCTTGGGGATAAAGGACATTTGTCGAACGAGCGGAGTGGACAATTGTTAGGAAAAGTGCTCCACGATCATTTGAAACATATCGTGTTAGGACATCTGAGCAAAGAAAATAATTATCCGGAGCTTGCCTATGAGACGGTGCGTCTGGAAGTGGAGCTGGGAGATAACCCTTATAAGGGCGATGATTTCCCAATGTTTGTGGCGAAGCGTGACGAAGTATCGCAAAAAATAGTATTCTAATAACATTTATTAGATGATTTAATAAATAAAAAGAGCTTAAGTAGTGGAAATAATAAAAAGAGTATGCTAATATGGAACATAATTAAAATTTATCTTGGTAACGTGAGAAAAATCTGACGGAACCGGGCAGAATACAGTGAGGAGGCATGAACCATGGAACATAATGCAAATAAAACCATTATTACAGTAGTAGGAAAAGATACAGTAGGTATCATTGCAAAAGTCTGTACTTATCTGTCAGAAAATGGAGTAAATGTTTTAGATATTTCCCAGACCATCGTATCTGGATACTTCAATATGATGATGATCGTTGACATGACAAAGGCTGCAAAAGCTTTTGCAGACTGCCAGAAAGATCTGGACGTATTGGGCGAGGAGATCGGCGTATCGATCAAGTGCCAGAAAGCAGAGATCTTCGATATGATGCACAGAATCTAGGGAGGAAAGCAGTAAATGATTAATTTCTTTGAGGTAAATGAGACAAATAAAATGGTCGAACAGGAAAATCTTGATGTCCGTACCATTACCATTGGTATCAGTCTCTTAGAGTGTATTGATTCCAATCTGGATAAATTAAATGAAAATATTTATAACCGCATCACAACTGTTGCAAAAGATCTTGCCGCAGTGGGCGAGAAAATCGAGCATGAATTTGGAATTCCGATCGTGAACAAACGGATTTCCGTGACACCGATCGCATTGGTAGGTGGTTCTGCATGTAAGACACCGGAAGATTTTGCAACGATCGCCGACACTTTAGACCGCGCCGCTGAAAAAGTGGGAGCAAACCTGATCGGCGGATATTCTGCACTGGTTTCCAAGGGAATGACAACAGCAGACGAGATGCTGATCCGGTCTATTCCGATAGCACTTGGCAGAACGAACCGTGTGTGCAGTTCGGTCAATCTTGCGTCTACAAAGACAGGTATCAACATGGACGCAGTCAAATTAATGGGTGAGATTTTATTAGAGGTGGCGGAACAGTCGAAAGACCGTGATTCCGTGGACTGTATGAAGCTTGTCGTGTTCTGCAATGCGCCGGATGATAATCCGTTTATGGCAGGAGCTTTCCATGGCGTGACAGAGGCGGATGCGATCATCAATGTCGGAGTCAGTGGACCCGGCGTTGTTAAGACAGCCCTTGAAAAAGTGCGTGGTGAGAACTTTGAAGTGCTCTGCGAGACAATCAAAAAGACTGCGTTTAAAGTAACACGTGTCGGACAGCTTGTCGCACAGGAGGCATCAAGACTTTTAAATATTCCATTTGGTATTGTTGATCTGTCCTTGGCACCGACACCGGCAATCGGTGACAGTGTGGCAGATATTCTCTGTGAGATTGGTTTAGAGTATGCCGGAGCACCGGGAACGACCGCAGCTTTGGCACTGTTAAATGATCAGGTGAAAAAAGGTGGTGTCATGGCATCTTCTTATGTCGGCGGTTTGAGTGGTGCATTCATTCCGGTCAGTGAAGACCAGGGAATGATCAATGCAGTTCAGGCTGGTGCCATCACGCTGGAAAAATTAGAGGCGATGACCTGTGTATGTTCCGTTGGCCTTGATATGATCGCAATTCCGGGTGATACGAAAGCAACTACGATCTCCGGTATGATCGCAGATGAGATGGCGCTCGGTATGATCAATCAGAAAACAACAGCCTGCCGTCTGATCCCGGTCATAGGAAAAGGTGTTGGCGAACAGGTAGAATTCGGCGGACTGTTCGGTTATGCGCCGATCATGCCGGTAAATAAATTTTCCTGTGATGATTTCATCAACCGTGGCGGAAGAATTCCGGCACCGATCCATAGCTTTAAAAACTAGAATTCAGGACTGCTCACTTTTGTGGGCAGTTTTTTTCGTTATGGTTCATCCGTCAGCAACGGTTATCCGAGAAAAGAGTGAGTTTTATTATATATTAATACAACTTATATAACTTAGTAAATAAATTCATGACACTAATAAGAGCCAATCCATTGTAAAAATAAAACTGCAATGCTAATATAAAAAGGTATTGAATCATTACACAGATAAATGAACTTTGTAGAACAGAGGAGAGTAGGAGGATTTATGAAATCAATCTCATTAGCAAATGAACTTGCAGGAAATTCTTATCCAGGACGTGGAATCGTCATCGGAAAATCCGCAGATGGTAAATATGCAGTAACTGCTTACTTTATTATGGGAAGAAGTGAGAACAGCCGCAACCGCATTTTTGTGGAGGACGGAGAGGGAATCCGTACACAGGCATTTGATCCGTCCAAACTGACTGATCCGAGCCTGATTATTTATGCACCGGTCCGCGTGCTCGGAAATAAGACGATTGTGACGAACGGTGACCAGACAGATACGATTTATGAGGGAATGGATCGCCAGCTTACGTTTGAGCAGTCATTGCGCAGTCGCGAGTTTGAGCCGGACGGACCGAATTACACACCACGTATTTCAGGAATTATGCATATTGAAAATGGACGATACAATTATGCAATGTCGATTTTAAAGAGCAACAATGGGAATCCGGAAGCCTGCAACCGCTATACGTTTGCATATGAGAACTGTGTGGCAGGAGAGGGACATTTTATCCATACCTACAAGTGCGATGGAAATCCGCTGCCGAGCTTTGAGGGAGAGCCGAAGCTGGTGGCAATCCCTGATGATATCGATGCATTCGCAGACCTGCTGTGGAGCAGCCTGAATGAGAATAATAAGGTGTCTCTGTTCGTACGGTATATTAATATCGCGGACGGAACGTATACATCGAGAATCATTAATAAAAATAAATAAAGAGATAAGATAAACGGGATAAGTAAGAAGTCAGCGGGTACAGCAGGATATTTATTTTCTGGAAAGCATCGTAGATAAAGAATGGAATACTGAATAATTCATCAGTATGTGATTCTCGATAAAAAAGGAATGTCTGTTTTGATGTGATGAATGATAGTATCTGTCTGGCTTTATCAGAAATGAAACAGAAAACACAAAATGATTTTGAAAGGAAGATCGATATGAACGAATTACAGTTAAAATATGGATGCAACCCGAATCAGAAACCGTCCCGCATCTTTATGGAGGATGGCTCAGATCTGCCGATTCAGGTACTGAGCGGCCGTCCGGGCTATATCAACTTTCTGGATGCTTTCAATGGCTGGCAGCTGGTAAAGGAGCTGAAAGAGGCGACAGGTCTTCCGGCGGCGACTTCTTTCAAACATGTTTCCCCGGCAGGAGCGGCAGTTGGACTTCCGCTTGATGAGACACTTGCGAAGATCTACTGGGTGGACGATCAGGGTGAACTTTCGCCGCTGGCAAGTGCCTACGCGAGAGCAAGAGGTGCAGACCGTATGTCTTCCTTCGGTGATTTTATTGCACTCTCTGATGTTTGCGACCGCGATACTGCGATGCTGATTAAACGTGAGGTATCGGATGGTGTGATCGCTCCTGGCTACACTGAGGAAGCACTGGAGATCCTGAAGCAGAAAAAGAAAGGAAACTACAATGTCATTCAGATCGATGCGAATTACCGTCCGGCACCGATTGAGCATAAGCAGGTATTTGGTGTGACATTCGAGCAGGGACGTCAGGAGCTGCCGATCAACGATGAGCTGCTTTCAAACTTTGTGACAGAAAAAAAAGACGTTTCGGAAAATGCACTGCGTGATATGAAGATTGCGCTGATCATTCTGAAGTATACCCAGTCCAATTCAGTCTGCTACGTAAAAGACGGACAGGCAATCGGAATTGGAGCAGGACAGCAGTCCCGTGTACATTGTACAAGACTGGCAGGTCAGAAGGCAGATAACTGGTTCCTGCGCCAGAATCCAAAGGTGCTCGCCCTTCCGTTCCGCGATACGATCACGAGAGCAGAGCGTGACAATGCGATTGATGTTTACATCGGAAACGAGTACATGGATGTGCTTGCAGACGGCGCATGGGAGCGAGTGTTCACGGAGAAGCCTGAAGTATTTACAGAGAAAGAGAAGCGTGCATGGCTGGATC